>ERZ827496.1056-NODE-1056-length-34944-cov-4.834246_pt1 | contig 34944 bp, 31 predicted proteins | sample MGYA00519769_ERZ827496 | MGnify/ENA primary metagenome ERZ827496 (study PRJEB31778, sample SAMEA3449327) | human gut metagenome | biome: human gut; feature: human-associated habitat; material: faeces | place: United Kingdom | collected 2010/2012 ...
CCGGCAGCTAAAGCTGCTACGACCCCATCGGTGTACTTCCCCTAAAATCGCGCTTTAGACCAGCATTAGCCAAAAGTCCTATTTCCCGATGAAACTAATACGAATAGGAGGACAACATGGCATGGCTAGAACCGCTATTGGCACATTTTGCCCTTTATCCGGCGCACCTGTTCTTATTGCTGTTCGGTATTGCACTGAGCAAATCGACCGTCGTCCTCTCTTCTTTGCTGCCACCTGCGTCAGTGATGCTACTGGCGAGTATTTCCATTAGCCAACCCAGCCTGACGGTTGGCGAAGTATGGCTAGCCATTACGCTAGGCGCAGCGCTAGGTTCAATTCTGAGTTTTCATTTCGGCGCGCTGATTATGCGCAACAAATTGTCTACGGGATTACTCACTCGTCATGAAGAAAAGCTGCAAAATATAAGGCGTAAATTGGAAAATAATGGCGTGCTAGTGCTATTTGGCTCGCGTTTTATCGCGGTGCTGCGCTATATGGTTCCGCTTGCTGCAGGCATGTTGCCGCTAAAACGATTTAGGGTTTACTGCGTTAGCCTATTTTCAGCGGCAATTTGGGCGGCTTTATTTGTGGGTATTACCTCTGGTGCACTCCTGATTATCCCTCCGATGATCTAATCAAAATGCAGGAAAGAATGGTATCTCGCAAGCCAATACATGTATTATAAATATATATTATGCGTATCGAAAAGTGAGTACCAACCGGGGAATAACCGCCATGCCAGACAATCGTATTCAGAGGGAAAAACTCACCATTCGAAGAATGATCTCGCTATATCAGAGACGTTGCCCCGAGGCCACGGCGGATGAACAGCACTACGATCTGCTTTACGCCTATGCGGTCAAACGCCTCGACCGTTGCATTTTTGGCACAGATAAACCCGCCTGCAAGCAGTGCCCTGTTCATTGCTATCAACCGTCCAAACGTGAAGAGATGAAACAGATCATGCGTTGGTCTGGGCCGCGCATGTTATGGCGTCACCCCATTCTCACCGTGCGTCATCTCATTGACGACAAGCGCCCAGTTCCTGAACTACCTGAAAAGTATAGACCGAAAAAATAGCCGTACTTTTCAGCCTAAGCATCGTTACTGTCCGCCTGTTTTGACCGATACCATTTAACCCCAATCAAGATCAGCAATAGCGCCACCATCAGCACCACAAACGCAATCCGCCGTTGGTGCTCATGAGCAAATAGACGGAATAATACTTCACTGGCTGCATAGCCTAGCGTCACCACGCTAAACGCCCATACTGCGGCTCCTATAACATTAAATAGGACAAATTTACGCAGCTTAACGCCAGATGAACCGATAATAATCGGCCCAACGGTGCGGAATCCATAAGCAAAACGCATCCCCAAGATCAGCCATGTTTCATGCTCGCGCACTCGCTGTTGAAAGCGCTGTATTTTTTTCTGCTGGCGGCGAAAACGACTCAAGATTTGCGTACCAAATCGACGTCCGACCATATAGAGGGTAAAGTCTCCCGCCGTCGCGCCCACGAACGTGAGCAGTAAAACCAGCGGATAAGACAGCAAATGTTTATGCGCAGCAATACCCGCTAAAAATGCAATCGTTTCGCCCTCAATAATGCTGCCGACAACCACCGCAATATAGCCGTAATCAGAAATCCATTGACCTGCATCTGTCATATTCTTGCCGCTCCTCCGCGATGTTCACATAGAATGATACCGCAAAAAATGCCACTCCATTGTTTTTCATCACCTGTGCGGCAGAACTTAAAGGCTGGATATAGCGCTCAACTTAGGTATCTGATTATGATGCTCAATGATGTTGACTCTACACTTTGTATACAGCCCGATAGCTCGCCAGAGGATTCCAAGAGCAACGACAAAAACTGAGATAAATATTTTCGTAATGGATCCCATAATGATTTAACTCATTAAGTACATCTTTTAGCGTGGAACAAAAAGGCAGTTTTTGATCTCTTATCGAGAGCACATCGACACGCCGATGGATAAAGTTCGGTTCCTCATTCTCATAAGCACCCATGTTTCGCTCAATAAATGACCTAATAGTTACGTAGTTATTCCTTGTGTCATCTTCATATTTTTCTAAATAATAGTTTCGGTAAACCCCTTCGTGTCTGGTACCAGTCACGTTCTTTAAAGATTGAGAATGATTGATAAAAAACTGCCTGTTTTTATATTTTATTTTTCCTCCGTGATAAACTTGCTCCCGATTTACATGACCAGAGGCCACATTGCCATTTCTCATTTTTGCATAAGGTTGGAATTCTTTATATGTTAAACTAACAAGCCCAGGATCGGCTAACGGATGCCCATGCGGCCCTAATATATTAAGCGTTGTTCCCGCTGGAATAGATACAGTGCCTAACCATCCCGCAGTGAGACCATGAGCGGTAATAATTAAATCTTGGCCTTTTTTATATGTTTCAGTAAATAGTAGAAACTTTTTGCCAAGCTCCCACCCCTGGCTCCCAATCTCCCGCTTATGATATATTCCGTTAAACCGGCGAAAATTCATTCTTGCTCGTGTACCAGGAAAGAACCCTGACTCTAAATGTTTCATCAATACTCCTTATCAATAGACCAAACTGCCTACCAACCCCATATTGGTAGGCAAACCTTCGTTATATTTGAATTAATTTTATGTTTCCATTCTGCCCTTTGGTAACACGAAACCTTGCATTACGTGAAAAAAGATACTCTGACTCATCACCGTTATAATAGACATTGGGTATATACGCAGCTCGTCCGATTATTTCAATGATGATGCCACCGCTATCAGGTGCAAACCGCGTTGCGGTATTGATTGATCGGGAGGCGGCAAAAAATCGCTGCGGTTGATAGATCTGACCAACGCTTGGAATATATCGCGATGGCATCCCTCTATAAAGGATAGAGGTTTGCGCTCTATTCGTTGTGACATAGCGCTCTAGCTCGTCGAACATATAAGAGATTGGTTTATTGTCATACTCTTCAATAGCATATTTCAAATAGACCTTATCATCCGAAAAATAATCAACGCGCATTTCTGATTTAGGGTTTAATTCTTTCAATTTACTAATGGTTCTTCGAGAAGAAAAATTGCCATAAGGCTCATTCTGCGATAGTGAACCTGCAGCCCAGACATAAGCGATAGCTGAGCACTCATAGCTTTCTTTTTTGGCTAGCAGTTCGTTTTTTTTCTTATCTCTCTCTTTAGCTTCCTTGTCACTGATATCTCGGTTCGTTTTTAATAGTCGCTGCGCAAATGACTCTCTTCTCAAGGCAGGCACATCAGAATACATATATTCTAAAATGCAGGATTTACTCACGCTGGCTCCCAAACGCCTCCGCTCATATTCTTCAATGACTTTATATTGATAAGTAAATACCTCTCGCAACGTTTTCCCCCAGTCACCAAAAGAAACGGAACGATCGAGAAGGATGCTCTCACAACACTCTGTTGCTTTAGGACCGCCAGGGCGAGTATTAAAGAACTCGCCACGACACTTGGTGTGTTTTTCACATAATCGACGATAAGCCAAATACCGCTTCTCATTAATTTCTCCACTACTTAGTGTTTTTTTCTTTTTGGTCGGAAAACAAAAAAATGGCATACTGCCTCCTAAAAATTGAATGCTTAATTGATTAAATTTAAACCCCAAGGAGGGATGAATATTCACATCCTCTGTGAGATAAATATTGTTATTATTCGTCGCCTTTTTTTAGCGACTGTGTTTTAAGCAACGTATATTTTGCCAATAGCGCATTAATTTGCTCTTGTATCTGGTATAGCGCAGCAGGATGAATGTCCTGCCGGTTGTCAATATCATGCTGCAGATCGTTAAGCTGATCGCCGACGGGCTCCCCCTGCTGCTCGAAATCTTGCTGTATCTGATAAATCGCCGTTTTGAGTTCAGAAATCGTCAGATATTGGCTATGGGCTTTCTCACTCTGCTGCAAGCGCCCTTCAAGCTGTGCCAACGCCACCATACCGTGCTTCCAATGATTAGACGCTTCTACACTGCCCGCTTTTTCCAGCATTTTTTGTTGCCAACTGGCCGATGCGGGATTCCCTGGATAGATTTCCTCTAGTCGCCGCGAAAGACGTTCACCTTGCATCATCCATTGCTCAGGCGATCTGGTCGCTAGCCACAGCAGTTGCTCACGCATGACGGGAACCGTTTTCTCCTGCTGTTCCCGTGCTTGCTGAATATCAAAGCGCGAGTCCATGTCGATTGGCGCGCTAGCACTGCGCTGCAATAAGCCGATGGGCATCTGGATCTTGTCACTCCAGCGGTGCGTACTGCCCCACTCCACCAGCCAAAACGTCAGTGACGTAACCATAACGCCCACTATGCCGCCAAGTAATGCGGCCCTCAGGAAAGGACGTATCGGGTTGGCTAACGCCGGTGTTGGAGTCAGGGCGGTGAATGGCACCGACTCAGCGATAACCGCATGATTCTCAACAGGCTCCTCAGCACGCCGCTGTCGGACCGCAACGGAATGACGTACGCTAGGCGCGACGACCGAATGGGTGCGCACCTGCAAGAAATAGCGCACGTTTTCTAAGGTGGAATCGCAGCGCGCCTGCAAAACTTTCGCCTGTTCACTGAGTAAACGAAGCACACATTCAATACGTTGCACCACGGTGATATCCGATGAAGTTATCGGCATGGTGTACATCAACGTAGCGACATGCTGGCTGAACCACTCCAAAATATTCTGGCGCAATGCCACTGCGCCAAGCGGCGGCCAGCAACGGGCGCTATGGTTTTCCCACGCGCCGGTGAGCAATTCCAGCGACTGTAACAGACCGCTCCAGCCTTTAAGGTGACTGTTAATCAGGCAAAACCAGACACCGGTTTGCAAATCGTAGCCATAGTCATGGAACTGCTGATAGCACAGCAGCTCTAACGCATCCCAATCAGAAATTTTCTGTACCTTTTTATGGCTAAGTGATTCGCTCAGGTACTGAAATGCTTTGCTAAAGCGTGGGTCATGCCCATTGATTTTTAACGCCGTCAAGTTCACCCGAGCTTTCATTGCACCACCGCCTTGGCGCTCCGTCGCGCCGCTTTAAGCACAATGTGGTCATCGCATAACGACAATATGAGCTTGCCTGGTTTCAGCTTGACGCTAAGCAAACTATCAGCCAGAACGGGTAACAACGCTTGCCCCAGAATGGCATCAATATCGCGAGCCCCGCTTTGCGCCACTAAACAGCGTGCCGCCACATAGTCCACTACCTCAGCCTGATAGCTCAACGTGTAGTCGCCTTGCCCCGCCTGCACGAAGCGCTGAATCAAACGATCCAGTTTTAGACGAATGATGTTAGCCAGCGTTTCTCCCTGGAGCGGTAAGTAGGGAATAAGAGTCACTCGTCCCATCAGCGCAGGACGAAACACCCGATCAAACTCGGGTCGAATAATTTGAGTCAATATTTTAATATCATTGTCGCCCATACCCACATGGCCTGCATCCACATGGGCGGCATTCACATGGTGCATCAGTAAATCAGAAGCTAAATTGCTCGTCATAATGATGAAAGTATTACGAAAATTAATCTGCTGGCCTTCAGCATCCTCCATCACACCTTTATCAAATACCTGATAGAACAGTTCCATTACGTCGGGATGGGCTTTCTCAACTTCATCCAGCAATACCACGCTGTAAGGGCGGCGGCGTACGGCCTCAGTCAAAACGCCTCCCTGTCCGTATCCTACGTATCCTGGAGGAGAGCCTTTCAGGCCAGAAACTGAATGCGCTTCCTGATATTCCGACATATTGATGGTAATCAGACTCTGCTCACCGCCGTACATCAAATCTGCTAGCGCCAACGCAGTTTCCGTTTTCCCCACGCCAGAAGGCCCCGCCAGCATATACACGCCACACGGTTTGAGCGGATCGTGTAAATTGGCACGCGCAATGCGAATTCGGGTCGCCATCTCCCGCAGCGCATGTGGCTGTCCCATGACTCGACTCTCCAGTCGTTCAACCAACTCATCGAGCTGATAAGACTGCTGTTGTACGACTCTGCCTAACGGAATCCCTGTCCAACCCGCTACAATATCGGCCACGCATACATCATCCACTCGTTCGAAAACTAACGGGTGTTGTTGGTGGCTGGTCGCAAGCGCTGAACGCCACTCGGCTTTCTGTGCAGCATCATCGCAGCTGGCAATATTGGCGACTAACTCACGCTGTTGCTCCCACAGCGGTATCAGCAACGCGAGCTGTTGATCGATCTCCTGCTCGCGCTGCGCAATCCACTGCAATCGCCGCTGATGCTCCTGTTCACCTTCTTGACTCAAACGCACCGACTCTTGATTCAGCGCCTTAAGCTGAGCATGCAGATCTTCGATTTCTTTAGGCTGATGCGATTGAGAAACGGCCACGCGGGCACATGCGGTATCCAGCAGACTGACCGATTTGTCTGGCAGCAAACGGCCTGTGATGTAGCGTTGTGAAAGCTGAACCGCCGCATTCAACGCGCTTTCCTGAATCTGCACACCGTGATGAGACGACATCGCCGGCGCCAATGAACGCAGCATCGCGGTTGCAGTTTCAGTATCCGGCTCTAACACTCGCACGACTTCAAAACGCCGAGCCAGCGCGGCATCTCTCTCAAAATATTTCTTATATTCCGCCCACGTAGTCGCCGCAATAACACGCAGTTCACCTCGCGCTAGCGCGGGTTTCAGCAAATTAGCCGCATCGTTTTGTCCAGCCTGCCCACCCGCGCCAACCAGCGTATGGGCCTCATCAATGAATAAGATCACCGGTACAGGCAACGCCTTAATTTCGCGCAGCAGAGTTTGCAGGCGATTTTCAAACTCCCCTTTTACACTGGCTCCGGCCTGTAATAACCCCAAATCGAGGGTCAACAGCGCCATGGATTTAATGGCTTCCGGCCCCGTGCCTGCCGCAATGCGCTGAGCTAACCCTTCAACCAACGCAGTCTTACCTACACCGGCCTCGCCGGTCAGCACAGGGTTGTTCTGTCGACGCCGCAGCAAAATATCAATCATCTGCCGAATTTCTGCTTCACGCCCTGGCGTGGGGTCTAAAGCACCATCGCCCGCCAGCTCGGTCAAATTACGCGTATATTGCTGGATCGCACTGTTTGACTGGCGAGATTCATCGCTCGATGTCCGGTGGTTCTCCCCTTCCATTCGTCCTTCAACGTGGCTTTGGCTTTCGGCGCATAGCAACGTTTCTGCAGCATCTGCCTGACAGGTTAGCGCCTGCAATAGCGTGGTACTCAACGCAAGGTGACTATCAGGTGTTTTAGCCAATAGGCAACCCAGCAGCGCCGCCGGTGTGAGCTGGCGCTGGTGCCAGTTTACGCTGGCATGTAGCCATGCTTGCTCGAGATAGGTCACCAACTCAGCCGACAACAGCGGACTGCCGCGATGACCGCCACGTATCACTCGCATTGACGTTTTCAATGCAGCTAACACCTGATCGGCACGTAAGCCACTGGCGATCGATAAACGTTCCCAGAGCTCAGTTTGCTGCAGCATCAAGGCCATTAGCATGTGCTCAACCTCAACCTGATGGTGCTGATGCTCAACGGCCAAGCTGATGGCTTTATCCAAACACTCGCGAGTTGGTTGAGTAAAAGTCTCAACGATTTTCTTCAGGTAATGACTCATAAATTTCCTTAGCCGTTATTTTAATTGCTGCATTGGGCGACAGTCGTCGGCACCTGAGACAGATTGCCGGTTAAACGCGACTGTTGTCGTTGTGCCTGAGCGTTTTGTAGCGCTGCCCGCTGTTCATTTGTCTGATTGAGTTGTTCTGTCGTCTGCTGCCATAATCCCCACGCCTGTTGGGTTGGCGCCCAATCGGACAATTGGTAGCGCACCAGAATGTTGCTTATGCCTAAGGCTCGCAGTTGGGTTTGTTGATCGTCAAAGTCGTCAGCGGCAAACGTGTGCTGTCCCTGAGAAAAATCGCGCAGAAAATTAGGCCACGCGGCGTCTCCAAGGTAGTCGTAATGCAGATCGAACTGAGGGAAGCGGATCACCAACTCAACGTGTGAACAGTGCGCTGGACGCCAGTGGAAACGCGCCTGTTCACTAAAGTTCATGCTGGCGAGCGTGACGCTTTGATCGTCACAGGTCAGCGTCAGTTTGGTACCCGTTGGCATAATCCGCGCCATTCCCGGAACGGTGGCAGGCTGGCTGTTAAGCGTGACATCGACAGACTGTGACTCCAGCGCCGTTTTCTGAGCGATGAGCGTTTTTTGCTGTTCATCCAGTCGCGCCAGCTCATCCTGATTTTTTGACTCGGTGCTTAGCGGCGTGGCCAGCACATCGTCAGGACGAAGTACATGGTTCACTAATGAGAGAAATTCCGGGGTGAGCGGTAAAGCCTGTCCACGAAAACGCGCCGCCTGAGCTTCTCCCTGCGTCATATCCAACAAGCCTTTCGCCGTACCACGCATGAAGTTCTGCACGCTTTGTGAAGCCAGCATGAACGGGTCATCGGGAGTCTGTTGCTGATTATTGTTCGTCAGTGGCCACAACACCTGTTGCTGCCAGCGCTGCTGGACTTCACAGGCTGCGCTGTTAATGGCATGAGCCAGTAGCAAATCCGCATCGCTTTGGTACAGAGCCCATAGCACGTTGATGGCGTAGTCATCACGCTCGGGTGAAATGCTTTGGCGCAGCTGTTCAAAGCGGCTGTACATCTGGCGAATTACGTTATCTGTTGGGGTATCCTGCGGGGCAAATAACCCACCGATCAACATCAGACTTTTTTCCGGCGCGGCCAACGCGGCGGCCGTGGCATGACGCTCGCTGCTACGCCACGCCAACCATGACGCAGCCATACTTGGATTAAAGGCACGAGGCGTCGCTCCCCCCGTGTTTTTCAGCACGCTAGCGGTTTTTTGGCGTAGTTTTTGATCTAAGCGCGACAGTTTGCCAAGATAAACGGCCTGCGTAGCCTGCTGCTGTAGCTGTTGTAAATAACGCAATTCCTGTAGCCATGGCTGTGCCTGCGCGTCATTGAGATCGGCCAGATCCTCATGCATAACCCGCGCCAAACGCATCGCCGGACTGTTGCCACGATCAATATCCATTAGCAGTGCTTGCCGAGACTGAGAACCATCGACGTGAAACCCTTCGTGACTTAGCGCCAATAGCCACTGTAGCCAATGCGACTGCCGCAGTTCAGGCAAGCGCTGTAGCTGCGTATCCAGCACAGGCAAAAGCTTCGATTGCGCTAGTGCCTGCATCACCAATGCCGCACGAGCATGAATTTCATCACTCCCTTGACGCGTCCAAATCCCGTCAAGCCTCTGCAATGAATCAGATTTGAAGCCAAAGTCACCCGCGCTTACCGTCGGCAGGTGGCTGTCGGCAGCAAACAACCACTGAGGATTAGATTCCATTAAACGACGCAAGAGCTGGCGCTGCGCAGTTAGGCGTGAATCTGAGCCCGCTTGATTTAGCAGTGCACGTTCGAGCGCGAGTTCGGTATCCGTAGATCCTGCGTCATCCATACCTGTGATACGCAATTCAACAGGGATCGGAGGCTGCTGCTTAGCGTCAACGAGCAGCATGCCCTGCCGTAGGTTTTGCTCACTCACGATGCTTTGCGCCAACTGCATAATCAGGTGATATTGTTCGTCTGGAACAGCGGTCATCACCCGTTGTTGGTATAACGCCAATTGCGCTGTGGTATTCTGCATCGCCTGAGGCGTTTGCTGCAGCAGGCGGTTTTCTAGCCATTGGTGCTGCAGATCGAGTAATGGGATAAAAGGAAGATAGCGCCATACTGCCTGATGCCAACTTTCGTTGCGCTCTAGCTGATTAACCAGCTCATCGCGGCTGAGCGTTTTCGGTTGCCAAGCAAATAGACTCGCACTCATCACGGCGCTGGAACCCAATCCAGCAAGGCAAAGCAGCATGAGAAAACGACGCCCAAAACGGCGCGAGCGATAATGAATATCGGCCAAGGCACGCCGGTGATAGTGGCTAAGCATGGGTAAATGTCGGCTGACAAGCTCATGCATAAACAACGACCGTCGTTGCTGGCTGTGCTGGCTTAGACGCTCACTCGCAGTAAACCAAACCCCACCCAGCATGCCAGACTCAAAATAAGCATCAGGTTGCGCCAAGGCGCTAAGGTAGTGATTCAACGCAGGCTGTAGTTGGGATATTTTTTCGGGAAAATCTAATACGGGTAATGCCTCGGCATCGCCGTTCAGGCTCGAAGCCATGGCCACACGCGCTAAATCCATTCCTTTGCGAAGCGCATTAAATAAATCATTAAGACAAGCGGGATCTTTGCTGTCCATAATTGGCGGTCGATCCCAGTGATGCCCTAATGCCTGCTGGCTCTGCGCGGGTGAAAGCTGGCGTACCCAAGCACTAAAACCGGGGATTTCATCACAGCAAGTTATCAGGATATAAATCGGCAGATGTCGCCCCAATGACCGAGTCAGCGGTTCAAGCTGGGCGCGGATCTGGCGCGCATCAAGATGCAGCTGCATAGCATCATTGCTCAATAGGTCGGCTACCGAGAGACAAACAATAACCCCAGCCGGTGGCTGTCGACGGCACCAGCGAGTGAGATGCCGCCAAGCACGTTCATAGGCGGGGCTTTTCAGCAAAAAATGGCTGGAAAGATCGAGGAAGGCAATCGTCTTAAAAAAACTCCAACGCAATGTGCGCGTAGGAACAATAGGTTCATGTTCTGTACGCGCAGAGACGATTGGTAGCCCCGCCCCCGCTACTAACGTGGTTTTGCCGCACTGTTTTCCCATCAGCACAAACCACGGTAGCGCGTGCTTGCGGCGCACAATACGCCGTATCACGGCAAGTCCCTGATTCCACTGTTCAAGCAATACGCGCTCCATGCGCGTTAAGCGATGCCGAGAAAATAACGATGTTATTTTCCCTTCATGGTAGAGGCGTAATAAATATAAACCGACAGCACGCAATAAAATGGTTAAAACAATTAATGTGGCCCAAAGAAGCAGCGCATAAGGTGTTGCCCAATTTAACCATACTGAAATAGCCAAGCTAAATGTCAGTAAAAGGCATAAAAGAATGCCCCATCCTAAAAAGGAGATGAGTTTTAAAAACATCGTAATAACCTATGAAAAATAGATAAAACCGCTTAAGAGCATTAACCCATATGCACTGACAGGAATAATTATCCACAGCCATCGGCTATTTTTGATTATTTGCCAATGCGTTAATTGATTAATTTTGAGCTGCTGCCCTGCCAAGGTTAAATGCGCTTGATTAGGCCAATCTCGCCACTCCAGTGGTAAACACGCTTTCGCTTTTTCAATTCTCTGCTTTAATCGAGTTTTATCTTGCTGGGTATACTTTCCATGAAACCCTGTTAATAGGCAGAATAAATAAACCCGATGCAGTGAAATATTTGCATCAGGGATCGCTGCTAATCGGGTAAAAAACAGCTCTCCACCAATAGATGTCTGGAAAAGCTGCATCTGTAATAATGCCGAACGCCACTGGGCAACACAGGATAACGTTGAGCACAGCACTCGCTCATCCAACCAAATAACCACGGCTAATAGCGCCGATTCGCAGTCACTTTTATCGTGTTCAAGCTCAGCGTTTAGTGCACTCTGTTTTAGCAACTCAATACATGTTTCACGCAATAATGCGTAATCTGCATATTTTTCAGGGTGTCGAGTAAATTCATATCCCAGCCGGAAAACGGGTAAATAACAATTTAAAAGCTTCATTATTGAGCGGCCATAAATACTATTTGTACTTGAAGATCGGCCGGAGCTTCCGGCCAGTAAAATGCAATGCTTTGCTCTTGCAATGCGTTTTTCCACAGGTCGCTATCTCGAGTCAGCTCCCAATAGCAGGAGTCGCTGCGATTTGGCACACCACGTGGGACCGGTTGGCATAATTTCAGCGGAATACCCGGTAGCGCATGCTGGATAAGCGCTTCTAACGATTGCCTTGACGCAAGTTTCAAACTTTCCGTTGGCTCGCTGGCACGATGTTTGGTAAACAGCGCTGAGCGCAGCAGTAGCAGAACACTTCCCACTGGCGTTTGACTCTGTGGCTGATCCAAGGCGCAGTGATAAACGCCATGGTGCTCATGTTCCAACGTGACGTACGTGTTTTCTTCAAGAACCAGTCCATTGAGCAGCGCGACAATCGCTTTTTTGGCGCTGCCAAAGCAAGCAATCAGATTCTGGTGATCGTACGGCAATAAGGGGTCGCCGCCCTGATGCCATTCGCCAAGAAATGAGCAGGCGTCGTTGAATGATGACAGTTCACCCACCAACTGACATAACAGGCCATAGACCTCCCATGGATGGACACGGCGCGCATCACGATAGTGTTTTAGCATCGGCAAAGCACGGTTCAGAGAGCGCATAGCTAATAGCTGCGTCATCTGATCGTCACCGCCGCTGACGCGCGTTAACCGTTCGGGGCTCTTGTACTCTTCTAATTTTTTTGCTCGGTGGCTGAGTTCGTAATAGATGTCATCAATCACTTTTCCTAGCATTGGCATGGCGTACAACGTAAGCGCCGGGGGAGAAAAATCAGCATCAATAGACACACCATCATCGTCGTAGCGTAAACGCAACAACGGTATACACTGCGCATCAACAAGATTGTCACGTTCCTGATCCCAGACGATACGTGCGTTGTAATAAATACGCGCGATAGATGCATCTGGCCCACGGTCATAAACGTCTTTCATCACGCTTTCATCACCCGCATTGATCCAGCGGGTATTCGTCCGCTCTCGATCGTCACCGGCAATAGCCACGTTACAATGTGCAGGATCAAATTGTCGCAAAGCTAACCATATCGTGAATGTCTGTTCTTTTTGTTTCCATGCATCTCGGAATATACGTTTTTCGATGCGGCAATTTCCCGGATACATTAAATGTTCGCCGTGCGGCAATATCACGCTTAGCGACTCGATATCGATAATATAGTCGGACAATACACTCTGGTTAATTCGACAATCAATGACACCAGCATAATAAGGATGAGCAAGGCAACGCTGCTGCGCTAATATCCACTCTTGATGTAAATCCATCGACTGAAAATGTTGTGGCTGTAAATACAACCCCGAATACCAATAAACTTTTTGCTGTTCAGCATAAATGCCCTGCCCTGAGTTTCTTGGCGGCGTTACATATTGTTGCTGTTCGATATTCATATAATTAGTCCGCCGTCTTTTCTGAAGCAGGAGTGCTGTTGTCACCCGCATCAGCATTTTCGTTATCGTCAGACAAATTAACCGTTTCGGCCTTCACCAGTGCTTTACCACCTAACGTGATATTCGCTTGCAACGGCGCTAGCTGCGCCTGCCACTGCGGACTTATCCATCCATGACTACTGGTCATAACGGGAATGGCAAAATGCGCCATGTGTTTCTTGCTGGGGAACGGAAAATATCCTGCCACGATTGCGATATTTCGGGTTTTCTCGGCGCGATCGATATGTAACGTATTTTTTTGCCCCGGCATGACGGTATATCGATCAACCTGTAAAATCTCATCCGCTGTACCCGCGCCGTTGAACAAACTTTTTAGCTGCATCGGGTCATCAAGAATCTTGTCCAGTGCCGGATTGTTCGCCGCCTGAATCACCAACACAGTGCAACTGTTGGACATTTCGTTCCACAGGTTGAGCTGTGGCTCGGCGGTCAAATTGAGCGTTATTGCGCTAGCTGCAAACGGTGCCGTTACCTCCGCAATAGCTTGCTTTTCCTGCTGCGTACTCTCTGCGCAGCCCGCCAGTAGCGTAACCGCCAACGGCAGCATGAACACAAGCCAAAATGCAAAACGGTTACGCGGGATCATTCGCGCTCGCTCCCCTTCAAGACATGATTGATATCGCGCAGGCTGCTGTCGTCTTGCAGCATCTCTTCTAACCACTCGGTTAGCGTCATATTTGCCCAACGCGCCGCGCGCTCCATCAAAAAAGGCACAGGACTCGATGGCTCAGTTTGGCGGAAGAAATGCGCAATGGTCAGCATTTGGCTGACGGCTAAATCACGCGACATAGTTTGACGTGCCATATCACTCGTTTCCGCATGTCCCAGCGGCACAGCATCTGGCTCCAACACGTTTATCATCATCACATCGTCATAGTGGGTTGCCGTCTGTTCACCAATTCGCTGTAGAAATGCATCCATCGCCTCCAATGTCTGCGCGGTAGCGCTGAGCATATCGCCATGTATATCCGCATGGTGCCGCTGATAACTTTTCTCAAACTCAACCCGCGCAGCGCTAACCTGCGCTAAAATCTGAACAGCCTGCGCAACCGTTGCCGCAGACATGCCCGCCGCCCAGCGCTGGAACGTGGACAGCGAAAAATCCCCTTCGTTAAGCAACGCTTCACGCTGGTCAGGATACATTGCGACTTTGTGTTCAAAGGCTTGTATCTGGCGCCAATATTCCAACGTGCTTTCCGGCTGCCCCAACAATGGTAAGCGCATCAAAGGCAGCTGTAGTTGGCGGTCGAGCCATTGCAGTTTGTTGTGGTGCAGACTCTCACCGTCTTCATCCGGCTCCGGCCAGCAGCTATCACCATAAGCCTGCACAAACGCCTGCATAAACTCGATGCCACTCGCCAAGCCCGCTAACCCATGTTGGTTAAGCAACGCTTCGGTTAACCAACACACCACCTGCAGATCTTTGCTCTCATGGCTTAACAATTTCTGGCTAAGGCGGATGACCTGTAACCAATCCGCCTTGCGCAATACGCTCGACCATTCATCCTGAGGTAAATCATCCGGATCGCTTTCTCTCGCTTCACGAATAGCATCGTAGCCAGCCTCAAATTCCATATTGCGACCACGAGGATTTTCCGGCGCAATAGGCGCCAGCATGGATCCAAGATCCAGATTTAATGTAGACATAACGTTTCTTTTCACTGGTTAACTAATTAAAACCGTTGGACAGCCGGCGACGATAGTGCCGCCATGGGCACAACTGTCACCCATGCGCGCTGCGGGCTTGCCGCCAATCATCACGGTCGTGCTGCCCATCACGATACTGTCTGGCGGACCGACACAGACGGCCATGGATCCCAAGGCTGCGGCGGGCACTCCGCCGATCATCACAGTGGCGCAGGCTGGACTAGAAATCGGCCCCCCAACGTGTGGAATCGGAGGTACGCCCGGTGTCACCATCGGGCATACGTGCATATCGCCTACGCGAGCGGCAGGTTGTCCCATGACATGCTCCTCTGTTGAGATTGACTCTGTTGTCCAAACCAGTGGCTAAGCAACCTATGTGCTCCCTGCGGTAATGTGTCGTCAGCGGCGAGCTCGCTGCAAAGCAGCTTAAGCGCGCAGAGCAACATCAGCCCTGACAGATGTGGTTGTGGATAAACCGGCTCAAGTTCGACCGCAGTCATACTGCCCTGCGACCAAAATAGCGATAACCCCAGTGCGCCGACGACATGGCTAAAACCAATGGTTTGTGCCTGAGTAAATATCTGGCGCCGGAGATCTTCGTCTGGCTTGGCGATCCAACGGCGCATATCGTTTAAGCAGCGCTGACTCTCAGGGGCCTCATCAAGCGGGAAATTCACTATCCACGCGAGTAAATCCCGATAGGGATAACGTTCGGTAAAATCACGCAGCGTTTCCTCCCACTCGCCTGCGGCCAAAGAACGGCTGAACTCAGCGGCAACGGTCTGTTGTTCGCAGGAGGGCGCGGCTGATATCAATGAGTAACCATTCATTCTCGTTTCTCCGCTATCCAATCATGATGACGCCGCCCTTGAGCTCCGCCATATCACTACCGTTAATCGTAACCATGGCACCTTTCAGCTCTGCGGTGCCCGTACCTTCAATGCTCAGCGTAGTGGCGCTTAAGGTGATCCCCGTTGGCGTAATGCTGATCTTGCTGCTACCGACTTTAAGTTCGATGGACTGCATCGACTCCAGTGACATTGCCTTATCCGTTTTCATCTGACTGCCGCCACCGGACACCGATAGTTTGTGGTCACCGTTGCTTAACGCCGCATTGAGATTACCCGTCACATTGAGCGCATAGTTGCCCTGATTCAGCGCCAGTTGGTAATCCCCCTGTTTGAGCGTCAGGTTGTCATTGCCTTTGGTGATTTCAACGCTGCGATCGGCACCAATTTTGCTGGTTACCGTTTTGGTAACATCGCTAACCACCGCGTTTTTTACCGTTAGACTGAGATCTTTTTGTGCGACGATAGTCAGCTTCTCTTCGCCCTTTTTATCGTCGAAACTCAGAGTATGCCCTTCATCTGCTGCGCCGTTTTGACTGCTACGCGATACAAATCCCGATAGCGTTTTATCACCGGGTAAACTCATAGGAGGATGATTCAGTCCGTTGTAAACGCTGCCGGTAACCATCGGCATATCAGGATTACCTTGAATAAAGCTCACGATAACTTCACTGCCAACGCGCGGTAAAAACACCGCGCCAAAACGCTCGCCTGACCATGGCTGTGACACGCGAACCCAGCAGGAGCTACTGTCATCGCGCTTGTTCTCTTTATCCCACGGAAACTGGATCTTGATTCGTCCGTACTCGTCGGTATAGACCTCTTCAGACTGGGGACCGACCACGCTGGCGGTTACCACGCCCGAAACCTGCGGCGCTGGAGTGCGATTTTCTGGGCGATATGTTTTATCGTTATCCAGCGCGGTGATTTGGCACTGATAATCCGTGGTGTCCTGCTCCAGATTGCTGGTGATCGACAACGTTAATGAACGGATGCGATAGTCTCCCGTCGCCGACGGATGGTCGGTCAACGTGAAACGCTCGCCGCAGGAAAGCCAGTAGGCGTTGATGTCCCCCGTGAATAGTTGGGTATCAGACTCTAAGCGCTCCATTTTCAGACGCGCCGCCGCCGAGAGATCGTCACGCTGAGCGCTCCAAACCGCATCGGTGAAGGTGACTCCGTCAGCGCTGTGGCCCGCATCAATGCTGAGAGATTCCCCCTCAATCGCCGCTGCCTGATCGGGATTGTAGCCAGACAGTGCAACCCCAGAAGCCGACATCCCACTGCGGATATTCCAGCTCAGCACGCCCATCCCGTCCTGCTTTCCCGCCACGGGGTTAAAAGGCAGGCTCGCTGTCGTGGCACTGGAGTGACTGGATGGGTGGTCTGCCAGCACCAATGTGTGTTGGCCTGCTGCATGCTGGAAGTAGTAGTAAATGCCCTCTTGCTCCAGCAGACGGTTAATAAAATCGAAATCGGACTCACGATACTGGATGCAGTACTCGCGAGGCTGGTAGCTGGAACGCAACCGTAAGTCGATCTGGCTGATGTTATGTTCACGCAGGATTTTGCTGACAATATCCGGCACTGCAATTTTTTGAAAAACCCGCAGATTGCGACCCAAGCGCAACAGAGAAATCTGCGGCTCAAGCGTCATGACAAAGGTGCTAATCCCCTGCATATTGTTCACTTCTTCTAACGCGGTCACCACGCCGTGAATATAGCGACCTCGCTGCGCATCACCGATCTGGCAGGCCAGAGGTTTACCCAAATAGCGAGCCGCCTGCGCCGAGGTTTGCGTACTGCGTGAATAGGCGCGATAGCAATATGGCTGTGATAGCTGTTCTTCTCCCGAGAGTTCAAACAACGCAAAATCATTAGCCGTGTCACCTACCCAGCGAATCAAACGTTGAGCCTGTCCTAATTGCATGTTGTTACCTTAATTCAAGTTAACCGGCAAACTGACGCGGCGAAACTCCGGTGCCATTTGCGGTCCAAGACAAATATCAAAACCTAGCTCGCCGCAGCCTAAACGCGTCGCCGCGCTCTGTAGGTTTTCGATAAGCAGATCCAACCCGAAATCCAACCCGACGCCGACGTAGTCACGTACGTGACTGAGAAAGCGCTGATACTCTTGTCCTAGGGTTAAAAAGCTACGCGCATCCTGCTGCGATAACGGCCCCAGTTGGATGGTGAAATAGGTTTGGCGATCCCAGAACACCGCGCCAATCGCGGGCGACTGGCTTAACGTCTGCCTAGCATTGCCTAGCTGGCAGCAATCGCTTGTTTCAAGTGCACTCCAGCGGCCAACAAACGGTTGAATCTGTACCGGCAGTGAAAACCGGTGCTGTAGCCACTGCTCAAGGCAGACCAGCGATCGCACCGATTGAGAAAACAGCCCCGCGTATTCCTCTTGCTGCATTCTTGCTGAGCTCTGCAACACGCCAGATAAAGCACACACCGGCAGCGTTAACAGCGAAATGCCGTTAAACTCATGGCTGGCATAAAAGTGATATTTTTGCCACGCCAGAAAACGCAGGGTATGCAAACGATGGTTAAAAATATCGATGAACGCTTTACCTGCACGGTCGCCATAGCGGTAATAACGTTCGATCAGCCATTCCGTATACGCCGTGGGCATAGCTCCCAGCGCTCCCGTCAGCCCCTGGGTACAAACTTCAACCTGCCAACCTTGCCGATGTTTTAACTCGCTAACCTCGCCCACTTCACCTTTTGGTGCATCAAGAGAAAGCGGAGAAACAAACTGAAATTGCTCCTCTAGCAAATGCTGCTTTTCTTCAGCTTCTGAGTGCCCAGCCTCTACTCGCGATAATTTGCGCAGCATTACGCGCACCTGCTGGAAAAAATAGCTGCGGCTAAAAACCTTGATTACAGCCATAGCAAACGCCCCGCACGAATCGGCCAACGCCGTAACGTTGCGTCATTTGACACAATCGAAGTCACGACTTGCGAAAAACTATTCACCGGTGCATAAAGCGCCAGAAAATGATCTAAAAATTGGCACAGCAGGAAATATTCAGCCTCTTGGCTTGCCTCACGCGCGAAAATAATGCTGATTTCCCCCCCACGAGCCACTGAACGAGGATCGGCGGCGGTGAGTCGTGCCATGATCGGCTTGACCTCGATCTGCGAAATGAGATCGATCAACCGCTCGTTGGCCGGATTTAAGCTATAGAGGGTGAGCGTTTCTTTTAAAACCCGGAGACCTTCGGGACCGCTCAGCAATTGATGATTCAACGCTAACTGTGAAATCAAACGCCAGCGCATTGCCTGTTCTTGCTGTGGGCGAATCGGTGCCGTTGGCCGAGTCAACGCCGAAATTTTTATGCCAGCCAGCGGCAGCGTGGATTCAAAATCGCCGTTAGGATCGCCATTGATCAGGTGGGCAGGCAAATTGCGGTTAGTGCAGGTCAAATTCAATCGAACCATATCGCACTGCGGTGCGGACAGCTTTTCGTAACGATCTGAAAATGCGATAAACCAATCTACAGAGACGCCCTGATCGAGCACGCTTTCCCGCAATATGGCCTGCCACCAGACATCCATCTGGGCTTCACGCTGGGAGTGATCGATGCCAAACAGAGGCAAAATCGGCTGAGAGATCATCTCATTGCCTTGCTTGTGGAGCGCAAGCACGCTGTCTATCGCCCACACCTCTAGGTAAGACTGATAGCGCACATCGGGGATGACTGGATACTCCAGCGTACTATCGTTAAGCGTGATCGGCTCGGCGCGCTGGGAAAAAAGATTAATCGCTGGTGAGCAGCCCAGTTTGAAGAAATCGGCATCAATCAAATTCGCCATGCTCTCCAAATATTTTACGCTTGGGCAGGCGTTGAATAAAAAATCCAAAGTGAACGAAGTCTGACCTACCGCGCTAAACTCCTCTGGCAAGCGAATATCAATAAAATGAAATTTCTTCTGAAACCAGAAGTACTCTTGCAACAGTGAGTGAGCAGGTGAAATCGCGGTATTGGCTCCCAGTAGACTTTCATCTTGCGCAAAACCCACTGGCGTAATATTCCCCTTCGCCAGTGATATCACGCGGCCATCAACGGAAACTGAGGCCGACGACACTTCACTGCATAACAAGGTGTAAAGTACATTAACAACCGGTGTCGCACCGTTGAGATAAAAACGTAGCGTATCTTCTTCCACCCGCGCTTTAGGCCATACCGTAAAACGCAGTTGTAGCCGCCAGCTCATATCATTTTCGTTTTGATTTATCTGAGCCTGCTCCAATGTCATGGGGAACAAAGACAGCGGAAACACCGTGCGAAATCGGCATGCCTGCCCTTCGACCGGACGAGAGTAAAGTTCCGTCCCCGCTTCAACGAAACTTTTAGCCGTCATCGCCGCTGCGCGTGAGTCCGGCTTCATTTGAATAATGCAAACCGAGGGTAACTGACGTAAAAACTGAGGAGCCAGCGCGGTAAACAGCGCATGAGTCACCTCCGGCATATCTTCATCAAGTCTTTGCTGTACGTTAGCGCATAATAAAGCGAAGGATTCAATTAGGCGTTCAACGTGCGGATCTTCAGACAGCCCTTCGGAAATCCCCAATCGACGAGCAATCTTAGGAAAACGCAGCGCAAAATGCGCCCCTTTCGTTTTCAGATAGGCGAGCTCTTTTTGATAATAGGCCAGCAATTTGCTCGTCAACATGGGTGGTTACCACTTAAGTATGCAGAATCAGTAATGACAAAAAAAATGGCTCATGGCGTCGTCCCAAACCAACGTAAATTCCAGCGGTTGGTTTTGACTCACGCCTTTAATAATGAACGTGATGCGAGATAACGATTCAAAATTCGACGTTACATCCACGTCTTGTAACCGTGACTCGAAGCGTTGCAGCGCAACCACAATTCGCTCTTGTAATATTCGCGCACGTTCAGTACGCGAAATATTTTCGCTAAAATGTTCATTAATGCCGTAATTCAGCACCGACGTATTAAGCCCTGGTATTGACTCGATATATCCAAGACGTGGACGAGAGGACAGCAGCATCACGATTTCATCAATAAAATCGTGTGCATTATTTTTCTCACCCAAATTATCTTCCACGCTGTCAGGAAAATTATCTGCCAGTCTTAGTAACAATGAATTCAGCATTTTTAGAGTGAAAGACAGTGATAACACTGTCTTTCTCCAAATTACATTTTAGTATTTTCTAACAGATTCCAACCAACCGGACCCTGCTTACTCACTTTACCGCCAGGTTCAACGGTGTTGGTTTCGAAACTGACCGAACTGAAGGCAAAACTAATACTCTCACTTGGATTACCGGACGTGTTTTGTACCGAAATAGAATAGCCATTGAAGATACAATCGGTATATGTCCAACGCACCATTTCATGGTTTTTATCATCGGTTTTGACGGCAAAAGCCACGATAATTTTTTTAACGTTTGTCCCTAACGCAACCATATTTGAAATTTGCGTGGAGGTTGAATCCATTTCTTTAGAAAAAGAGATGTGTTCAAAATTAACGCCATCGCTATTCAACTGGCCACTACCGTTATCAATGTTAACGGAGCTGAATACGCCTTGATTAATATGCTCAATGGCAATCCAGTCTTTGTACTGTTTGTCACTTACCGTTCCCTTCACGCCATCAATTTGCATAAAAATAGTTGCTGCCTGAGCCATATAAATACCTTGTATTAGTCAATGATTTAAAAAAATTACGCGTTGGTTGAGTTTGGTAACTCTGCAACCAAGCGTAACGACAAACTAAGCCCTTCCAATTGGAAATGAGGTCTTAGATATGCAACTGCACGATATTTTCCTGGTGAGCCGGGAACATCTAATACTTCTACACGCGCCTCTCGAAGCGGATGGCTTGCTTTTATTTGTGGCCCAACGTTATCTGAACCAACCACATATTGATTTATCCAGCCTTGCAAATAGGTTTGGCATTCAGTACGCGACATGAAGCTACCGACTTTATCGCGTACAATGGCCTTCAAATAATGGGCAAAGCGCGACGTAGTTAGAATGTATTGCAACTGGCTAGACAGTTTGGCATTCGCGTTAGCGAGGTCAGAATCATATTTACGAGGTTTATTCACAGATTGCACAGCGAAAAACGCCGCATAGTCTGTCCCCTTGCAATAGACCAACGGAATGAAGCCCAGCTCGGCTAACTCTTTTTCTCGGCGGTCTGAAATCGCCACTTCCGTAGGGCATTGCATAACACGTTCACCTGTTTGAGAGGTGTAGTTATAAGCCGGCAATGATTTCACCAAACCACCGCCTTCTACGCCACGGATAGCTGCGCACCACCCATACTCCTCAAAGGCCTCGACCATGCGCCCAGCCAGCTCATATGCGGCATTAATCCACAGGTAGCTCGCGCCATGATTGTCTTCACGGATTTGCTCTTCAAAATTGAAAAGTTCGACCGGTACGGTTTTACTGCCATACGGCAAACGGCCCACGATTCTAGGCAATGTGAGGCCGACATAACGGGCATCGTCAGTTTGACGAAATGACTTCCAGCGTGCGTAGTCAGAGGTGTCAAACAGCTTGCCTAAATCACGCGGACGCGGCAGTTCGGTATAATGGCTTAGGGCAAACATCCCTGCATTGGCGGCGCTGAGAAATGGCGCATGAGCAGCAGCGGCCACATGTGAAATTTGTTCCAGCAGCACAATATCTTCAGGATGGGCGCCAAACTCAAAATCGCCCACAAACGCAGAGTAAGGTTCACCGCCAAAAGTGCCATATTCACTTTCGTAAATACTTTTAAATAACGCCGACTGATCAAAATCAGAAGCAGATTTAAAATCTTTTAGCAGCTCTTTTTTAGTACAATTAAATACGCGTACTTTGGTATTTTCTGTCACGCTGCGCTGAACCAGTCCTTGTAAACCACGCCATGATGACTCCATTTGCTGGAATTCTGGTGCATGGATAATATGGCTGATCTGCTCTGATAATAGAGCATCAATAGCGGCAATTCTGTCCTCAATACTCCCGACCAAATCGCTAGAAATAACAACGGCGCCTGAGGATACTTCAGCCAAAAAACTATTTAGTTGATTCTTGACTTTTTTTCTATCCGCTTCGCGATAAATGGCCTGTGTATTATCGATAATATCATCTAAATATTGGTCAGACGACAGCAACGCTGGATTTTGATTTTCTGATACTACGGACTCCATAACTATTCTTCCTCCGCGCTGGCATTGACTTCAGATTCACTCTGTCGCTTTGCTAATAGCTCAGCCAGTTCGTCTTTGAGGCGATCGTTACTCGCGGTACGATTGCGTAAATCACTTAATTGCTCGCGCAGCTCAATGAGTTTTCTCAATGGCTCAACCTGCATAGCAATATTCTCTGGGGAGAAATCATCCATGGTATTAAATGACAGAGATACCGGTAATTTTCCCTCTTTTTCAGGCAGCGCACTTTCTACCAATAAAGAAATAGACGGGCTCATCCCTTCCATAATGTCATTAAAGTTATCTTTATTGATGTGCAAGAAACGGCGATCTCTTAATGCATTTTCATCCTCAGCAAAATTGCCTATTACGCCTAAAACCAGAGGCAATTCTTTTTTGTTTTCGGCCCCCCCTATTTCGACATCATAGGTAATTTGTACCCTCGGTGGCCGCGCCTTATCTAGTTTGTGCTGTGTATTAGACACACGTTCTCCTCTCCACTGAAGATGGATTATTAAATTAAGTATTGTTGGTACGCATGAATGATATCAACTGACATAAAAAACATTCGACGCGCTGTTAGGTGAGGGAGTATAGCAGTGACAAAAAAATTAGCTCAAATGTTTTGTTGGTCTATATTTGGAGTTTTGTAATAATCTAAAACATATTTACCTAGTGTAATTCAAATAAATTAACAGCTTTAAATAGGCTATTCGATCATTAGAAGTGAATTAGTTTGTAGCTTATTAGTCACCACTGAAATTAAATCCATAGTGAAAATCTGTTCCATTTCACCGCTCGTCTCCTCCCTATAACACAATGGAACCTTTACAACAGCTTATTGCCGCGCTGCTATCATGATTTAAGTCAGCAGACCGTGACAAAAATGCATAAAATAAGTAAAGCTAAGTAAAAACTAATCGAGAAAATCGTTTTTTTTGATAGGCTGTGCATAGCTTTATCGAACTATTGATTGAGTTTTACGATGAAGCTTTGCGATTGACCGCCTGCGCCTAGTGATATGGAGAATAATCATAATGAAGTCAGAAACTGAAGCATGCCGAGTGAAAACGCGGCATAGCGAGTACTCATTAGCCCTACCTGTTATTGCCTTAGTCGTTCTTGCTCTTTGGGGAAATACCCAGAATTTACCTGCTATCGCTGGCATCAATATTCTGGCACTGATCGCTATCCTGAGTAGTGCCTTTAGCGTAGTACGTCATGCTGACGTGCTGGCTCACCGTTTGGGTGAACCCTACGGTTCGTTAATTCTTAGCCTGTCTGTGGTTATCCTCGAAGTCAGCTTAATCTCTGCGCTGATGGCTACGGGAGACGCCGCCCCTGCGCTAATGCGTGACACACTCTACTCTATCGTGATGATCGTCACCGGTGGTCTGGTTGGCTTCTCTTTGCTGCTGGGTGGACGTAAATTTGCCACCCAGTTTGTAAATCTGGCCGGCATTAAGCAATACCTGATTACGCTGATCCCTCTGGCGATCATCGTACTGGTACTGCCAATGACGTTCCCTAACGGTAATTTCACTACCGGTCAGGCGCTGATGATTGCAGCAATCTCTGCGGCGATGTATGGCGTATTCTTGCTGATTCAGACTAAAACCCACCAGAGCCTGTTTGTCTATGAACATGAAGACGATGGTGATGACCCTGCCGATCCCCATCATGGCAAGCCATCAGCGCACAGCAGCGCATGGCACGCGGGATGGCTGATCGTACATCTTATTGCGGTTATCGCGGTGACTAAGTTTAACGCCAATCCGCTGGAAAGCCTGTTGAGTACGCTGGACGCGCCGAAGCAGTTCACCGGCTTCTTGGTTGCATTGCTGATTTTGTCACCAGAGGGTTTAGGAGCGTTAAAGGCGGTTCTAGCAAATCAGGTACAGCGCGCGATGAACCTGTTCTTTGGTTCTGTGCTGGCAACCATTTCACTGACGGTGCCTGCAGTAACTATTATCGCAACGCTAACCGGTCAGCCGCTGATCTTTGCGTTGGACGCGCCACAGATGGTCGTTATGGTTGCCGCACTGATGTTGTGTCAGGTGTCATTCAGCACTGGGCGCACTAACGTACTGAACGGTGCGGCGCATTTAGCGTTATTCGCCGCTTATCTGATGACGATCTTCCTGTAGTCGTCCCACTTCATGTCAAACGGCGCGATAATCGCGCCGTTTTTATTGGCTAGATCCTCAGGTTTTACCCCAACCGCGATAGCATCACGCCCGTAACAATCACGAGACTCGCGGCGATTCTGGCTCTCCCCATGGGCTCTTTGAGCAGCCATACCGAGAAAATCATCGCAAACAACACGCTACTTTCACGCAGAGCCGCAACAACACCAATCGGAGCTTGTGTCAGTGCCCAAATGACGATGCCGTAAGCGAGCAGCGACATTGCTCCACCAGCCAATCCGGCTCGCCAGTTACACTTGATCTGTACCCACGTTTTCCCTCGTTGATGAGCCCATAGCAACGGCAACATAATGACGCCGTTAAGCGTAAACAGCCATAACGTATAGGTTAACGGCGCTTGTGCGGCGCGCGCGCCGGCACCATCAGAAAGCGTATAGCCCGCGGTAAACATGGCCGTAATAAGCGCATATCGCACCGCTTTGGCGTTCAATTTTGTGCTGCCACCACCGCGTAGCGCCATCAGCAAAACTCCGGCCACTAAAACCACGGCACCGATGATGCCTAATAGCGGCGGGTACTCACGTAGAAACAGCGCGCTGAGGATCATCGCCAGCAGCGGCGCACTGCCTCGCGCTAACGGATAAATTTGCCCTAAGTCACCTTGCCCATAAGCGCGACTGAGAAATAGACAATACCCAGTATGTAATACCAGAGACAGCAATAGCCACGGCAACGACCCCATATTGGGTAACCCTACCCACGCCAAACCGCAGAGTGATACCGCACCGGAAAACACCGCAATCAGCGCCACGCCGACAAAGCGCTCCTCACCAATCTTAACCAACGTATTCCAACTTGCATGCAGTAGTGCCGCGCAAAGTACGGCCAAAAAAACTGCGGTAGACATAGTTCATGCTCACCAAAAAAACTGAGATACCAACAGGATAAGATCTGTGCGCACGATTGTCACAAATACATCATAGAAGTGTTATGTGTAGAGGATTAAATAAGCAAGGCCACCCGAAAGTGGCCCTGAGAAGCAAACAGGATTAACGACAAAACTTATTGGTATGCGTTTAAGGTGCGCTGGCAAAGCGCCGAGCGAACGCAGTCTTGGCTGTCAAAGCGGACGATACTCACCATCCCATCCTCAGTGAAGCGTTGCAGCGCATCTTCGAGGCCGGATTTCACTCCGCGAGGTAAATCACACTGGGTTATATCGCCGTTAACCACCACAGTGACATTCTCCCCCAGACGAGTCAGGAACATTTTCATTTGGCTGGCGGTGACGTTTTGTGCTTCATCAAGGATCACAAAGGCATTTTCAAAGGTACGGCCACGCATATAGGCAAAAGGCGCAATTTCTACCTTGCCAATTTCAGGGCGCAGACAATATTGCAGGAATGAAGCCCCTAAACGTCGCACCAACACGTCATAGACTGGGCGGAAATAAGGCGCAAACTTCTCGGAAACATCACCCGGCAGAAAACCGAGATCTTCGTCGGCTTGCAGCACAGGACGTGTGACAATAATGCGATCAACCTCCTTATGGATGAGTGCTTCCGCCGCTTTCGCTGCGCTAATAAAGGTCTTGCCACAGCCCGCTTCGCCGGTGGCAAAGATTAACTGTTTGGATTCAATTGCAGACAGATAAGCGACCTGCGCTTCCGTTCTGGCCGTGACTGGCGCGTTATCGCGTTTTTCCCGCGCCATGCCAATGGTTTCGATACCGCCCATCTGAACCAGAGAGGCAGCCTGATCTTCCTCGCGCTGACGTTGACTACGACCATCACGTTTTACGACACGTTTAGCTTCACGACGCGCTCTGATAACAGCTTTCTGTTTTCCCATTTTGGCACCTTACAGTTGGTTTCAATCGTCATTCCACGTTTCATGAACGAACTGTCACTCGTTTATCCGCTAACCTCCTCAGTGAGGGTTAACCTGCTTGATACGAACACGCGCGCGAAGCTAATCCCTGCGGCGCGCAGTCGTAATAGGGGTGGAACAGATAGGAGAGTTAAACTATTGAGTGGGGAGTAAAGCCGTGACGCAGATTTTGCTGAGTCGACATTCTTGCTGTCACAGACAGCCTGCTGTTTGATTCTTTTTTGACATCGTGCTAGCCCAGGTAAGGACTGTCTCATCCGCGCTCCTCACAAACCTGCTGGTTCAATAACCTGCGTTAGTGTGAATACTGCTGTCGCCTAATGAAAATTTACTGCTTGATAATGACAGTATAATGACAGTGTTAATATTATTGCCACTAATTGTTAAAAAAGATTTAACTTTACTATTTATTGCCATGAGCTCAGCCAAAAGCGCCATAATTATGTTATAAACAGAGTTAATATTCTCACTCACTAGCGACTTCATGAAATTAACGACTTACACCGATTTCGGCCTACGAGCCTTGATGTATCTGGCCTCCATGCCCTATGGTCAGCGTACCAGCGTGGGTGAAATCGCCGGCCATTACGATATCTCGCGTAATCATATGGTGAAAGTCGTCGCACAGTTGGTCGGGTTGGGCTATATCCACGCAGTACGCGGCAAAGGCGGCGGTATTGAGCTAGGCAAACCCGCCGCAGACATCAATATCGGTCAGGTCATTCGCGCCTTGGAGAGCAATCTGAACGGCATTGACTGCCATTCACCGGGTTGCAAACTGATTAAGATATGTCAATTACAGGCCGCATTGAAAGTGGGGATGGAAGCCTTTTTAACTGCGATGGAAAATTACACGCTTGCCGATCTGGTCAGCAATCGTGGGGAGATTATTGCGATTTTAGGGATACCGGCAGAATAATGTTTACGGCTGAAAACGGGGCCTTGCACAAGTATCTATAGTGTTATTTTAGCGCGACGTTGATGATAAGCAGCGGCATTGCTATCACGATACCGCTGCTTCTTTCGTTAAAACCCTAAACTTCCCAACAAATCATCAACCTGCTCCTGATTTGCCACAATGCCAGGGCCGTTTTGGTTCATCTGTGGGCCATTGAGTAAGCCATCGTTTTCGCGTTTAGGCTTGGCCGATACATCTGGGATATTTTCAACCAACACCGCCAATAGCTCTTTCTCGATCTCCTGAACCACACCCATCATGCGCTTAATAACCTGACCGGTAAGATCTTGGAAATCCTGCGCCATCATGATCTCAAGCAGCTGAGCATGAGTAAATGAGGTGTGTTCGGGAACAGCAGCCAGATAACTGCGGGTATCAGAAACCAATACGCGCGCGTCGGAAAGCTCGATAGGATTAGCAAACCACTCATCCCAACGCACTTTCAGATCGGTCGCCCCTTTTTCCAATGAGGTTTGGCGCGGCTGCGCGGCTTCAACGCAGTTTAATGCGCGTTCGGCAGCCTGTGCTGTCATCTGTACCACGTAGTCCAAACGATCGCGGGCATCGGGTATCGCTTCTGCCGCTTGAGCAATTGCCTGATCCAGACCAAGCTCTTTCAAGCTGTCACGCAGCATGCGCGTCAATTGCCCAATTCGAGCAATAATATCGTTGGCAGTGGCCGCATCAGTTGCGGGCATAGGATGTTCGTTCATTGTGACTCCTTAGATCCCCAACTTTTCAAAAATCTTATTCAGCTTTTCTTCTAACGTTGCTGCCGTAAACGGTTTAACCACATAACCGCTGGCTCCCGCCTGCGCGGCGGCAATAATGTTTTCTTTTTTCGCTTCTGCCGTCACCATTAGCACCGGCAACGCGCCGAGGCTTCCATCGGCCCGAATCGCCTGTAGCAGTTGTAGACCGTCCATGTTTGGCATGTTCCAGTCAGATACCACAAAATCAAATGCGCCAGCGCGTAGCTTGGTTAAAGCATCTGCGCCATCTTCCGCTTCTTCTACGTTATTAAAACCCAGCTCTTTAAGCAGGTTTCTCACGATGCGGCGCATTGTGGCAAAATCATCAACAACGAGAAAACGCAGATTTTTATCCGCCATACTGACTCCTCAAAGGTCCCCTACTCAGGGAACGTTAAATACGCAGTGCCTGTCCGGCACTAATTTGCGTCAGCATACGCTGACTGATTTGTTGCAGATCGACCACTTCATCGACGCCGCCCGTTAAAATGGCCTCTCTTGGCATACCAAATACCACGCAGCTGGCTTCGTTTTGCGCGATGGTATAAGCCCCTGCCTGATGCATTTTGAGCATCCCCGCCGCACCGTCATTCCCCATTCCGGTGAGGATCACCCCTACCGCATTTCGCCCTGCATAGCGTGCCACCGAATCAAACAGCACATCGACCGAAGGACGATGGCGGTTAACCGCCGGTCCTTGATGCAGCCGCACGATGTAGTTCGCGCCGCTACGTGCTAGTTCAAGGTGCATATCACCCGGCGCAATATAGGCATGGCCGGGTAACACTCGCTCTCCCTCCTCTGCCTCTTTCACCGTGATCTGGCAAAGCTTATTCAGCCGCTCAGCAAATGAGCGAGTGAACCCCGGTGGCATATGCTGAGTGATCAGCAATGCCGGGCTGGTGGTAGGCAAAGGCTGAAGCACATGGCGAATGGCCTCAGTGCCACCGGTGGATGCGCCAATAGCAATCAGCTTTTCACTGCTGAGCAGCGGCGTATGGCTAAGCGTCGCGGGCTTCACCGGCAGAGAACCGCGTGCTGGCAGGCGCGCTTTCGCCGCCGCCCGCACTTTATCGGCAATCATTTCGCTGTAGGCCAGCATTCCTTCGCGAATACCCAGTTGAGGCTTAGTGACGAAATCCACTGCCCCTAGCTCCAGCGCTTTCAGCGTGATTTCCGATCCTTTTCCCGTCAGTGAAGACACCATAACCACCGGCATCGGCCTGAGACGCATCAGCTTTTCAAGGAAATCAATGCCGTCCATGCGCGGCATTTCCACGTCAAGCGTTAGCACCTGAGGGTTAAATTTTTTAATCAGATCGCGCGCCACCAGCGGATCTTGTGCCACTGCGACCATTTCCATATCGGGATGACTATTAATGATTTCCGTCATCAGCTGACGCATCAGCGCCGAGTCATCAACACACAACACCCGAATTTTACTCATCGACTCTCCTTGGACAGCCCATACACGGTTTGTCCGCGCAAATAAAACTCTTGGCTGATATGGCTAAAGTTTTCCGAATGACCTGCAAACAACAATCCACCAGGTTTCAGCAATTTGATAAAACGATGGAGAATGCGAGCCTGAGTTTCTTTATCAAAATAGATCATCACGTTACGACAAAATATGGCGTCGAACGGCCCCGGTAAATCCCACTGCGGCGACAGCAAGTTGAGCATTTGAAAATGCACTCGCTGTGCTAATTCAGGTCGAACACGCACAAAGCCCTGCTGCGGCCCCGTCCCTCGCAGAAAAAAACGCTGGAGCTGAGACGGCGTGAGGTGCTTAGTTTCTTCCTGCCGATAAACGCCACGCACGGCTTTTTCCAACACCTGAGTATCAATATCGCTGGCCCAAACCTGTGGCCCGACCGGCGTGGTACCCAATGCTTCTGCTAACGTCATGGCAATCGAGTAGGGTTCTTCACCTGACGATGCCGCCGTGCTCCAAACACAATAATTGTGCGGACGTTTGCGCGCATGTTCCGCCAAAATGGGAAAATGGTGCGCTTCGCGAAAAAAAGCCGTTAAGTTAGTGGTTAGTGAGTTAATAAACGTCTGCCATTCACCGTGACTTTGGCTACTTTCCAAAAGTGCTAAATAGGCGCCAAAATCATTCAGATTCAACGCTCGAAGGCGTCGAACCAGCCGGTTATAAACCATTTCCCGTTTGTGGTCGGCTAATACAATGCCGGCATGTTGATAAATAAGCTGACTGATGCGACGAAAATGAACGTCTGCCAAGGGGACTCTCTGCATCATCAATGCGGGAGTCTGAACATCATCGTTTCCTGACTGTGTAAATAAATTCGCCATCACTCACCCAATTTACAATGGGCGAACGACCCAAGGTCGTTCACCATTAACTACCGCTTTAGTCCTGCTAAATCGGTTGCCATACATCTTTGTCCTTGGGCAGCTTCTGCGTAGATGTTGCGATACGATCATCAACAACTCTCGCAGCGGGTGCTGATACCAGATGGAACGCGGCAACAGAGCGTGTCAGTGCATTTGCTTGCTCTTCCACCGCCTGTGTCGCTGATGCAGCTTCTTCGACCAGTGCCGCATTTTGCTGCGTCACCTGATCCATTTGCGTTACCGCCAAAGCAACCTGTTCGATGCCTCGGCTTTGTTCATCAGAAGCAGAGGAAATTTCGCCCATGATATCGGTGACACGAGCGACCGAGCGCACCACCTCTTCCATGGTATTACCTGCATTTTCAACTAAGGCAGATCCTTGCTTCACTCGGTTGACTGAATCATCGATCAGCCCTTTAATCTCTTTGGCCGCCTGCGCGCTGCGCTGCGCCAAATTACGCACTTCCCCAGCGACGACCGCAAAACCGCGCCCCTGCTCTCCCGCCCGAGCCGCTTCAACCGCCGCGTTCAACGCAAGAATATTGGTCTGGAAAGCGATGCCGTCGATAACGCTGGTGATATCACCGATTTTCTGTGAGCTGCTAGCAATTTCATGCATGGTGCGCACAACGTTACCGACGATTTCGCCACCAGAGGTAGCCGTACCTGAGGCTTCTTTCGCCAAGCGAGCCGCCTGACGTGCGTTATCCGCATTCTGTTTTACGGTTGCCGTGAGTTGTTCCATGCTGGCTGCCGTTTCTTCCAGCGACGCCGCTTGCTGCTCCGTACGCGAGGAGAGATCGTTATTGCCTGAGGCGATCTCTTGTAGGCCGTTATAAATAGCGTCGGAACCCTGACGGACGGTTAATACGGTTTTCGCCAACGACTGCTGCATTTGTTGCAAGCTAGCAAACAATAAGCTGAGCTCATTACGCCCAAAAACTTTGATTTCACCTGATAAATCGCCTTCTGCTATGCGGTCAAAGTGGTCACGCATAGTATTCAGCGGAGAAATCAGCATTTTTCGTAGCCAATACAGCGAACTCAAAACGACAACAATCAGCATGACAATGGCACCCGCGACCATCAACATTGAGAGGGTGTAAGCGTTTTTGTTTTCGGTTGCCGTTTTCGCCAAGACAGCATCAACATGCTGGGTATAAGCCTGAGTCTGCACTTCAAACAGGTCTTGTATTTTTTGCGTCGGCTGATCCATAAAGCCTTGTAGATCGCCTTGTTCCAGCAGAACAATGAGTTCTCGCAACGTGGTACGTAATTTTTCGTAGCTCTGCTTGGTTGTTTCTGTCAGCTCCACGCCTTCCCTCGTGACACGAGGAACAGCCAAGAACTGGTTAAAATAGAGATCAGCCTTCTGCAATGATGAACGTGCTCCCGCCATCAGCTCATTGACTTTCTCCTGTGGCACCTTGAGTGCGGCACGAGTACCCGCTCGGTTAAGCGTATTGCGCGCCTGTAATAACGCCACCCATGACTGATTCAGCGCTTCACGCTGATCGTTAACCACCTGCACGTTAGAAAAGTTGTTGTTATCGGAACGAATCGACATAAATGACAAGCCGGTAGATCCCAATTGCAGCAGGCAGAACAGCATAAGCAGCAGGAACAGACTGGTTGATACTCGGATTCGATTAAACACGATGCTTTCCTTTTGGGCCGGTTCATTTGTAGGGTCCCGGCGCTGTCACGTTTTAATTATTCCCAACGCGTGTAGCGGCTTTGTCATCAGCGTCGCCACACGCGTGGAGATACATACTCAATAGATTTCAAGGTGCAGTTCACTTGAAACATTCATCCATGCCGTAGCCTGAAGAATGAAGAGTAAAAAAGTGCTTCAGCTTATCCCCGCTATGCAGGTAGGGTGGTCTTTGCCACCCTTTCATTTTTGTGACTACGGTGTTTAGAAGGTTTCCCAGTTATCGCCCGCATCGGTCGCCGCAATAGCACGAGGCGCCGGAGTGGCAATCACAGGCTTAACGCTACGACTTTCGCTGATGTCTTCTTTGAAATCATGCTGGATGCGGAATACTGAAACCGCCTGCGTCAGCATGCTGGCCTGTTCTTCCAGAGCGGCAGCCGCAGATGCGGACTCTTCCACCAACGCGGCGTTCTGTTGGGTCACGCGATCCATTTCAGACACTGCCTGACCAACCTGATCGATACCGCGACTTTGCTCATCAGAGGCCGATGCGATTTCGCCCATAATGTCCGTCACGCGAGTCACCGCACTGACAATATCGCCCATGGTTTCGCCCGCGCTTTCGACCAGCACTGACCCCATATCGACACGATTTACTGAGTCTTCGATAAGACCTTTGATTTCTTTCGCTGCCTGAGCACTGCGCTGCGCCAGATTACGTACTTCACCCGCCACGACCGCAAACCCACGCCCCTGTTCACCGGCTCGTGCCGCTTCAACCGCCGCATTCAGTGCCAGAATATTGGTTTGGAAAGCAATACCGTCAATGACGCTGGTGATATCAGCAATCTTCTGTGAGCTTCCTGCGATGTCGTGCATGGTTTGCACTACGTTCGCCACCACTTTGCCGCCTTTCTGTGCCGTTTCAGATGCGCTAAGCGCAAGATGGCTCGCCTGACGTGCATTTTCGGCGTTCTGTTTCACCGTTGCAGTCAGCTGTTCCATGCTGGCAGCCGTTTCTTCCAGTGAGGCCGCCTGTTGCTCGGTACGAGAAGAGAGATCGTTGTTGCCAGCTGAAATTTCGCTCGCGCCGCTGTAGATCGCATTAGCACCTTGACGCACATTACCTACGGTGCGAACCAGTTCACCCTGCATGTGTTTTAGGCTGGCGGCGAGCTGCCCCATTTCATTGGTGCCATGCACGTCAATGCTGCGCGCCAAATCGCCGCCCGCGATATGTTTGATGCTATCGATCAGGCGATTTAGCGGAACAATCAACGTTCTTTGAATACCGAACCAGACAAGAACAATCGCAACGGCCACCAGCGCAAGCACGCCGATCAAAATCCACATTGCCATGCTGTACGAACTGTTATTGTCGTTCACCGCTTCCTGATACAAACGATCGTTTTGCACCAGATAATCGACATAACTTTTCTCAAATCCGTCTTGATAACCTTGCGTCGGCTGGTCAAAGAACTCATTGATTTTGCCGGTAGAAAGCAGTTGGATTAGCTCAGATAATGCACCGTGCAAGATGTCGTAATTACGCTTTAGCTGCTCGACAGACTCTTGGCTTTGACGTGGGTCGATAGGCAGCGCCTCGTATTCCCCCCAACGTCCTTCCGCCTGCTGCAGAGAGGTTTTGGCAATTTGCAGCAAATCATCCACCGTCGCACCGCTACCGGTTTTATTCACATCCATCATGTAACGGATGCCCGCACGGTTAAGCGTATTTCGCGTTTGGAGTAATGCTACCCAGCTACCATTCAGCGTGGACTGCTGCTGGCGGATGGTTTGTAAAACAGTGAAGTTTTCCTTGTCGTTTTTCAGGGCGTTAAAGAACAATCCTCCGGATGTCATTTGTAAAATACCAAACAACCCCAGCACCAACAGCAAACTGGTGACAACTTTTATACGGTTTAACATGGTTTCTCATTCTCGGTACGTCGGATAGAAGGGATATCGGCGGGGCTTTAGAAAACTTTAGGGGGGAATTTAGTTTAGTGGGGGGATGGGTGTTTTTTGCATGCCGAACGTTTATGGGGCACCGGTGTAATAAAATGTCACCGTTGTGTAATACCCCGCCTACCTGTCGTTTATGAAACACAGGTGTAATGTTTCGTTCGCCGGTCAGCAAATGCGTTGCTCCGGTTTGGGAACTCCACTCTGCAAACATTGTGTAATATTCCGCCCGCCTGTTCATACCGAGCGTCATTGATACCCTAGTGAAGGCGTACGGGCAGAGACCACCAGCGCGTGGTCTCTG
>ERZ827496.1074-NODE-1074-length-34485-cov-4.175486_pt1 | contig 34485 bp, 17 predicted proteins | sample MGYA00519769_ERZ827496 | MGnify/ENA primary metagenome ERZ827496 (study PRJEB31778, sample SAMEA3449327) | human gut metagenome | biome: human gut; feature: human-associated habitat; material: faeces | place: United Kingdom | collected 2010/2012 ...
ACCAACTAAATAATTACTTTTGCAGCCGACAAAGGTAATTCTTTTAAATGAAGAATGAAGAATTAAGGATGAAGAAACTACTAAAAAAGACGCTGAAGCTGATATTACCGATCGTTTTAGGCGGCTTTATTCTATACTGGGTTTATCGCGACTTTGATTTCAGCAGGGTCGGCGAGGTATTACGGCATGGTACGAACTGGTGGTGGATGCTTTTTTCGCTCTTGTTCGGGGTGCTTGCTCAGGTATTTCGCGGGTGGCGGTGGCGGCAGACGCTGGAGCCGCTGGATGCTTTCCCCAGAAGAAGCGACTGTGTGAATGCCATCTTTATTTCTTATGCCGCCAGCTTGGTCGTTCCCCGGATAGGGGAGGTGAGTCGTTGCGGGGTGTTGGCGAAGTATGATAATGTCTCGTTTGCCAAATCGCTGGGGACAGTGGTGACGGAGCGACTGGTAGATACATTGACCATTTTTCTGATTACCGGTATTACTGTATTGCTGCAAATGCCGGTGTTTGTCACTTTCCTTGAAAATACGGGGACCAAGATACCTTCTTTTGCTTATCTTTTGACTTCGGTATGGTTTTATATCGTCCTGTTTTGTTTTATCGGGGTGGTGGTGCTTCTTTATTATTTAAGGAAAACGCTGTTTTTCTATGAACGGGTGAAAGGCTTTGTGTTGAATATTTGGGAAGGAATCATGTCTTTGAAAGGAGTACGCAATATTCCTTTGTTCATATTTTATACATTGGCCATCTGGGCTTGTTATTTTTTTCATTTCTATTTTACGTTCTATTGTTTTGCATTCACTGCTCATTTGGGCATTCTTGCGGCACTGGTAATGTTTGTCGGCGGTACGTTTGCTGTTATTGTGCCGACTCCCAACGGGGCGGGACCGTGGCATTTTGCTATCATGGAGATGATGATGCTTTACGGAGTAAATGTGACGGATGCCGGAATATTTGCTCTAATTGTGCATGGTATTCAAACTTTTTTGGTAGTTTTGTTGGGTGTATATGGTTTGGCGGCTTTGCCGTTTACCAATAGACAGCGAAAGTAATCACTTAATAAAAATAGATTTGTTATGAGTACTATTCTTTCTTTAGCTCCACAGAATGTGTGGAAGCATTTTTATTCGTTGACTCAGATTCCCCGTCCGTCCGGACACATGGAGAAAGTGACTGAATTTCTGATTAACTTCGGAAAAGGCTTGGGACTGGAATCTTTCGTAGACGAAGTGGGTAATGTGATTATCCGTAAACCGGCAACTCCGGGCATGGAAAACCGGAAAGGTGTAATTCTTCAGGCACACATGGATATGGTTCCTCAGAAGAATAATGATACAGTTCATGATTTTGAAAAAGATCCTATCGAAACTTATATAGACGGTGACTGGGTAAAAGCCAAAGGTACTACGCTGGGTGCTGATAACGGACTGGGTGTAGCTGCTATCATGGCTGTATTGGAAGCAAAGGATTTGAAACACGGTCCGCTGGAAGCATTGATCACTAAAGATGAAGAAACCGGAATGTACGGTGCATTCGGCTTGAAACCGGGTACGGTAAACGGAGAAATCCTGCTGAATCTTGACTCTGAGGACGAAGGCGAACTGTATATCGGTTGTGCCGGCGGTATGGATGTAACTGCTACGCTGGAATATAAGGAAATAGCTCCCGAAGAAGGCGACGTCGCTGTTAAAGTAAGCCTGAAAGGTTTGCGTGGCGGACACTCCGGATTGGAAATCAATGAAGGACGCGCCAATGCCAATAAACTGTTGGTACGTTTCGTGCGTGAAGCGGTTGCCAGCTATGAAGCCCGCCTGGTAAGCTGGGACGGTGGTAATATGCGCAATGCGATTCCTCGTGAAGCGTGTGCGGTACTTGCCATTCCTGCTGAAAACGAAGAGGAACTGCTGGGATTGGTGAAATATTGCGAAGACTTGTTCAATGAAGAGTTCTCTGCAATCGAAACTCCGATCAGCTTTACGGCAGAACGTGTGGAACTGCCTGCCGGTGAAGTGCCCGAAGAAATTCAGGATAATCTGATTGATGCCATCTTTGCTTGTCAGAATGGTGTGACCCGTATGATTCCGACCGTTCCCGATACGGTGGAAACATCTTCTAATCTGGCTATCATTACGATTGGCGGTGGTAAGGCTGAGATTAAGATTCTGGCCCGTAGCTCCAGCGATAGTATGAAAGAGTATCTGACTACCAGTCTTGAGTCTTGTTTCTCTATGGCAGGTATGAAGGTGGAAATGACTGGTGGTTATTCAGGATGGCAGCCGAACGTTGAATCACCTATTTTGCATGCGATGAAGGAATCTTATAAACAGCAGTTTGGAGTAGAACCCGCAGTGAAAGTAATTCATGCAGGTTTGGAATGTGGTATTATCGGTGCTATCATTCCGGGGTTGGATATGATTTCATTTGGTCCGACATTGCGTTCGCCGCACTCACCGGATGAAAGAGCTTTGATTCCTACCGTACAGAAGTTCTATGACTTCCTGGTGGCTACCTTAGCACAGACTCCGACGAAATAAGATTTCTTTTCCTATTATATATAGGTATAATACAGTAAAAAGGCACGGAAGACATCTTCCGTGCCTTTTTGTCATATTTACTGCCATTGATATTACAATTCTGCTTTATAACAAATAAATTAATTGATGCAAATCAATTAATATGCTATAAAACATAGATTTCTCTCCTTTTTCGGTATAACCTATAAACAAAGGCTCTATTTTTGTGTTGTAAAACATATAACTAGGAGGATAACAAAATGAAAAAGTTAGAAAGATTGTTTAGAAAGATCGGCAATGCCGATGTACATGTTTGGGGATACTCAACACTTGGCATACTCCCCAAAGAGAAGATTTAAGTTTTTTAGTTTTCAGGTATTAGTAATATTAAAGGTTTAAAGATTATGGCAAAGAAAATGAGTTCATTAATTAGAAAAATCCTCAGTGAAGTAGGTCGCAACGAAATGCTTTCATGGGGGTACAGAATTGAAAAATGAGATTCAGTACATTAACTAAGCTTGAGTGGGGATGCGTTATTGAAAACGTTATCCCCACTTTTTATTCTGTCATTTAAGCTGTATAGTGGTTAATCCGCGTTCTTTATCTTTCTGTTTTCCATGTTCCGATAGTTCTTGTCGCACTATCAAAGTTTACCCCCACTTTTATTATTTTCCAGTCTCCCACCTGATAGGGAATGGCATACTCCTTACTATTAATCTGCGCCAATGCTTCTTCCGGTGTACCGTCCACTTTAAATTCAAAGACATAAAGGGTATCTTGTAATTTTACAATGGCGTCAGCTCTTCCGATAGCTGTATCTACTTCCACATCTATATATTGCCCCATCAGCCTGAAAAATAGATAGAAGATGGTTTGGTAATGTTTCTCTTCTTTATTATTTAACTTATTAGGGATAGAAGCGAAGAAGGACTTTAGTCTTTCCAGGCATCCATCCAAATTTCCGGCACGTAAGTCTTTAATAAATGATACTATATAAAATGTATTCTCTCGTGCGGGCAAATGTACATAAGCAGGCATGAGAGATTCGAGAAATCCTTTCCTGACTTCCTTGTTGGGGTAAGCTAGGGTATAGAGCTGAAAACTCGGGTCATATCCTTTAATAGTGAGATAGCCGCTTTGATAAAGTACTGGAAGAGGGTCGGTAATTCTATTAGTGGGAGCATCAAATTGTTCTGCTGTAGCAGTAGTGTCATCCAACTCACGGATATCAAAGTTACTTTCTTGTAGGAGATCTATCAAAAAAGTGGGAGTACCGGTAGAAAACCAAAAATTGGAATACTTTTTTTGTGCGAAAGCATTGAACAGACTGAATGGATTATAAATATCCTCGCTATTTTCACTAAAATGATATCCGTCATATTGTTGTTTCAGATGAGTACAAGCTTCTTCATATGTTTCGTTATTGGCTTGAGCCATCTGTTCGATATCGATTTGCAGTGTGTGTACCTCTTGTTCGGTAATGCCGCATATAGCGCTATATTCATCCCACATACTGATATTTTGCAAGTTGTTCAGTTCGCTAAAGATACTCATTTGACTGAATTTGCTGATACCTGTGATAAAAAGGAAACGGATATATTGGCCTTGCGCTTTCAAAGGGCTGAAGAAATCGCGCATAATATCACGAATTTCTATTTGCAATTCCGTATTGTTATTACTGTCCAGCATGGGAGCATCATATTCATCTACAAGTATCACAACCGGTTTGCCGGTCTGTGTATATGCGCGTTGTATGATTCCCTTTAAACGAAGGCTGAAAGTCGTTTCTCCTTCTTCGCGTCCATATAATTTTTCCCATTGCAGTAACTGGTAATTAATGACGGCTGATAACGCTTCGGCAGTCATATATTTACTCACACTGAAATCAATATGTAGCACCGGATAAACAGCCCATTCTTTTTCCAGAGTTTCCATTGCCAATCCGTTGAACAAGTCTTTCTTTCCGGAAAAATAAGCTTCGAGTGTAGATACTAGCAGACTTTTCCCGAATCGTCGGGGACGGCTTAAAAAATAAACCTTATTTGTGTTTGTCAAACGGTAAATTAACTCCGTTTTATCAACGTACACATAACCATTATTTCGCAAATCTTCGAAATTCTGTATTCCTATCGGGTATCGTCTGAATCTCTCGTCCATCTAAATTACATTTTTATATGAAACATAGACAAAGATAGAACTAAATAGGGGAAAATCAAAGATCAAAAAGTATATTGTTGTTTTCTTCCATTTTTATTTTCGTATTTCTTTTCACATAATATACTCTTGTTTTCTTCCCATATTACGATACATTCTTTTAGCTCCTCACCTGTTTTATTTCTATTTGTGTATATATCGGTCTCATGGTGAAAAAATGACCTTCTTAAAAAGGGAATATTTAAACAGTCAGGAAGGCGCTAATGCCAACATCATATAAATATAGAATGAAAAAGCTTCGGCATTTGTAACTATGATATTTACTCTTTTTATGAATTGGATGGTTTTGTGATTAAATTGAAGCTGTCTTGATCTTAAACTGGTTATTTGGTAACTTTATTGAAATTTGATGATTCATTATGCTATTGTTATCATGTTTGTTATTGTCGATAAACTAGAGAAAAATGGCCTCCCTATGCCTCTTTTATTACTTTTTTGCCAGTGATAAATAAGTTCCTCGGTGAGGAAAGAGTCGTTGGTTTAAAAGGAACATCCCGTTGGTTTTAAACCAATGAAGGTTTTGTTGGTAAGAAAAGATGCATATTTCACGTACTTTTATGTAATATTAGTCTATGTTTCTGCATATTATTACACTTATTTATGCGAATTATTTGCTGGTTCACTATTTTTTGATTAACTAAATTTCTAATATAATCTTAAAAATCGAACATTGCTGTCTCTTTTTCAAATTTGGTATCAGATGAAATAAGACAATTATTGAAAATTAATTGAAAAAGAATAAATCTTTAAACTTTTATTCCTTACTTTGTTATTTATACAGATATATATCAAACTTAAACTGGAAAGATTATGAAAATAAGGCAGATTTGTATGCTGGTGCTGTTATGTCTGGGAGTGATTCCGGCAGTGCAGGCACAAACTTACGACAAATTATGGAAACAAGTGGAGCAGGCAGAAAAGAAGAGCCTGCCTGAGACTGTGATAAAACTGACTGGCGAGATTTATCAGAAAGGGGAGAAAGAAAAGAACTCTCCACAAATGCTGAAAGCGTATATGTGGCGGATGAGATACCGGGATATGCTGACCCCAGATAGCCTGTATACGAACCTGAATGGTTTGGAACTGTGGGCAAAGCAAACTGACCAACCCATGGACCGAGCTGTATTACATTCGCTGATAGCCGAGATTTATTCAATGTATGCTTTTAACAATCAATGGCAACTCCGGCAACGGACAGAGATTGTAGGTGAAGCTCCTTCGGCAGATATGAGGGAGTGGACAGCAAACATGTTTGTAGAGAAAGTGAGAACAAACGTAAGGGAAGCAATGGCGGATTCCGTACTATTGCTTAACACATCTTCACGTACTTATATTCCTTTTGTTGAGTTGGGCGAAACAAGTGAATACTATCATCATGATATGTATCATCTGCTGGCTACCCGCGGTATTGTAGCTTTACAGCAGGTAGCGGGATTGGATCGTGCCACTCCGGTGGAAGATATTTCGGAAGATTCGTCTGCTGAAAAAGAATCTTCGGTGAAACAGGATATTATAGCAATTTATGGAAATATGATTGCTGCTTATAAAGCATCCGGTTTGAAAGAAGGCTATGTGTTGACAGCGCTCAGCTATTTAGAGTGGAGACGTGATTCAGATAGAAACATCCGGCCTTTCGGACTGAAGAAAGGATTGTCGGGATTAACAGAAGATACCTACGTTACTGCACTGAATGAACTGAAAAGCAGATTTAAATCAGAGAGTATTTGTGCTGAAGTTTATTTGGCCCAGGCTCGCTATGCGATTGAAAAAGAACAGCAAACGTCAGCTTTGCAGCTTTGTGATGAGGCCATCCGTTTATACCCCGGTTATCGTAGAATTAACGCTCTGAAGAATTTGCGCGAAGATATCCTGTCACCGTTTCTGAATGTAACTGCGGCTGCAACAGCTTTCCCTGGTGAGGAAATCGAAATAAGAGCTTCGCACAAGAATCTGGATGGATTTACACTTCGTCTTTATCAGGCAAAGAAGTTGATAAAGGAACAGCACTTTGCAGTTCTTCGTCCCGAAGACTACCGGACGCAGGATACGGTATTTACCTTTAAAGCGCCGGAAGTCGGACAATATGTAATGCGTATCGTTCCGGATATTCGTGCCAAGAGAGACAGTGAAAGCAAATTCAATGTGACACGTTTCAAAGTATTGACCTGCCGTTTACCGGGAAATCAATATGAGGTAGTGACGCTGGATGGACAAACGGGACACCCTATACCGAATGCGAAAATAACTCTTTATACGAATGACGAAAAAGTATTGCAGGAATATACAACCGGGGCAGATGGCAAAGTTGTCTTCCCCTGGAAATCCGAATACAGATATTTGAAAGCTGCTAAAGGTATCGATACCGGTATGCCGTTTCAAAGCATTTACGGTGGAAGTTATGGATATTACGGAGATGAAAACAAGGTCTCCGAAGGAATGACTTTGTTGACGGACCGTTCTTTGTACCGTCCCGGTCAGACCGTATATGTGAAAGGAATTGCCTATGTACAGAAATCTGATACGGCAAATGTACTTCCGAACAAGGACTATACTGTTGTTTTGATGGATGCAAATAATCAGGAAGTTGGACAGAAAGCGGTTCGTACCAATGAATTCGGCTCGTTTACTGTCGATTTTGCATTGCCATCCGCTTGTCTGAATGGGATGTTTTCGTTGAAAGCCGGCGAGGGAAGAACGAATATTCGCGTGGAGGACTATAAACGTCCGACGTTTGATATTACTTTCGACAAGCAGCAGGGCAGTTATCAATTGGGCGATAAGGTAGAGGTGAAAGGTAAGATACAGTCTTATAGCGGTGTGTTGCTGCAAGACCTTCCGGTAAAATATACAGTGAAGCGTTCTGTTGTCGATCTTTGGAGACTGGCGGAAAGTATGCAGATTGCTTCCGGTGAGGTAATTGCCAATGAGGACGGGGAATTTACGATTCCGGTTCTTCTGGAAGAAAATAATGCCTATAAGAATAATACCAGAATCTATTACCGCTACTCGATAGAGGCTACTGCAACCAATGTAGCAGGTGAAACACAGTCGTCTACAGATGTGATAGCAGCAGGTAACCGTTCACTGATTCTACAAACAGAATTAAAAGAGAAGATCTGTAAGAATCAACCGTTTAACACAGTATTTAAGGTACAGAATCTGAATGGGCAGCCTGTTGAAGTAAAAGGTACATTCTCCCTCTATCAGGCGAAAGATGCGGACTTCAAGCAACTGGACGAGAATCCGGCTGCAACAGGTACATTTACTTCCAACGAAGAAATGACGATTGAGTGGGGAAACCTTCCTTCCGGACCGTATGTGTTGAAAGCAGTCGTAAAAGATGGACAGGGCAAAGAAGTGACGGCTGAGGCCAACACCATTCTTTTCTCCCGCGAAGATAACCGTCCGCCGGTAGAAACGACCGTTTGGTTCTATGAGGCAAATACGGAATTTGATGCAACGCATCCGGCCGTGTTCTGCTTCGGAACTTCGAAAAAAGATGCTTATGTGATGATGAATGTATTCTCCGGTAATAAGTTGCTGGAAAGCAAGACTATGAATCTGTCCGACACAATTGTACATTTTAAATATCCATATCAGGAAAGCTATGGTGACGGAGTACTGGTAAGTTTCTGTATGGTAAGAGACGGACAAGTCTATCAGGAACAGGCAAGGCTGAAAAAGCGTCTGCCGGACAAGACATTGACCATGAAATGGGAAGTATTCCGTGATAAACTGCGTCCCGGACAGAAAGAAGAATGGAAACTGACTATTAAGACACCGCAGGGACAGGCTGCCGAGGCAGAAATGCTAGCAACTATGTACGATGCTTCGCTGGATAAGATATGGAATAGAAAACAGAATTTCAGTGTATTCTATAATCAGATCATCCCTTATTCTAGTTGGATGGGCGGATATTTCGGTAATAATTCGTTCAATTACTGGTGGAATAATAAATACTTCAAAGTACCGGCAATGGAATATGACTATTTTGTGACGCAGGGAACGATGTCGATGGACCAGGCGTTGAATGGAATGGTGCCGGGAGTGATGGTCAGAGGATATGGCGTGCAAAAGCAGGCCTCAATGACGGGCAGTATGATGATACGGGGCGTTTCGAGAAGTAAGGCGGAAGCAAAATATGTACCTGCTTTGGTTGGAAGTGTTGCTGAGGATGCGGTATTTGAATCAGAGTTAGTGTCAGTAGAGGCAGGCAAGCAGGACAGCGCATCCGAAGAAGAAACTCTTCCCGAAGCTCCCGCCGATTTGCGTACGAACCTTGCGGAAACAGCCTTCTTCTACCCGCAACTTCGTACCAATGAACAAGGCGAAGTTTCCTTCTCCTTCACTATGCCCGAAAGTCTGACCCGCTGGAACTTCCGCGGTTACTCTCATACCAAAGGTATGCTGATGGGCACACTGGACGGTGAAGCCACTACAAGCAAAGAATTTATGCTGACTCCTAATCTGCCTCGTTTCGTACGTGTCGGAGATAAGACATCTGTTGCCGCCTCCATTTCCAACATGACCGGAAAGCCGCAGGCCGGTACGGTGAGCATGATTCTCTTTGATCCGATGACGGAAAAGGTAATCAGCACACAAAAACAGAAGTTTACCGTAGAGGCCGGAAAGACAATCGGTGTCAGCTTCATGTTTACCGTGAGTGATAAATACGAGATACTGGGATGCCGGATGATAGCCGACAGCGGTACCTTCAGTGATGGTGAACAGCAGCTACTTCCCGTGCTTAGTAATAAAGAGCATCTGGTAGAAACGCTTCCGATGCCTGTCCGTGGAGAAGAAACACGTACTTTCTCTCTCGACAGCCTGTTCAATCATCATAGTAAGACGGCAACCGACCGTAAACTAACCGTTGAATTTACCGGAAATCCTGCCTGGTATGCTATTCAGGCATTGCCTTCATTGAGCCTTCCGGAAAATAATAATGCCATTTCGTGGGCTACCGCTTACTACGCAAATACACTGGCTTCCTACATCATGAACAGCCAGCCACGTATTAAAGCTGTATTCGATAGCTGGAAGCTACAGGGTGGAACCAAAGAAACCTTCCTGAGCAACCTGCAAAAGAATCAGGAAGTGAAGAATATCCTGTTATCCGAATCTCCGTGGGTACTCGAAGCGCAAACGGAAGAACAGCAGAAAGAACGTATCGCCACTCTGTTCGATCTGAACAATATCCGTAGCAACAACATTGCCGCATTGACAAGATTACAGGAGTTGCAGAATTCAAGCGGAGCATGGTCGTGGTATAAAGGTATGACCGGTAGCCGTTACGTCACTACCTACATTGCCGAATTGAATGCCCGTCTGGCTATGATGACGGGTGAACAACCAAGCGGCACGGCGCTTGCCTTGCAGAAGAATGCCTTTACCTATCTCCATCAGGAAGCTCTGAAGGAATATAGAGAAATTCTCAAAGCACAGAAAGACGGTGTGAAGTTTACAGGTGTTTCCGGAAGTATCTTGCAATATCTATATCTGATCGCTCTGTCCGGCGAACAAGTTCCGGCTTCCAATAAAGCCGCCTATACTTATTATCTGTCCAAGATAGGCGAAATGCTTCCGACCGCTTCGATGGATACGAAAGCGATTGCCGCTATCATTCTGGATAAGGCCGGACGGAAGAAAGAAGCTCAGGAATTCATCGCTTCACTGAAAGAACATCTGACGAAGACGGATGAACAGGGAATGTTCTTTGCCTTCAATGAAAATCCCTATTCCTGGGGCGGAATGAAAATGCAGGCTCATGTAGACGTAATGGAAGCACTGGAACTGACAGGCGGAAATAACGATACCGTAGAAGAAATGAAACTCTGGCTGCTCAAACAGAAACAGACCCAACAGTGGAATTCTCCGGTAGCTACTGCCGATGCTGTCTATGCCTTACTGATGAAAGGCGTAAACCTGCTCGACAATCAAGGAGACGTGCGTATTGTCATTGCCAATGAAGTGCTGGAGACTGTCTCTCCAAGCAAGACTACCGTACCGGGACTGGGCTATATCAAACGCTCGTTTACACAGAAGAATGTAGTGGACGCCCGTAAGATAGAAGTCGAAAAGAGAAATCCGGGCATTGCGTGGGGAGCCGTTTATGCGGAATATGAATCACCCATCAAGGATGTGAGACAACAGGGAGGAGAACTGAATGTGCAAAAGCAACTGTATGTGGAACGTATGGTGAACAATGCTCCTCAACTACAGCCTATTACAGAAAAGACTGTTCTTCAGGTAGGCGATAAAGTAGTTTCCCGTTTGAGTATTCGTGCAGACCGTGCGATGGACTTCGTACAGTTGAAAGACCAGCGGGGCGCCTGCTTCGAACCGATCGGCAGCGTATCCGGTTACAACTGGAGTAATGGAATCGGCTATTATGTAGACATCAAGGATGCTTCCACCAATTTCTTCTTTGACCATTTAGGAAAAGGAGTGTATGTGTTGGAGCATAGCTATCGTATCAGCAGAGTAGGAACCTATGAGACAGGTTTGGCAACCATGCAATGCGCCTATGCGCCGGAATACGCTTCGCACTCGGCTTCGATGACAATTATTATTAAATAACGCACAGAGAAGATTTCTTCTCCACCGGTGAGCAGGGCACTCGCCACCGATAAGGAAGGTGTTCCCCACCGATGAAGGCTGCCTTCATCGGTGGGGAACTTTTTGTTGATGAATACTGCGCTGCAGGAGTTGTCACTGGGTAAAGTATTTTCTCAAACGGTGTTAATCTATGTAATCTGTGATGAAAAACTCATCTAAAACTCCTACATTTGTGGACCAAAATAAAATATATCACATGAAACGTACTTTACTATTGATATTTACTCTGCTTACTGTCACTTTGGCGGCTGTTGCCCAACCCCGTATTTCCTCTAACAAGGAGACGCACAACTTTGGACAAATAGAATGGAAAAAGCCGGTAACAGTAGAATATACCATCACCAATACCGGAAACGAGCCGTTGGTGCTGACCAATGTCACGACTTCCTGTGCCTGTGCCGTAGCCGACTGGACAAAGGAACCCATTGCTCCGGGTGCCAAAGGAACTGTGAAAGCCTCTTTTGACGCGAAAGCGCTGGGACGTTTTGACAAGTCGATAGGCATATACAGCAATGCCACTCCGAATCTGGTTTATCTGAAATTCACCGGTGAGGTAGTGCAGGAAATCAAAGATTATTCAAAACTTCTTCCGTATGCCATCGGCAATATCCGCATTGACCGTGACGAGTTCTCCTTCCCCGATGTCTATCGCGGACAGCAACCGTCTATGACGTTCAGCATTGCCAATCTTTCCGACCGTCCGTACGAACCGGTGTTGATGCACCTGCCTCCTTATCTGAAGATGGAAGCGGAACCTAAAGTACTGCTGAAAGGTAAAAAAGGAACGATCAAGCTGACACTGGATGCCAGCCAGCTGCAGGACTTCGGACTGACACAGACCTCTGTCTACCTGTCCCGTTTCTCCGGTGATAAAGTGAGTGAAGACAATGAGATACCCGTTTCGGCCATTCTTCTTCCCGATTTCTCGCGTATGACGGAGAAAGATTCTTTGAATGCTCCTTCCATCCACATCTCGGAGACGAATATTGACCTGAGTATTCCGTTGATCAAGAAGAATAAAGTCAGCCATGATATATTGATCGCTAATGCGGGCAAGACCCCGTTAGTTATCAGCAAGCTACAGGTATTCAACTCTTCTGTAGGAGTAAGACTGAAAAAGACGGTCATTCCGCCGGACGGAATGACCAAGTTGAAAGTGACGATCCACAAGCGGGATGTAGGTAATAAGAAACATCATTTACGTATCTTGATGATTACAAACGACCCGTTGCGCCCGAAAGTTGAAATAAATATCAAACGCTAACTCTTATTGCTATGGAACATCCTGAAAATAACGAAGAATATAAAGGACTCGTTGTCAATAAAGGCATCGAACAGCCCTCATCCGTGAATCCTTATTTGAAACGTAAGCCCAAAAAGCGTCAGCTTTCGGTAGCGGAATTTGTAGAAGGTATTGTGAAAGGCGATGTCACTATTCTCAGTCAGGCTGTGACACTGGTAGAGAGCGTGAAGCCCGAACATCAGGCTGTCGCCCAGGAAGTGATCGAGAAATGTCTGCCTTATTCCGGCAATTCCATCCGTGTAGGTATCAGTGGAGTGCCCGGTGCGGGAAAGAGTACCTCGATTGACGTATTCGGCCTGCATGTGCTCGAAAAAGGCGGTAAGTTGGCGGTGCTGGCTATCGACCCTAGCAGTGAGCGCAGTAAAGGCAGTATCCTGGGAGACAAGACACGTATGGAACAACTTTCCGTACATCCCAAATCGTTTATCCGCCCCAGCCCTTCAGCAGGTTCGTTGGGAGGAGTTGCCCGGAAGACCCGTGAAACGATTGTGCTTTGTGAGGCTGCCGGATTTGATAAAATCTTTGTAGAAACCGTTGGAGTGGGACAGAGCGAAACGGCTGTTCATTCTATGGTAGATTTCTTCCTGCTGATTCAGTTGGCAGGTACGGGAGATGAATTGCAAGGCATCAAACGAGGAATCATGGAGATGGCGGACGGTATTGTCATCAACAAAGCCGACGGAGATAATCTGGAACCTGCCAAGTTGGCTGCCAGTCAGTTCCGTAATGCGCTGCATCTGTTTCCGGCTCCCGAATCGGGATGGATTCCGAAGGTGCTGACTTACTCCGGTTTTTATAATATCGGCGTGAAGGAAATCTGGGACATGGTGTATGAATATATCGACTTCGTGAAGAAGAACGGTTATTTTGACTATCGCCGTAATGAACAGAGCAAGTACTGGATGTACGAAACGATCAATGAACAGCTCCGTGATAGCTTCTATCACAATCCTCGGATTGAAGCGATGCTTCAGGAGAAGGAACAACAAGTGCTGCAGGGAAATCTTACTTCGTTTATCGCTGCTAAGAGCCTGCTGGATACCTATTTTGACGAATTAAAACGATGATAAAGCAGAAACAGTGATGGATTAGAAAAACGACCGAACATTTACCCCCGATAACTATACCCTAATTAATAACCAATTGTTAACTTTAACACCTGATGAACAAAACCTTATTAACCGGGCTTTTGTGTTGTAGTTTGTCAATACAGAGCTTTGCAGACCAACCGTTAGAAGGATTCACCTATGGTTCGGTGAATGCTCCTACAGGAAAAGAGTGGGAATCTCCCGAAAACCTGGCGCTCAACAAAGAGCAGCCGCATGCTTATTTCTTTCCGTTCCAGCATTTGGATAATGCCCGCAAGGTATTGCCGGAAAACAGTAAGTATTGGCAGTCACTTGACGGTGACTGGAAGTTTCACTGGGCACCCGACCCCGACTCCCGCCCCAAAGATTTCTATCAGACTGAGTATGATGTCAGCTCATGGGATGCGATTCCCGTGCCTTCAAACTGGAATATTTATGGCATTCAAAAGGACGGAAGCCAGAAGTACGGAACGCCTATCTACGTCAACCAACCGGTAATCTTCCAACACAGCGTGAAGGTGGATGACTGGCGCGGAGGCGTGATGCGTACTCCTCCTGCCAACTGGACTACTTACAAGGATCGGAACGAAGTAGGTTCCTTCCGCCGTGATTTCGAAATCCCGCAGGACTGGGACGGACGCGAAGTCTTTATCAGCTTCGATGGTGTCGATTCATTCTTCTATCTGTGGATCAACGGTCAGTACGTAGGTTTTTCCAAGAATTCGCGTAATACCGCTAATTTCAATATCACTCCCTATTTACAGAAAGGCAAGAATACCGTAGCCGCCGAAGTGTATCGTAGTTCGGACGGTTCCTTCCTCGAAGCGCAGGATATGTTCCGTCTGCCGGGCATCTTCCGTACGGTTGCCTTGTACTCGGTTCCCAAAGTTCATTTCCGTGACTTGGTTGCCACACCCGATTTGGATGTGACTTATACGGACGGTTCGCTGACTGTCAATGCCGAAATCCGTAATCTGGATAAGAAAGCCATCAAAGACTACAAGGTATATTACTCTTTATATGCCAACAAACTGTATTCTGATGAGAATACCTTGGTAGATGGATTCTTATCTCCTGTGATCGACAAAATCGCTCCGAATGAAACCGGTAGTGTTCAGACTGTTCTTAAGGTAAAGGCTCCTAATAAGTGGTCGGCTGAATTTCCGTATCGCTACACGTTGGTAGCCGAATTGAAGGATAAGAAGAACAGAACCGTTGAAATGGTTTCCACCATTGTCGGTTTCCGCAAAGTGGAGATTAAGGATACTCCTGCCTCCGAAGATGAATTCGGACTTGCCGGACGTTATTATTATGTGAACGGAAAGACGGTCAAACTGAAAGGAGTGAACCGCCACGAATCCAATCCGGGAGTAGGGCACGCCATTACCCGTGAGATGATGGAAAAAGAGATTATGCTGATGAAGCGTGCCAACATCAATCATGTACGTAATTCACATTATCCGGATGATCCGTATTGGTATTTCCTGTGCAACAAATACGGTATTTATCTCGAAGATGAGGCGAATATAGAATCGCACGAATATTATTATGGTGCTGCCTCCCTCTCTCATCCGGTGGAATGGAAAAATGCGCACGTGGCACGTGTGATGGAAATGGTGCGTGCCAATGTTAACAATCCTTCTATTGTTATCTGGTCGTTGGGCAATGAAGCCGGACCGGGCAAGAACTTTGTGGCGGCTTATGATGCTTTGAAGAAGTTTGATACTTCCCGTCCTGTGCAATATGAGCGTAATAATGACATTGTAGATATGGGTTCCAACCAATATCCGTCTATCGGCTGGGTACGTGGGGCCGTGCAGGGGAAATATGATATCAAGTATCCGTTCCATATATCCGAATATGCCCATTCAATGGGGAATGCCTGCGGTAATCTGATAGATTACTGGGAAGCTATGGAGTCGACCAATTTCTTCTGTGGAGGTGCCATTTGGGATTGGGTAGACCAGTCTATGTACAATTATGACCCGAAGACGGGTGTCCGTTATCTGGCTTACGGCGGAGACTTTGGCGATACTCCCAATGATGGTCAGTTTGTAATGAACGGCATCGTGTTTGGTGACCTTGAACCGAAGCCTCAGTACTATGAAGTGAAAAAGGTATATCAGCACATCGGCGTAAAGGCAATAGATACAGAAAAGGGGGTATTTGAGATCTTCAATAAGTACTACTTTAAGAACTTGGCGGAAGATTACCAGTTGGTATATTCGCTTTATGAAGACGGTAAACCGATAATGACCGGTAAACCGATGGATATCAATATAGCTCCACGCCAACGTGCACAGATCACTCTGCCGTATGATCATGCCTCTCTTAAGAAAGATGCTGAGTACTTTATGAAACTACAGTTTATACTGAAAGATCAAAGACCTTGGGCTGCCAAAGGCTTTCCGATGGCAGAGGAACAGATTTTGATAAAGGAGGCTACGGACCGCCCGTCCATCAGTGAAGTAACTGCCGGTGCAGCAAAACTGGATGGATTCATACTGGACAAGGATACGAAGCGCATCCTTATAAAGGGAGCTGACTTTGAAGCCATATTTGACCCGCAAACCGGAAGTATCTACAGTCTGAAGTATGGCAACGAGACTGTTATCGCCGATGGCAACGGTCCGAAGCTCGATGCTCTCCGTGCTTTTACAAACAATGATAACTGGTTCTATGCCCCCTGGTTCGAACATGGTTTGCACAATCTGATTCATAAAGCAACTGAATATAAAGTACTGAATAAAGACAATGGCACTTTGGTATTAAGTTTTACGGTAGAATCTCAGGCACCGAATGCCGCACGCATTAAGGGTGGTACAAGCTCCGGTAAGAATAGCATCGAAGAACTGACCGACAGAAAATTCGGTAGCAATGACTTTAAATTTGTCACTAACCAGATATGGACAGTGTATCCGGACGGTTCTATCGAATTGCAGTCTAGCATTACTTCCAATCGTTCAAGTTTGGTTCTGCCACGTTTGGGTTATGTGATGAAAGTTCCCCAACAATACAGTAACTTCACTTACTATGGACGCGGACCGATAGATAACTATGCCGACCGTAAGAGCGGACAGTTTATCGAACAGTATACGAATAGCGTAGCAGGTGAGTTCGTAAACTTCCCAAAACCTCAGGATATGGGCAATCACGAAGATGTTCGCTGGTGTGCATTGACCAATCAGGCAGGGAATGGAGCTGTCTTCGTAGCTACCGATCGTCTTTCGGCTTCGGCACTTCAGTACTCGGCTCTCGACTTGATTTTGGCTTCCCATCCTTATCAGTTGCCGAAGGCAGGCGATACCTATCTGCATTTGGATTGTGCAGTGACCGGTCTGGGTGGTAACAGTTGTGGTCAGGGAGGTCCTCTCGTACACGACCGTGTGTTTGCCAATCAGCACAGCATGGGCTTCATCATTCGTCCTGCCGGTAAGGAACTGAGTGTCGTTGCCAATGTTGCTCCTGCGGGAGATCTTCCTCTGTCTATCACACGTACCCCTGCCGGAATGGTCGAATTGACTTCGGCAAAGAAAGATGCTGTCATTTGTTATAGCATTGACGGAAGTAAGAAAGTGCAGGAATACACAGAGCCTGTCCCTATGCGTAACGGAGGTACGATCAAGGCATGGTATAAGGATAGTAAGGATATCAGCAGCACGATGAAGTTTGAGAAAATAGAAAGCATTCAGACGCAAGTCGTATACGCCAGTAGTCAGGAATCGGGTGAAGGCGATGCTTCTCATCTGACTGATGGTGATCCGAATACCATCTGGCATACCATGTATTCGGTGACAGTTGCCAAATACCCGCATTGGGTAGATCTGGATGCCGGTGAGGTCAAAGAAATCAAAGGCTTTACTTATCTGCCGCGACAGAATGGAGGAAACGGTAATATCAAGGATTACTCTATTCAGGTCAGCATGGATGGAAAAGAATGGGGAGAGCCTGTTAATAAAGGAACGTTCGCAAGGGACTCCAAAGAAAAGAGAGTCTTGTTTGACAAACCGGTGAAGGCACGTTATATCCGTTTCACGGCTTTAAGCGAACAGAATGGACAGGATTTTGCGTCCGGTGCGGAGATAACGATTCTGGCTAACTAAAGATAGCTGAATCTATAGAAGAAAAGTATCAATGGGAATGTGTCCCCCCTTCTAAATTTATGAGGGTTTCGACACATCCCCATTGATGCTTTTCTTTATTTTAATCGGAATGAGGGAACTCCTACAACTCCTTTCCCGCCTTCTCAAAATCCGCCTTAGACTTACTCTGCGTCACAATATACACACCCAGAAACACAAGTGTAATGGCGATTCCTTTTTCCCAGCCGAAGCTCCCGATTCCCATGATTATGGCTGCAATCGTAGCCACAATCGGCTGCATATAATTATACATACTAACCACTGTAGGACGGAGTAATCTCTGAGCCGTCATGATGCAGAGATAAGCAAGGAAACTTCCTCCCAGTACGACATACAATACCTGCAAAATGGCAACCGTCGGAATGCTGCCCCATTGAATGACCGAAATATCTTGATAAGAGAAAGGAATATAGCACATCGAAGCATAGATAAACATCCACTTATTGATGGTTACTGCCGAATATCGCTGAGACAACCCTTTGAACACCGTCAGATAAATGGAGAAACTGATTTGCGCAACCAGACAAAGCAAGTCGCCGATCAGACTTCCGTTACCGCTGCTCGCTGCCTGACTGCTCATAATAAGGATAAGCGCTCCCATAGCCCCCACGAAAATACCCAGTACCTTTTTATTCGTAATCGGTTCTTTCAGATAAATGGCTGCCACAATCATGGTAACTATCGGCAGAGTAGTCGTTACGATAGAAGCATCGATAGGCGAAGTCATCGAAAGCCCGAAGATAAATATCCCCTGATTGAAAACCAGAGCAAAGAGGGAAGCAAAGAAAATCTTCAGCATATCGCGGTGGTCCACGTGCTCCTGTTTGCAGAAGATGGAAAGTATCCAGAATGCCGCTGCTGCGCCTACCATACGAAACGTGGTGACGGAGATAGCAGAAAACTCCTGAAGTGCCGATTTGCCGATAGGAGACATCAGTCCCCACATGACATTTGCCGTGAGCGCAAAGAGATGCCCATGCAGATTCTTATTATTACCCATAAGTTCGTGTATACCTTTTAATTGTTACAAAGGATGAAAACTGCTGCAAAGGTAACCAATTTGTCGCATGATTTGTTTATATTTGCCTTGATTAAAATTGAATATTATGGAACAACAGGCAGACTATATCCGGCGGATCGAGATCAAAGGACTCTGGGCCCGCTTTAATATACAATGGGATTTGCGTCCGGATGTGAATATCCTTTCCGGCATCAACGGAGTGGGAAAGACCACTATTCTGAACCGTTCGGTGGGATACCTCGAACAGCTTTCCGGCGACATACAGCTCTCCGGTGAAATGAAAAGCGACGCAAAGAACGGAGTACACCTCTTCTTTGATAATCCCGCAGCGACTTATATCCCATACGATGTGATCCGCAGCTACGACCGCCCCTTGATTATGGGTGACTTCACGGCACGCATGGCAGACAAGAACGTGAAGTCCGAACTGGACTGGCAACTGTATCTGTTGCAGCGCCGCTATCTCGATTATCAGGTCAATATCGGCAATAAGATGATCGAAATGCTTTCCAGCAATGACGAGGAACAGCGCAGCAAAGCCGCCACCCTCTCCCTTGCCAAACGTCGTTTTCAGGATATGATTGACGAACTGTTCAGCTACACCCGCAAAAAGATAGACCGCCGTCGGAATGACATAGCCTTCTATCAGGACGGAGAATTGCTGTTTCCATACAAACTCTCGTCCGGTGAAAAGCAAATGCTCGTGATTCTGCTGACAGTGCTCGTGCAGGACAACAGCCACTGTGTCCTTTTCATGGACGAACCGGAAGCCTCCCTGCACATCGAATGGCAACAGAAACTGATTTCAATGATCCGAGAACTGAATCCCAATGTGCAAATCATTCTGACCACCCATTCGCCTGCCGTCATCATGGAGGGCTGGCTGGATGCAGTGACAGAGGTGAGCGATATTTCCACCGAAGCGGACGGATTCAGACTCCCCCCGACTATTAATTGTTAATGACAACTTCTACATGGCAACTTCACTACGCGATAATCTGACTTCTTCTTACTTCAATGCTGCCCACAAGCTGTATTCCAAAAAGGCTCGCCGGCGCATCATTGCTTACGTAGAGAGCTATGATGATGTTGCTTTCTGGCGCACATTACTCGAAGAGTTTGAAGATGACGAGCATTATTTTCAAGTGATGCTCCCTTCGGCCACCTCATTGGCAAAGGGGAAGAAGATGGTACTCATGAACACGCTGAATACCGCCGAACTGGGCAGAAGTCTGATTGCCTGTGTCGACAGTGACTATGATTTCCTGTTGCAGGGAGCCACGAACACTTCCCGAAAGATCAACCGGAACAAGTACATATTCCAAACCTACACATACGCTATCGAAAACTATCACTGCTTTGCCGAAAGTCTTCACGAAGTATGTGTGCAGGCCACATTGAACGACCGTTTTATACTGGATTTCAACGCTTATCTGAAACGGTATTCGGAAATCGTATACCCGCTTTTCCTGTGGAACGTGTGGTTTTATCGTCAACGGGATACGTATACTTTCCCGATGTACGACTTCCATACTTATACTGCCTTGAGGGAGATCAGTCTGAAACATCCGGAACACAGTCTGGAAGCACTGCAACACCGAGTTAATCAGAAACTTGCTGAACTGAAAAAACGCTTCCCCGGTTCTGTCAACCAAGTGAACGGATTGCGGTCGGAATTAAAGGAACTGGGACTCGTCCCCGAAACCACCTATTTATATATGCAGGGACATCACGTGATGGATAATGTCGTGATGAAACTTCTGATTCCCGTCTGTACCGCCCTGCGCCGGGAACGGGAACAGGAAATTAAACGACTGGCGGAACATAATGAACAATTCAGGAATGAATTGACTTGTTATCAGAACAGCCAGGTGAATGTCGAAATCATGTTGAAGAAGAACGTCGCCTATAAGCGACTCTTCCACTACGACTGGCTGAGGCAGGACGTTCAGGAATATCTGGCCAAAGGAGAATGAATAAAAGGGAACTAACTAATAAGGGAATAAACTAAAAGAGATACTATTTTATGAAAGAAGTGATTGATACAGTGAGTGTGGCATTGGCAAATGGAGATACGGAGAATGTTGGCAATGTCGTGATGCAGGAGGTCAACCGTACGTTGCTCTCGGCAGGTGTGGATGAAGTATGGGCGGACAAAATAGATAATCTGATCGTATTGCTGTTTATTATCGGAATAGCCTTGTTGGCTAACATAATCTGCCGTAAAATCATTTTACGGGTGGTAGCCAAGTTGGTGAAGCAGACCAAAGCTACCTGGGACGACATTGTATTCAACCATAAAGTGATGGTGAATGTCAGCCGGATGGTAGCGCCTATCCTGATTTATATCGCCATTCCTATCGCATTCCCCGAGCATGCGGATTCTGATTTGCTCGATTTTCTGAGGCGTCTCTGTCTGATATATATCATTGCCGTTTTTCTTCGTTTCATCAGCGCTTTGTTTACGGCTGTCTATCAAGTCTACAGTGAGCGGGAGCAGTATCGGGACAAACCGTTGAAAGGACTTTTGCAGACGGCGCAAGTGATTCTTTTCTTTATAGGAGCCATCATTATTATAAGCATTCTGATCAATCAGAGCCCGATGGTCTTGCTGACCGGATTGGGAGCGTCTGCCGCTATTCTGATGTTGGTTTTCAAAGATAGTATCATGGGATTTGTATCCGGTATTCAGCTTTCTGCCAACAATATGCTGAAGGTGGGCGACTGGATCACCATGCCGAAATATGGTGCGGACGGTACAGTGATAGAAGTAACGCTGAATACCGTGAAGGTGCGTAATTTCGATAATACGATTACGACCATTCCTCCTTACCTGCTGATCAGCGATTCTTTTCAGAACTGGCAGGGAATGCAGGAGTCCGGCGGACGCCGGGTGAAGCGTTCCATTAATATCGATATGACAAGCGTGCGCTTTTGTACTCCCGAAATGCTGGAAAAATATCGCAAGATACAGTTGCTGGCAAATTACGTAGATGAAACGGAGAAAGTGGTAGAAGAATATAATAAGGAGCATGATATTGATAATTCCGTGTTGGTGAACGGGCGGAGGCAGACCAATCTGGGAGTTTTTCGTGCCTATCTGACCAATTATTTGCGGAGCCTGCCCACTGTTAATCAGGATATGACCTGTATGGTACGCCAGCTTCAGCCTACAGAAACCGGCATTCCGCTGGAACTTTATTTCTTTTCTGCCAACAAAGTATGGGTTGCTTACGAAGGCATACAGGCAGACGTGTTCGACCATGTACTTGCCATCATTCCGGAGTTCGGCCTGCGCGTCTTTCAGAATCCGTCGGGTGAAGACCTGCGACGGATAGGAGTGAAGATAGAACACTGATTTAAAAGATAGAATACTATATATTTTAAGAACGATACATACTGTTAACCATTATTGATTATGAACACACCTATACCCAATCAGATTATCCGTGAAATTACACCTTTGTCCGACAAAGACTGTTTCTATATTGCAGAACGTTATAAGACGGAGTTTACCTATCCGATTCATAACCATTCTGAATTTGAACTGAACTTTACGGAAAAGGCCGCCGGAGTCAGGCGTGTAGTGGGAGATTCCTCCGAAGTGATAGGAGATTATGATCTGGTTCTGATTACGGGCAAAGACTTGGAACACGTATGGGAACAGAATGAATGCCGCTCCAAAGAGATACGGGAGATCACCATCCAATTCTCTTCCGACCTGTTCTTCAAGAGCTTTATCAATAAGAACCAGTTCGACTCTATCCGCCGGATGCTGGATAAAGCTCAGAAAGGACTTTGTTTCCCGATGTCCGCCATACTTAAGATATATCCGTTGCTGGATACGCTTGCTTCCGAGAAACAAGGGTTCTATGCGGTGATCAAGTTTATGACGATCCTGTATGAACTTTCTCTCTTTGAGGAAGAGGCCCGGACACTGTCCAGTTCTTCTTTTGCCAAGATTGATGTTCATTCCGATAGCCGCCGGGTACAGAAGGTGCAGGAATATATCAATCTCCATTATCAGGAAGAAATCCGATTGGGACAGTTGGCAAGCATGGTCGGGATGACTGATGTGTCATTCAGCCGTTTCTTTAAGTTGCGTACGGGGAAGAACCTTTCCGATTATATTATTGATATCCGACTGGGATTCGCTTCGCGGTTGCTGGTAGATTCTACGATGTCTATCGCAGAAATCTGTTATGAGTGCGGATTCAATAACCTGTCTAATTTTAATCGTATCTTTAAGAAGAAAAAAGATTGTTCTCCGAAGGAGTTTCGCGAGAACTACCGGAAGAAAAAGAAACTGATCTAATTTCTCTGTCTCCTCGCATACTTTACTAGTCTGTTTCTCTATTAGGGCTGACTAATAATTAGCTTAGAATCGTGTTGAATTTAGAGTCTTGTTTCCTAAGATTTATTCTTCGGGGGGCTGACATCTATTCTCCGTTAGGTACAAAACTAATCGTCTGACAGTTGTTGTTTTTTCGTCTGACAACTGTCAGACGAAAAAACAACAACTGTCAGACGCAAGTTTAACTATAGTCAGACGATTAATTCTGTGCATGACGGGAGATAAATTCTTTTGATATGCGGATTAAATCTTACGTAGAAGAGGACTAAACCTCATTGGTAAGCGGATTGAAACAGTGTGGTAAGTCATTGATAACAAGTTTGTAACACGATGTAACAAACCTGAAACGGCTATTTCAAACCATTGTATCTGATTCGTATTCATATTGTAATCTCTTGGGTCTACCTTTGCCGACGTAATAAAAACGTAGAGCGAAGTTCGATGAAAAAACTATTTCTTTTAAGATTTTCAGTTGCAGCCTTCTTTTGTTTGTTGTGTGTTCTTCCCGCATTGGCTGCCAATATTAAGATTAAAGGTGCTGTGAAAGATAAACTTTCCAAAGAGCCTTTGATTGGAGCAACGATACGGTTGGTAGGAACTCCTGCCGGAGCCGTGACCGATATGGACGGTAATTTTGAATTGAACAGTACCGGTGTTTTGGAAGGTTTGTATGATATAGAGATTAAATATGTAGGATATAAAACGGAAGTACGTCGTAAGGTCCGTGTAGAAAACGGAAAACTGGCGATTCTGAATCTGGAGTTGGAGACAGATGCGCACGAACTTTCGGACGTTGTGGTGGTAGCAAAGAAGAATCGTGAAAATGAGAATATGTTATTGCTCGAACAGCAGAAGGCGGTCATTGCCGTGCAGGCTGTCAGCGTCAAAGAGCTTTCACGCAAAGGTGTTTCCGATGCGGAAGGGGCTGTAACCAAAGTGGCGGGAGTCTCCAAACAGGATGGAGTGAAGAATGTTTTCGTCCGTGGACTGGGCGACCGCTATAATGCGACTACCTTTAACGGATTTGCCGTTCCTTCGGAAGATCCGGAATATAAGAATATCTCTCTCGACTTCTTCGGAACGGATATTATCCAGTCTGTTGGCGTCAATAAGGCATTTAATGCAGGAGGTATCAGTGATGTCGGCGGTGCGACAATCGACATTGTTTCCAAAGAACTGATTGGCAGCGGAAACCTGAATATCGGCCTTTCCGGAGGATTGAACACGCAGACTGTGACAGCCGACTTTCTGAAACAGGACGGAGTAAACCTTCTGGGCTTCGCCACTACAACAGAACCCGCCGATGAGAACAACTGGGGATTCAAGAATAAGCTGGACCCCTCCAAGCAGAGCTTGCAGATAAACCGGAGTTATAGCATTTCCGGCGGAAAGCGGTTTCATATAGGAAAAGACAGGAATCCGCTCTCTTTCTTTCTCACTGCCGGACATACCACTGATTATCAATTTACGGATGAAACCATCCGCAACACAACGACGAGCGGTACGATCTACAAAGATGTGACAGGCAAGAAGTACACCGAGAATATCAGCCAACTGGCACTGGCCAATGTGGATTATGATATGCAGAACCGTCACCACATGAGTTATAACTTCATGATGATTCATGCCAATGTGCAATCCGTAGGAGACTATACCGGTAAAAACTCCATCTTCAGTGACGATTATGATAATCAGGGATTTACCCGTCGCCAGCAAGCGAATGACAACTTACTAATCGTTAACCAGCTGATGACTAACTGGGGACTGACCAAAACATTGAGTCTGGATGCCGGTGCTTCTTATAATATCGTGAAAGGCAATGAACCCGACCGCCGAATTAACAACATAACCAAAGCGGAAGAAGGATATACCTTACTCAGAGGCAACTCCCAGCAACGGTATTTCTCCACTTTGGACGAAGATGACATCAACGTAAAGGCAGGACTCATCTACCGTCTGAAAGATAACGTAGAAGAAATCTCTAATATACGTTTGGGCTATACAGGCCAATTCGTAGACGACAATTTCAAGGCGACTGAATACAACCTCACAGTAGGATACGCTTCTTCCATCCCCTCATTGGATAATTTCTCACTCGACGATTATTATAATCAGCAGAATCTCTCTTCCGGATGGTTTGCCGTTCAGAAGAACATTGATAAGTATTCGGTCACCAAGAATATCCATTCCGCTTATGCGGAAGCCACCTACCAGTTTACTCCCCGTTGGATTGTAAATGTAGGAATGAAGTATGACAATGTGGATATTCAGGTAGACTACAATGTGAATAAAGGCGGATCGGAAGGAAGCAACACGATTCAAAAGGATTTCTTTCTCCCGAGTCTGAATCTGAAATACAATCTGAGTGAAAAACACTCCTTGCGTCTCGGAGCGAGCAAAACATATACGCTGCCGCAAGCAAAGGAAATTTCTCCTTATCGCTACGTAGGTGTGAATTTCAACAGTCAAGGGAATGCGAACCTGAAGCCTTCTGACAACTATAACATCGATTTGAAATGGGACTTTAATCCTACCCCCACTGAACTGATCTCTCTGACAGCTTTTTATAAACTCATCAAGAATCCGATCTCACGCATTGAAGTGGCAAGTGCCGGAGGATACCTTTCGTATGAAAATATAGCCGATAAGGCAACAGTGGCCGGAGTGGAAGTGGAGGTACGTAAGAATCTGTTTGTCCGTCCGCTAAGCAGTGCGGCAAACGGAATGAACAAGCTCTCTTTCGGCTTGAACGGATCGTACATCTATACGAATGCGAAAATGCCTCTGGCAACGGTTACCACCGGATCGCAACTGGAAGGGGCCGCTCCTTGGATCGCCAATTTCGACTTGTCCCACAACTTCACGAAAGGAACTCATAGCTTCATTAATACATTGGTACTCAACTATGTCAGCGATAAGATTTATACCATCGGTACGCAAGGCTACCAAGACATCATGGAGCAGGGAATGATGACGCTTGACTTCGTTTCGCAAGCCAAACTCAACAAGTATGTCTCACTTACGCTGAAAGCCCGCAATCTGCTGAATCCCTCTTATAAGTTGAGCCGCAAAGCCAACGAAAGCGGAGAGAAGGTAGTACTCAGCGATTATAAAAAAGGAATAAATATCAGTCTGGGAGTGTCGTGCACATTTTAAACCGGATAATGAAATAAGATTATTAACTAATTATTAAAGCAAAATGAAAAGATTGTTTGTAAACTTTATGACGTTTGCCGCTATGGCAACTGCACTGACATTCACTGCGTGTAGTAGTGATAGTGACGGAGATGACAATGGAAACGGTAACGGTGGAAATGGCGGAGGAACAGGTAGCTCTATCGTGGTAGGCGAAAATATCCTGTCCGGTACACTGACCGGTGAACAGACACTGGATGCCAAAGAATACATTCTGAACGGAACGGTTATCATCGCCGACGGCGGTCGCCTGAATATCCCTGCCGGAACTACCATCAAGGCGCGTGAAGGTTTCAGCAGTTACCTGCTGGTAGCGCAGGGAGGTAAACTCTATGCCGATGGTACGGCCGATAAACCAATCGTCTTTACGGCAAATACCACCAGCCCGGTATCTGGATATTGGGGTGGCGTGATCATCAATGGTAAAGCACCTATTTCCGGTTCAAAGACCGACAAGAGCGATACGGCACTGACGGAAATCAACAATGACTATAAATACGGCGGCAGCGCAGCTGATGACAACTCCGGTTCATTGACTTACGTGAAAATCTGCTATGCAGGTGCACGTTCCACAGCAGACATCGAACACAACGGACTGACCTTGAACGGTGTCGGCAACGGAACAAAGATTGAAAATATCTACGTACTGGAAAGTGCCGACGATGCAATCGAGTTCTTTGGTGGAACAGTAAATGTAACCAATCTGCTGGCTGTTAATCCGGATGATGATATGTTCGACTTTACACAAGGCTATTGCGGTACGCTGAAGAACTGCTATGGCGTTTGGGAAAGCGACTACACAAGTACGGAAGCCGATCCCCGCGGCATCGAAGCCGACGGTAACATGGACGGTCTGTATCCGGATCACCTGCGTCAGTCTGACTTTAAGGTGGAAAACATGACTATCGTGAATAATGCTGCCAACACTGCCGATAACGTAGACCGTATGCAAGATGTAATCAAGATTCGTCGCGGAGCAAAAGCTACCATCACCAATGCATTGGTTAAGGGTACGGGTGGTGCTATCGACCTGGTTGATATGAAAGACAGCAAAGGTGCAGGAAACATAGAATCCAGCATTAACATCACAAGTACATTAAGTCTCACAGGATTGAAGCAGAACGGCGAACTGAATACATTTGTCGAATCGGCAGACAATACAGGTGCAGACGCTTCTCTGTTCGGCTGGACAGGCTATAATTTATCAGCATTCTGATGAAGTAGCCAACGGTTCTTTTTCACAGTAGGTATTACTTTTCGGGCACGGATTGCACGAATTGCACGGTTATGATTTACTAAAACCGTGTAATCCGCGTAATCCGTGCCAAATCATATAATAATGAGATGCGTTTATTACGCTTTTACCTCCCTGGCTATCCCTGCTACTATCCTCTCTCTTCTATTATGAATTATTTCAGATATTATATGTTTCGCTGATTTTCTTTTTCGTATATTTGCTATTCATTATTATACGATCAATCACTTATGCAAACAAACTACGAGCGATACTGTAAAATGTCTTCTTTGGCTCAGATAGGATGGTGGGAAGCGGACTTTTTGGCTGGGCATTATGTCTGCTCTGATTTTCTTTGTGATCTTTTGGGACTGGAAGGAGATACCATCTCTTTCATGGATTTCCAGAATTTGATACGTGAGGATTACCGCGAACAGATAGTACAGGAATTTCGGGCCAATGCAAATATCCATAAAGATTTTTATGAACAAACCTTTCCCATCTGTTTAAAAAATGGTGAAGTTTGGCTGCATACCCGTCTGGCTCTTCGTGAGAAAGGTACCGGAACCAATGGAGGTGACAAATCTTTTGGCGTCATCCAGCGTGTTGAGGCGCCTAAAGAAGTGGAACAGAAAAATACCCTCCGGCGTGTAAACGACCTGTTACGCCGGCAAAACTATATATCACAGTCTTTGCTTCGCTTCCTCCATGATGACGATGTAGATTCTTGTATTATGGAGATATTGAATGACGTGCTGAGCCTCTATCAAGGCGGTCGTGTGTATATCTTTGAGTATAACGAAGACTATACGCATCATAGTTGCACGTATGAAGTCGTTTCGGAAGGTGTTTCCAAAGAGAAAAACAAGCAGCAGTCCATTCCGGTTAATGAAACCCGATGGTGGTGTGAGCAGATTCTATCTGGCAAACCCATCATACTGACTTCCTTGAAACAGTTGCCCGAAGAAGCGGAGGATGAATATAAATTCCTTGACGCTCAAGGCATTTGTTCGTTGATGGTCGCTCCTTTGATGGCAGGTGACCGTGTATGGGGATTTATGGGTATAGATCTGGTCGAATCGTATCGTGAATGGAGCAATGAGGATTTTCAATGGTTCTCTTCATTGGCGAATATCATCAGTATTTGCATCGAATTGCGCAAGGCCAAAGATCGTGTTGTCCGCGAACAGTCTTTTTTAAGCAATCTGTTCCATTTTATGCCGTTAGGTTATATACGGATGTCTGTCGTCCGTGATGAAAACGGTCAGCTTCTTGATTATAAGATAACGGATGTCAACAAGGCCTGTTCCCGCTTCTTTGCCCGACCTGCCGAAACGTATATAGGAGTCTTGGCCTCTGAAATATATCCGGATTTTTCTTCACAGCTCCTCTTTCTGAAAGAAGTGCTGGATAACAATTCATACAGGGAAAAGGATATCTTTTTCCCGCAGACAGAGCTTTATACCCATTGGATAGTTTATTCTCCGGAAAAAGATGAAGTGGTAGGTCTGTTTACAGATTCCACGGAGGCCGTGAAGACCAATAGGGCACTGGACCGTAGTGAGAAGCTTTTTAAGAGTATCTTTGCCAATATCCCGGCAGGAGTGGAAATCTATGATAAGGATGGATTCCTGATTGACCTGAATAATAAGGACCTGGAAATATTCGGCGTAGAAAATAAACAGGACGTGATAGGAGTCAACTTCTTTGAGAATCCGAACGTACCGCAGTATATCCGTGACCGTGTGCGGGATGAAGATTTGGTAGACTTCCGTCTGAATTACTCTTTTGAACGGGCAGAAGGTTATTATCACCCCGATCGTCGGGATACGATAGATATATATACGAAAGTCAGCAAGCTCTATGATAACGAAGGAAACTTTAACGGCTATATCCTGATTAGCATTGATAATACGGAGCAGATTGATGCGATGAACCGTATTCGTGATTTTGAGAATTTCTTCCTGCTCATATCGGATTATGCAAAGGTGGGATATGCCAAGTTGAATCTGCTGAACCGGAAGGGATATGCCATTAAACAATGGTATAAAAATTTAGGTGAAGAAGAGGATACTCCATTGGCGGACGTGGTGGGAGTCTATCGTAATATGCATCCCGAAGACCGTGAACGTATTTTTGATTTCTATCGGGAGGTCAGAAAAGGAAACCGGAAGCACTTTCAGGGAGAAATGCGAATCTACCGTCCCGGCAAGAAGAATGAATGGAACTGGATACGTATGAATGTAGTCGTTACGACATACAATCCGGAGGAAAACGAAGTGGAAATCATCGGTATCAACTATGATATTACCGAACTGAAGGAGACGGAGAAAGAATTGATCCTGGCACGTGACAAAGCCGAAATGATGGACCGTCTCAAAAGTGCTTTCCTTGCTAATATGAGCCACGAAATACGTACTCCTCTGAATGCCATCGTCGGCTTCTCCGACTTGCTCGTCGATACGGAAAATATAGAGGAACGACGGGAGTATATTCAGATTGTGAAGGAGAACAATGACCTGCTTTTACAACTGATTTCGGATATACTCGACCTGTCTAAGATTGAAGCGGGTACATTTGAGTTTACCAACGGAGATGTAGACGTGAATATGCTCTGTGAAGATATTGTCCGCTCCATGCAAATGAAGGTGAAGGAGAATGTCGAACTGATGTTCGATCCGCATCTTGCGGAATGCCGCATTATTAGTGACCGTAACCGACTGCACCAGGTAATCTCCAATTTTGTGAACAATGCGATTAAGTTTACCTCGGAGGGAAGTATCCGTGTGGGATATAAGCAGAAGGGAGAAGAACTGGAGTTCTATGTACAAGACACGGGAGTTGGTATTGACGCAGAGAGTCAGGCACATATTTTTGAACGTTTTGTGAAGCTAAACTCCTTTGTACACGGCACGGGTCTGGGACTCTCCATCTGCCAAAGTATTGTGGAACAAATGGGCGGAAAGATAGGGGTGGAATCCGAACCGGGAAAGGGTTCGCGTTTTTGGTTTAGCCTTCCCTGTTTTGTGGTGATGTCGGAAGAATAGACAAGAATGATGGGGCTGACTAAAAAGTCAGCCCCAAAGAGTCGGTTTCTTATATTCCGAATGATAGTTTATCGATAGACTGATATACGATACTTGCAATACCCAGTCCGATGATGCCCAGTGTGCAGAGCGCCAGTCCCCACTTTGTACAGCGGTCGCTGCGGAAAGTCGGAATCGGGTTATCGGAAGGCGTGATATACATTGCTTTTACAATCAGCAGATAGTAGTACAATGAAATCACGGTATTAACCAGTGCAATGAATACCAGCAAGTGGAAGCCCGCTTCGAAAGCTGCCATGAAAATAAAGAACTTCGAGAAGAATCCGGCAAACGGAGGAATACCTGCCAGTGAGAACAGCGAAATAGTCATCAGAAAAGCCATTTTCGGGTTCGTCTTGTAGAGTCCTGCATAATCTTCGAGGGTAAACTTCTGACTGCGTAATGCTACGATAGTGATGACGGCAAATACTCCGAGATTGGCAGCGGCATATACAAGTATGTAATATACCATGGCGGTCATTCCCTGTGCCGTTCCTCCGATTACACCCAGCATGATATATCCTGCCTGCGAAATACTGGAGAACGCCATCAGACGTTTCAGATTCTGCTGGCGGATAGCGAATATATTGGCGATGGTGATAGAAGCGATAGTCACCCAGTAAAGTACTTCTTGCCAGTCATGTATCATCGGTGCGAATACTTTGATCAGAATTGCCATCAGCACAAATGCTGCCGAACCTTTGGAGATAACACTCAGATAGGCGGTAACCGTACTCGGTGCACCTTCGTAAACATCTGCCGTCCATAAATGGAACGGAACCAAAGAGAGCTTGAACGCCATACCGGTAAAGAAGAATACAAAAGCCATGATTTGCAACGGATTTCCATCGATATGAGCAGGAAGATCATCGAAATACAGTGTTCCTGCGGAACCGTAAATCATTGACAGACCAAACAGTAACAGTGCGCTGGAGAAAAGTGCGGTAAGGATATACTTGGCACCGGCTTCAGCGGAGTTATGGCGGTATTTGTCGAAAGCGATCAAGGCTGCCATCGGGATGGAAGCTGTCTCCAGTCCGATGAAGAACATCAGGAAGTGTCCGGCGGAAATCATGAGATACATACCGAACAGGGTGGAGAGTGTAAGTACATAGAACTCACCTTGCTTGAATGAAGTATCGTCGCGTTTCATCCATTCGTGTGCCATCAGGAAAACAATCAGCGTGCCTATGTTCAGGATTGATTTGACAACCGTGTGCATGGGTACATAGTGATACATACCGCCAAAAATGTCGGCAGCTGTGCCTGGAACCAGATTGATCGCTGTATGGATGGCCATCAGGATAACTGGCAGCATGGTGTTCAAAACGGGTCTCGTCCCTTTTTGCTTGTGTGCGTCCGGACTCATGAAGAGATCGGCAAGGAACAGCAATAGTAAAACTGCTACGAGCGACAGCTCTTCCCGCATATGTAGAAATTGTGAATAATCCATCTTTATAAATTAAGAATTAAAGATTAAAAAATAAAGGTTATGGGATGAGTTGTGAGACTACAGGGAGTACACTTTCACCAATCATGTGGCTTACCCAGAAAGGAGCCATACCCAGTCCGGCTACACAAACGATGAGGCAGATAACAGCTACCCGTTCATCCCAGGTCGCGTCTGTCAGCGCGAGATGATGTTTGTTGGTGCAGGTACCGTACAGAATCTTGCCTACCAGACGCAGGATATAGACTGCCGTGATCACGATGGATGAACAAGCGATAATGGTCAGTGTACGGTGGAATACGTCGTTGTTCTGGAAAGAACCTACGAAGATAGTCATTTCGGCAATGAACCCGCTTAATCCCGGCAAACCGAGATTGGCAAGACCGGCAATCACATAACATACGCTGAGGAACGGCATTACTTTCATTAATCCGGCAAGCTCGCGGACATCACGTGTGTGTGTACGTCCGTAAATCATACCGATCAGGGCAAAGAACAAGGCTGTCATCAATCCGTGGGAAAGCATCTGAAGAATGGCTCCTGTCGCAGCAGTCTGATTCAGCATCAGAATGGCGAAAAGTACCAGTCCGCAGTGAGAAACGGAAGAGTAAGCGTTGATGTATTTCAAGTCTGTCTGTACGCAAGCGGAGAATGCTCCGTAAACAACGGAGATACCTGTCAGTATCAGGAATATCCATGAAAGTTCGTTAGCGGCTTCCGGCATCAGATACATGGCGATACGGAAACATCCGTAACCTCCCAGTTTCATCAGTACTCCGGCGTGAAGCATGGATACAGCTGTCGGGGCGGAAGCGTGACCATCGGGACTCCATGTGTGGAACGGGAAAAGAGCACCCAGCACACCGAACCCGAGGAAGGTAAGCGGGAACCAGATACATTGCTGTGCAAAAGGAATATTATGTAGCTGTGCTATTTCCAGCAGGTTCATGGTGGTAGCTCCCGAACCGAAATAGATTCCGAGAATACCGATCAGCAGGAAAGCGGAACCGCCCATCAGCATAAGGGTCAGCTTCATGGCTGCATATTCTTTACGTCCCGAACCCCATACACCGATCAGCAGGTACATAGGAATCAGCGCGATTTCGTAGAACATGAACATGGTGAATAAGTCGATGGATATAAAGAATCCGAAGACTCCCATAGACAACAGTGTGAACCAAAGGAAATATTCTTTTGTCAGAGGCTGCAGACGCCAGGAGGCGAAAGTACCGGTGAAGACTATGATGGCAGAGAGCAGCAGCATGGCTACTGAAATGCCGTCTACTCCCACGGAGTAGTGTATGTTGAGTGCCGGGTACCAGGGTACATCCGCGCGGAAGAGCATTTCGGCTGTGTCTCCGGCGGCACGCGCTTGCAGATAAGCAATGGTTAGGCCTACGGCGGCCAACACTAATGCCGATGCACCTGTCACCATCACCGTGCGTATCTGCTTGATGTTGCGACTCAGCCAGAGACCAAGTAACATCAACAGGGGGATGAGAACAAAAATACTTAATATGTTCATTTTTATAATTACAAATTACGAATTACAAATTACGATTAACATTTCTCTACTATAGCAGCAATAACAATATCAATGCCAGCGTACCCAACAGGAATACGTAAGTGTACTGTTGAATTTGTCCGCTTTGCAGACCGCGTATTTCATCACTGGTGGCATTGGCGCTCCAGGCAAGGAAGTCGAAGAAACCATCTACTACGTGGCGGTCGAACCAAGCGATGGGGCGGGAGATGCAACCAAAGATTATCTTATGAGTTACGAACTGGTACACTTCATCGATATAGAAGCGATGATAGGCAGCTGTCCATAATCCGCGGAAACGACGTGCAAGGGCATTGGCAATGGGTTGCTTTGCCCGTGCGTACATGGCTGTGGCAATTGCGATGGAGATGACAGCTATAGCAATGCTGGTACCTGCCACCGCCCAGTCGAGATGAATCTCGTAAGCCGTACCGTTGGAAGAGATGAATTTACCGAAGGGGATGAAACCGGCTCCGATAGTAACAACGGCAAGAAACATCAGCGGGAAAGTCATAGTTAACGGACTTTCGTGGGGAGTATGTTCAGCATGAAGCTCTTTATTCTCTTTGCCCCAGAAGATGCCGTAATAGAGGCGGAACATATAAAATGCCGTCATTGCAGCAATCACTGTCATAATCCAGCCCATTACAGGACTGAACTGGAAGCATGCTGTCAGTATTTCATCTTTAGAGAAGAAACCGGAGAATGGAGGAATACCTGC
>ERZ827496.1093-NODE-1093-length-34200-cov-4.505579_pt1 | contig 34200 bp, 25 predicted proteins | sample MGYA00519769_ERZ827496 | MGnify/ENA primary metagenome ERZ827496 (study PRJEB31778, sample SAMEA3449327) | human gut metagenome | biome: human gut; feature: human-associated habitat; material: faeces | place: United Kingdom | collected 2010/2012 ...
ATCTTGACAAAATTACGTGAAACATTGACTGGTATCCAGATGGGTCATATTGAAGCACCAGAAGGATGGATCAAGGTTATCAAGTAATAAATACATAAAAAGTGATAGGGGCCAATGGATTCATTCTGTTTCTGTTATGTGAGCAGAGACAGAATGTGATCCGTTGGCCTTTTGTTGTTTCGTGTTATGCTGATAGGCTTTTAAGTTATGTTTCGCAACACTAAAGAATACCGTCTGTTTGCTTTAAGAGGATCAGTTTGTCACCGGGAGTGACAGCATCAGACTCTAATTCATTGATTGTGCGAATGTCATTTGTGGTGGTGCGGAACAGTTTGGCAATATCCCATAGTGTATCGCCGGTTTGTACTACATAACAAACTAATCCCGGCATTTGTTGAAAGGTTTCCATGTCAATTTCATGCTCTTCAATGTCAGTCACAACGTCGTTACAGCATTCAGTGAAGACGAGAACACAGAGATTTAATACAAGTTTAGCTTCCAGTTCTTCACGGTCGAGCATGAGTACATTGATACTGCTGATGTCGGTCTGCAGTTCGTAATCATCTTCCGGAGAAATGCCGCGTACTTCAATGGTATGTTGAAAAGGAATGCTTGCCTGCAATACGTTTAGCGGATGCAGATCATCTTCGGTGATATATAGGATATCCAGTTCTACTGCACCTTCGATAGAGATACCATCTGTGACAATGGTTTGTTCATCAATTTGGATCGTTCCGGTAGCGTTGCATATTTGCAAAATGTTGTCCTTTTCGGGATCGACTTTGATGTGGTCCGAAACACGTACTGCACTCTGATTTTTGAGCAATAATTGTTTGGCATGCGAATTGCTCTTAGTCAAACGAAGATCACAGGAGGTGGAGTAGGCGTCCTGCAAGCAGTCGAAATGTTCTTCTTCATAGAACTTGATATCCAGCAGCAAAGAAAGTTCTACATCAAAGATGCGCATTTCGCCGTCTTCATCGCTGCGGCATTCCAGTGATTTTTTGCCGGGAACAATTTCAATATCAGCAACCATATCTTCGTGGCAGCCACTACAAGAGACGATGCCGTCAAATGGCAATTCAGTTTCAAAATATTCCAAATTGCGCTCATCATCTTCGGGTGTGTATAAAACAAATATCAGAAGATCGCCGGTGATCCGAATACCGTCATCAACGAGCCTTGTTGCAAGACCCTGCGTGGATAGCTCATAGTACAATACATTTTCACAACTTGGTTTTCCCTTCGGCAGCGAGGTTTCATCTTTGATCCGAAACAGATCTTTTTGGTGGGAGGTCATTGTGGTAACGGACATAGGTGCCAGTTGTTGTTCAACACCGGCCGGCGGGGTGGGATCGCCCATCTCTGCCTGTACTGCATCGTCCGAAACAATGCCGGTACCGATGGCGAGTATGTGTTCCTCTTCCTGGCAGCAATGAAGACTTAGGATTGCACGAACGCTGATCTTGCGCGAGTTGATGAGACTGGCTCGGCAGTCCTCCAAATCATAATGACAGTGAACTTCCAGATCTGGGTTGGCGTTCTCTAAATTGATGCTTTCCTCAAAAGGAATCTGTCCCTGCATAGTATGTATTTGGCGAAAATCCACGTCGCTTAAATAAAGGAGGGAGAAGCTTAATTGACCACGAATGATGGCGCGATCTGTCTCAGCTGAGGTTTCTTGTACATGGATCTCCCCCTGGATTTTAATGATGTGTTCAATATCGGGCTTGCTGTCAGGTACATTAATGTCATCCTCGAGCGTCAACTGCATATCGCTGTGACAATTTTTCAGACTGGTGCGGATTTGCCTGGTCATGAGTTTCATAGGTGCTTTCTCCCTTTCCTGCATTGAAATCAATTTGCGTCCGCAGAACACTATTTTGCGGCAAGTGTCTTATGCGGAAACTATTACTATTCTCATTGTATGCATCCGGAGTGTAAAATAGACAATATATTTGGGGACTTGTGAAAAGATTATGATTGCGATACACTGTAGGCATGAGTATACAGAAAAGAGGATGACTATGAAATCTACAATTACATTTACAAATAATATCACGGTAGAAAATTATAATGCACTGCGTGCGGCAGTTGACTGGATACAAGTCACAGAAAAACGTGCATCTATTGCATTGCAGCACTCTTTTTATTTGTGTGTTGCGATGGATGGAGAACGTCCTGTAGGAATGGCACGTATTGTCAGTGATGGTGGATATACATATTTTATTACGGATGTCATTGTGCATCCGGACTATCAAGGGTATCATATTGGGACAGAACTGATCAGCAGAGTGTTGGATTACATTCAGAAAGATGTGATGGACGGTGAAACGGTTATGGTCAGCCTGATGGCAGCATATAAAAGGGACAGCTTTTACCACCGCTTCGGGTTTCATAGCCGTCCCTTTGGAAATCACGGATCAGGAATGTCCATGTGGGTTTCGCGCGACATTTCCGGTAAGATCATTACCGCCTGACGCTTTATTATACAAATTGATTCCTGGCAGGATCATATTGATAATCAATTCCGGCAAGTGTTTTGCACAAGGTTTCCTGCTCAATACTCAGGGACTTGCACATTTCCTCCAAAGAGGGATAGAAGTCCCTAAGCTGGGTGTTGACGTAACTGAGTAATATCATTGGATCGTTTGGTAGTGCCATAGTTTCGTTATCCTCATTTCTGTTTTCTGTTCAGACGGCGGTTATGCTTACGCGCCTCATTGATCAATCCCACGATTTTTTCAATGGAATTATTCAACTGACTTTTGTCCATGGCGTGAATATATTGTTCTCGGTTCGTGTACACGTCATTTACCGTCTTCAGCAATAATTCGTTGGTCACATCTTTTTCCTGTATTACAACGCTGTAACCGGACTTTTCAAAAGAAGCAGCATTAAGGATCTGATCGCCGCGGCTGGCTTCAGCAGACAGCGGGATTAAAATGTTCGGTTTGCGCAGTGCCAAAATTTCACAGATTGCATTTGCGCCGGCACGAGAGATTAAAATATCGGCAGCGGCCATAAGGTCTCTTAATTCCGGTCCGATATATTCATATTGAGCATATCCTTTTGTGTCGTTTAGCGAATCGTCTAATTTGCCCTTACCGCACAAATGGATCACATGAAACTTTTGCAACAGTTCCGGCAATATGCCTCGGACAGCATCGTTGACTGCTACGGCACCAAGACTTCCGCCCATGATCAGAAGAACCGGTTTTGTATCATCAAAACCGCAGAATGCAAGGCCTTTTTCACGACTGCCCTTAAACAACTCCTGGCGGATCGGGGAGCCGGTTAGTACAGCCTTTTCTGCCGGGATATGCTTCATCGTCTCTGGAAAGTTAGTGCATACGCGGTGCGCACACGGAATGCAGATCTTATTGGCAAGACCCGGTGTCATATCGGATTCATGGATCACGCAGGGAATGTGACGAAACTTTGCTGCCAACACGACAGGTACAGACACAAATCCACCTTTGGAAAACACAACATCCGGCTTGATTCTGCCCAATAATCGAATTGCCTGACCGAGACCTTTTACTACCTTAAAAGGATCACTTAAGTTTTTGACATCAATATAACGTCTAAGTTTACCACTGGAAATCCCGTAATAAGGGATCCCCTGCTCTTTGATCAATGTGCGTTCAATTCCCTCATAGGAACCAATATAATGTACATCGTACCCTTGTTTTTTAAGCTCAGGGAGTAATGCAATATTCGGGGTAACGTGGCCGGCTGTGCCGCCACCGGTAAGTACGATTTTTTTTACTTTGCTCATAAATATCCTCCTTGCTCTGCGGTAAAAATGCGATAGTACGGCTTATGAATATGTGATAACAGCCGCTTCATATATGTGCAGACACTATTACCAATAGTATACCAGTATCAAGAAAACTCGCAACAGGTGCGCAGGTGAATTTTATTCATCCGTAAAGTGAAAGAAAAGAAACTTTCTCGCTTTACTTTTTCGATACACCCTATATAATAGTATTGTTGAGAAAAAATGAACAATTACATGAAAAATATTCACGAGACGGAGGACACCATGAAGAATGGAATAGAAATCAGATGGCATGGCAGAGGTGGACAGGGTGCTAAGACTGCAGCGCTTTTGCTGGCAGATGTTGCGTTTAAGACAGGACAGAATGTGCAGGGATTCCCGGAGTATGGTCCGGAACGTATGGGGGCGCCGATCACAGCGTACAACCGTATCAGTCAGGATGTGATCCGCGTTCATTCAAATATTTACCATCCGGATTATGTGGTCGTTGTGGATGAGACGCTGTTAGAGTCTGTTGACGTCACAGCAGGTCTTAAGAAAGAGGGTGCGATCATTGTAAACACACCAAAGTCTAAAGAGGAGATCATGGAGCATCTCAAAGGCTATGAAGGTGATGTGTACACTGTGGATGGTCGTAAAATTTCGGTGGATGCGTTGGGCAAGAATTTTCCGAATTCACCGATGTTAGCTGCTATTGTTGCAGTAAGCAAGGTGATGCCTCGTGACAAATTTATTACAGAGATGCGGGCATCTTATGAACATAAATTTGCAAAGAAGCCGGAAGTGATCGATGGTAACATGAAAGCACTGGAAATGGCGTTTGATGCGGTAGAAGCATTGATGTAGGCGACAGCACTGCGAATGTAGAAAGAAAGCATCAGCAACACAGCCTGCAGCATCAATAAAATGAATAGAGTTTAAGATAGGAGAACAAGAGATGAGAACCGATATTACCAAAATCAATGAAAAGACACCTCATCAGGATCTGACAGAGGGATTGATGGTATTTGCCGGTGGTACGTCCAAACTGTTTAACACAGGAGAATGGCGTACTAACACGCCGGTATATGTAGCTGACAAATGCAAACAGTGCCTGCTGTGCACACCGACTTGTCCGGATGGATGTATTCCGGTTGTCGATGGCAAGCGTCTGGCATTTGATATGGATCATTGCAAAGGATGTGGTATTTGCGCAAATGTATGTCCATTTGGAGCAATTGAGATGAAGGAGGGAAATGTATAATGGCGATCAAAGAACGTATGTCAGGTAACGAGGCGGTTTCCTATGCGATCCGTCAAGTCAACCCGGATGTTATGCCGGCTTTCCCGATCACGCCATCCACGGAGATTCCGCAGATGGTATCTACTTATATTGCGAATGGGGAAATGGATACAGAGTTTATTCCGGTAGAGAGTGAGCATTCCTCCATGAGTGCAGCCATTGGTTCTGAGGCAGCAGGAGCAAGAAGCCTGACGGCAACATCCTCCGCCGGATTGGCGTTGATGTGGGAGGAACTTTTATTAGCAGCTTCAAATCGTCTGCCGCTAGCACTTACTTTGGTCAACCGTACCTTATCCGGCCCGATCAACATCAACTGTGATCACTCCGATGGAATGGGCGCAAGAGATACCGGCTGGATCCAAATATATGCAGAAAATAATCAGGAAGCGTATGACAATTTTATTCAGGCGTATCCAATTGCGGAAGACACCAGAGTACATTTGCCGATCATGATCTGTCAGGATGGTTTCATCACCAGTCATGCGGTGGAAAATATTATGTTGTTAGAGGACGAGCTGGTAAAAGACTTTGTTGGCGAGTATGAGCCGGAAGAGTTTTTGCTCAACCCGGGCAAGCCGATCGCAGTTGGACCATATTCAGTCAGCAACTATGCAATGGAAGCTAAGAAAAATCAAGAAATTGCGATGGAAAATTCCAAAGAAGTCATTTTGGAAGTTGCCAAAAAATTTGCGGCAATGTCTGGCAGAGAATATGGATTATTTGAGGAGTACCGCACAGAAGATGCTGATTATATCATCTTGATCATGGGTTCAGCAGCAGGAACGGCAAAAGAGGCAGTGGATGAACTGCGTGAGCAAGGGAAAAAAGTTGGTGTGTTAAAGCTTCGTGTTTTCCGTCCGTTCCCGGCAGAGGAAATCGCAAAGGCACTCAAAGGCTGCAAGGCAGTGGCTATTTTGGATCGTTGTGAAAGCTATAACGGTAACAATGGACCGCTCGGTCAGGAAGTAATGGCTGGATTATTCCGCGAGAAGGTAATGATCGAGGCAGTAAATTATATTTACGGACTGGCAGGAAGAGATTTTACCATATCTGATGCAAAAGCTGTATTTGAGGAAATTACGGATCTGGTAGAAAATGGCAAGGAAGTTCCGCAGCATCAGTACATCCGTTTACGTTAACAGTATGAAAAATAGAATGGAGAACGACAATGAGTGATTATACATTAAAAACGATGATGAACAAGCCGGAGCGTTTGGCACCGGGACACCGTATGTGTGCGGGTTGTGGAGCGACGATTGCTGTTCGTGCCGTACTTCGCGCTCTGCATGAGGGAGATCAGGCAGTGATCGGTAACGCAACAGGATGTTTGGAGGTATCTTCTTTCATGTATCCGTATACGGCATGGGAAGACAGCTATATTCATAACGCATTTGAAAATGCCGGAGCTACGTTGAGTGGTGTTGAGACAGCATATAAAGCATTGAAAAAACGCGGTAAACTGCCGGAAGATGTTAATTATAAATTCATCACTTTTGGCGGCGATGGTGGAACTTATGATATTGGTTTCCAATCGTTATCCGGTGCAATGGAGCGTGGGCATGATATGGTATATGTCTGCTATGACAACGGAGCGTATATGAATACCGGTATTCAGCGTTCTTCGGCGACACCGATGTATGCAGATACAACGACAACGCCGGTTGGCAAGCAGTCAAATGGTAAAATGCAGAATCGTAAAGATCTGGCAAGTATTATTGCGGATCATGATGTCCCATATGTGGCACAGACAACCTTTACCACGAATTTTCAGGATATTCACCGCAAAGCAGAAAAGGCAATTTACACAGAAGGTGCTTCTTTTCTCAATGTAATGACGCCGTGTCCAAGGGGATGGCGTTATGATGCGGCAGAAGTGATGAAGATATGCAAATTGGCAGTAGAAACATGCTACTGGCCGTTGTTTGAGGTGGATCATGGTAAGTGGATCTTATCTTATGAGCCTAAGAAAAAATTACCGATCGAGGATTTTCTTCGTGAGCAGGGACGTTTCAAGCATTTGTTCAAAAAAGGAAATGAGCATTTGATCGAGCAGTTTCAGGAAGAAGTTGACAGACGTTGGGAAGATTTGCAGTTTAAGTGTTCCAGATAGTTGCGCGTGGATCTGAGATAGAACTCACAGGAAATGACAGCCAAGCTGGAACGTAGAAATGGAAACGGCTATGACTTTATTAATGTATCAGGTATTAAAAACAGTGACGGAACAGGGGAGCTTTCGTAAAGCAGCAGAATTGCTGGGACTGACGCCATCCGCGATCAGTCACGCAGTTGCTTCGCTGGAAGGAGAACTTGGATTTCCGGTGCTTAACCGCAGCAAATCCGGCGTCACATTGACAGATTATGGGGAGCGGCTGCTCCCTTATGTTAACGCAGTGTTAAATAGCAACGAGAGTTTACAACAGAAAGTGGCGCAGTTTAACGGCTTAGAACAGGGAACCGTTAAGCTGGGCTGCTTTTCCAGTACTTGTACTAATTGGATCCCGGATATTTTGCATTCGTTTCATAAACTTTACCCGGGAATTGTGATAGAAGTACTTCAAGGAACGTATGACGATGTGGTATACTGGATCAAGAACGGTGTGGTGGACATGGGATTTTTGTCGGCATCAAGTGCAGGTGACCTCTCCATTGTCCCATTGTACAAAGATCCGCTGCTGTGCGTTATGCCCCAAAATATGGAGCGGCACGGCGATGGTGAATACATTGGGATTGACGAGATGAAGACGTATCCGTTTGTAGCGCAGCGGGAGTCTACAGATGCAGATATACAGAACTTTTTGAAAGGAAGTGCTCTGGATGTACATGCCAAGTATCATGTTGTAGATGATCTTGCCATGGTATCTATGGTTGCGCATGGATTCGGAATATGTATTATGCCGGAAATGGTCATGAAAGACATTCCATATGAGGTGAAATGCTATCCGATCAAGCCTGAAGCATACAGAATCGTTGGACTCGCCACACAGAACTCGGAGTTTATGGCTCCGGCAGTCAGCACAATGTATCAATATATTATTGAACATTACAAACAGAAAGACGAGGTAGATGTATGAAACAGTGGGAGAAATTAACGGCGTGGCTGGTGGTATTTGCGCTGGTTGCCGGTTTAGTCGGTGGAAGCGCCTTCGTGCAGGTGAGCGCAGCAGAGGAAAACAGCGATTTTGCGTATGTTGTCAATGAAGATGGAACGGCAACGATCACCGAAGTGAAAACCAATGCGGCAGATGTGATCGTTCCGGCGGTGATCGATGGACATACCGTAACGGCGATCGGAAGTCATACGAGCGAATGGTCAACAACGCCGGCGGGCGCATTTGAGAGCAAATGGCAGGCTGTGAATGTCTATTTGCCGGATACGATAACAAGTTTTGCAGACAGAGCCTTTGCTTCTTGTGCGGTAGAACATATATATCGATATGATCCTGCACAAATATCAGCAGAAGATATTGTCAGCAGCGGTTCGGCATTGGGTGTGCCAATGCAGCTTAAGACAATGGGAAGTCATTGCTTTGATAATAGCCGGTTGAAAGAAGTTCAGATCGATGCACAGGTGGACAGTATTGGAGATGGTGCCTATGCTACGATTGCAGCGCTTAGCAGCGTGATACTCGGCAAGACCGGACGTATTGGAACGATCGGTAAAAATTGTTTTCAAAATTCCGGAGCACAGACGCTCAACTTTTATTTCTATGGAAGGGTAGATGCGATTGGTGCGAATGCGTTCGAGGGTTCGGGCGGTATTCAGGATTTTTATATGGAAGATGTCGGGATCGTGGGAACAGAAGCATTTAAGAATTGTCACATCAACACAATGACACTCAAGGGTTCGTTATCAGCGATCGGTGATCGCGCCTTTATCGGATGTGGCAATTTGGACAAAGTGACAATACAGTCTTCTACACCATATACCATTGGAAAATATGCCTTTACTTGTGCATCGATTAAAGAGGTGACATTTTCAGATGGTCTTAGTTCGGTAGCGGAAGGAACTTTTTCCGGCTGCGGCAAACTGTCTAAAGTGTATTTGCCAACGACATTAAAAGAAATTGAGAAAAATGCCTTCGAGAATGTATCGACGATCACAACGATCACGATCAATGATACTGCCAAAGTTGATGATGAAGCCTTTAAGGGAGCGGGTGGCACAACTTGGGGTGCCCTGGACCGTTTAAACAATCAGTCTGTCAAAAAGATCGTGGCAAAGGCATTGCATCGAAATCTGAAGACGCCGCTGACAAAGGTTGCCAAGGCATCGCTTAAGAAAGCCAAGGCTGCGAAAAATAAAAAGAAGGCAAATCTTAAATGGACAAAGAGCAAGAACGCAAATGGATATATCGTGTACTGCAAGGTTGTTAAGAAAGGCAAAAAAGCCGGTAAGATTGCGTGGAAAAAGGTAAAGACGGTCAAAAAGCCGAAGACAACCAAGTGCACGGTAAAGATAAGTGCCAAACAGCGTAAAGTATTAAAAAAGAAGGGAAAGATCTATTACAGCGTGCGTGCTTACAAAAAGGTAACCGTAAATGGCAAGAAAAAGACCATTTACAGCGTGTATTCTCAGAAAAAACTGAAATAGTTCATTGTCCCAGCTCAAATGGAGCCGACAATGGTATATATTTGTAAAAAAGCAGAAATAGCCTTGACAAAGAAAAAATCGCACAGTATTATTAAGGTTAGATTACAAAGACGATGACGAAGACAGTAGCCTTAGGGGAAATGTTTCAGAGAGTCCGGGGGAGTGTGAGCCGGACACGGAGTATCCTATGATCGCGAACATCACTTCCGAGTTGCGGCTGGAACGGATCAAATATCTCAGTACAAACCGTCGGTGCCCACCGTTACATGGGTCATGCATAGATTATTGTGCAGCAGAATAGGTGGTTATACGAAATTACAGCTTTCGTCCTGTTTGGGGACGGAAGCTTTTCTTTTTGAGGAAAGGAGAACACAATGTATCAAAAAGTATCAACAGACTTAAATTTCGTTGACAGAGAGAAAAATGTTGGCGAATTTTGGCGCAACCAAAAGATTTTCGAAAAATCCATGAAAGCACGTGAAGGAAATCCAACCTACACGTTTTATGATGGACCGCCTACCGCAAATGGTAAGCCGCATATCGGTCACGTTCTGACTCGTGTTATCAAGGATATGATCCCTCGTTATAAGACGATGAAAGGTTACATGGTACCACGTAAAGCGGGATGGGATACTCACGGACTTCCGGTTGAGCTGGAAGTAGAGAAACTGCTTGGCTTAGATGGCAAAGAGCAGATCGAAGAATACGGTATGGAGCCATTCATTAAGAAATGTAAAGAATCTGTTTGGAAATACAAAGGTATGTGGGAGGACTTCTCCGGCACGGTTGGATTCTGGGCTGATATGGACAACCCATACGTTACGTATGACGATAACTTTATTGAGTCTGAGTGGTGGGCACTCAAAGAGATCTGGAATAAGAAGCTATTATATAAAGGCTTTAAGATTGTTCCTTACTGTCCAAGATGTGGTACACCACTGTCTGCACAGGAAGTGGCACAGGGTTATAAGTTAGTGAAAGAACGCTCCGCTATCGTGCGTTTCAAAGTGACTGGCGAGGACGCTTATTTCCTGGCTTGGACGACAACACCTTGGACGCTGCCATCTAACGTTGCGCTTTGCGTAAACCCAGAGGATACTTATATTAAAGTAAAGGCAGCAGACGGTTATACGTACTATCTTGCAGAAGCATTGGCAGACAACGTATTAGGAAGCCTGGCAGATAAAGACAGTGATACACCTGCTTATGAGGTGCTTGAGACTTATAAGGGAAGCGATCTGGAGCGCAAGGAGTATGAGCCATTGTATGCTTGTGCCAAAGAGTGCGCAGACAAACAGCACAAGAAAGGTTTCTTCGTGACTTGCGATACTTATGTAACCATGTCCGATGGTACCGGTATCGTGCATATCGCTCCTGCCTTTGGTGAGGACGATGCCAATGTTGGAAGAAACTATGATCTTCCATTTGTACAGTTTGTTACAGAGAAAGGTGAGATGAGCGCAGAGACGCCATTTGCCGGACTTTTTGTAAAGAAAGCAGATCCGGAAGTGTTGAAAGATCTGGATGCGAAAGGACAGCTTTTTGCAGCACCGAAGTTTGAACATGATTATCCACACTGCTGGAGATGTGATACACCACTTATTTACTATGCACGTGAGTCTTGGTTCATCAAGATGACAGAAGTGCGTGATGATCTCGTGCGCAACAATAATACCGTAAATTGGATTCCGGAGTCGATCGGAACCGGACGTTTCGGTAACTGGCTGGAGAATATTCAGGACTGGGGTATTTCCCGTAACCGTTATTGGGGAACACCATTAAATATTTGGGAATGTGAAGGCTGCGGCAAGCAGGAGTCCATCGGAAGCCGTGCAGAGCTCGCTGAGCGCAGTGGTAATCCGGAAGATGCCAAAGTAGAGCTTCACCGCCCATATATTGATGCCGTTACATTTACCTGCCCGGACTGTGGTAAGACAATGAAGCGCGTACCGGAAGTGATCGACTGCTGGTTTGATAGTGGAGCAATGCCGTTTGCACAGCACCATTATCCATTTGAGAATAAGGATCTTTTCGAAAAACAGTTCCCGGCTCAGTTTATTTCTGAGGCGGTAGACCAGACCCGTGGATGGTTCTATTCTTTGATGGCAGAGTCTACCCTGCTCTTTAACAAGGCACCTTATGAGAACGTTATCGTCCTTGGACATGTACAGGATGAAAACGGTCAGAAGATGAGTAAGTCTAAGGGAAATGCAGTGGATCCGTTCGATGCACTTGAAAAATACGGCGCAGATGCGATTCGTTGGTATTTCTATATCAATAGTGCACCGTGGCTGCCGAACCGTTTCCATGGCAAAGCAGTGCAGGAAGGACAGCGTAAATTCATGGGTACTCTTTGGAATACCTACGCATTCTTCGTATTATATGCTAATATTGACAATTTTGATGCGACAAAATATACATTGGATTACGATAATCTTGCCGTTATGGATAAGTGGCTGTTGTCACGTTTGAACAGTACGGTTCAAGCTGTGGATGATAATTTAGCGGCTTACAAGATTCCGGAAACTGCCAGAGCATTGCAGGAATTTGTGGATGAGATGAGTAACTGGTATGTAAGACGTTGCCGTGACCGTTTCTGGGCAAAGGGCATGGAGCAGGATAAGATCAATGCATACATGACATTGTATACAGCGCTTGTAACCATTGCCAAAGCTGCAGCACCAATGATCCCATTTATGACAGAGGATATTTACCGTAATCTTGTATGCTCATTGGATGCAAGTGCACCGGAAAGTGTACATTTGTGCGACTTCCCTGAGGTGCAGAAAGAGCATATCGACAAGAAGCTTGAGGCAGATATGGAAGTTGTACTCGAGGCAGTTGTACTTGGCCGTGCATGTCGTAACACTGCAAATATCAAGAACCGTCAGCCGATCGGTAAGATGTTTGTCAAAGCAGATGCGGCGTTGTCACAGTTCTACCTTGACATTATCAAGGACGAGCTTAACGTCAAGGAAGCAGAGCTTACCGAAGATGTCAGTGCACTCACGACCTACAGCTTTAAGCCACAGCTTAAGACGCTGGGACGTCGTTTTGGCAAAAACATCAATGCGGTTCGTGAAATCCTTGCAGGATTGGACGGACAGGCTGCTATGGCAGAATTGAAAGAGAAAGGCACTCTGACGATCCAGGTAGAGGGCGTTGACGAAGCACTCGCTGAAGAAGATCTGTTGATCGAGGCTGCACAGATGGAAGGCTATGTATCTGACAGTGATCACGGAGTAACTGTTGTACTGGATACGAACCTGACTCCGGAACTGTTAGAGGAAGGTTTTGTGCGCGAGGTTATCAGTAAAGTACAGACCATGCGTAAAGACGCCGGATTCGAGGTGATGGATCACATTCAGTTGTACGTTAAGGACAATGACAAGGTGAAAGACATCGTGCAGAAGAACGAGGAAAGCCTTTGCTCAGATGTTCTGGCGGATGGCGTAACCTATGATGAAGTTTCCGGATTTACCAAGGAATGGAGCATCAATGGTGAGAAAGTTACGCTCGGTGTAGAGAAGAAATAATGTGTTACATTCTTGAATAATAGTAGAATAATACTTGCATTATTTTTCGTTTTATGTAAACATAAAGAAGGGCAAACAGTGATGACAATGTTATATGTATATGACATTGACAGAAGCGTTTGCCCTTTTGTAGTATAGACAATAAAGTATATGAGACAAGATAGGTGACGTAACAGAAGAACAGCCGCAGGTTGATCAATAAAGAGTATGGAAGGGTGATGTATATGATTAAGGTTTTTTTAGTGGAGGATGAGGTGGTAATTCGCGATGCAATCAAAAATAGTATTAATTGGGAACAGGAGGGCTATGAATTTGTTGGGGAGGCAAGCGATGGGGAACTTGCATTGCCAATGATCTTGAAAGAAAAGCCGGACATACTTATCACAGATATTCGTATGCCGTTTATGGATGGGCTGGAGTTAAGTCGTCTTGTCAAAAAAGAGCTGCCGGACACAAATATTATTATTCTTAGTGGATATGATGAGTTTGAATATGCAAAAGAGGCGATCAAGATAGGGGTTGAAGAGTATTTGCTGAAACCAATCTCTTCCAATGTATTGTTGGAACATTTAGGGGAGGTGGCTTCCAAAATTCATGAAAAACAGAAGGAATATGAGCAACGAGAACGACGTATTCGTGAAATGCGCGAAAAATATCTTTCATTTCAAAAGAAGGATTGTGACGATAACATCAATTCCATCAAGAGTTCAGACGCAGATTTTGATATTAATAGTGTAGATGATCTTAAAGAAATACAGGATGCGATCGCAGACTTTTTGAGCGAAGGAAGCCCTGAGGACGTCCCTCATTTTGTTGAGGCATTACTGGACAAGATGCCAAGAGAGCATTTTCGTTCTATAATATTACGGCAATATGTTATTGTAAACATCTTTGCCACGGTAACTTCTTTTTGTAAAAAATTTGAAGATAAGGTGGAGAAGACTCAGACAGAAGAGATTGCACATTTGCAGGAATTAAAAGATCGTGAAAAATTGCTTCGGGAGGCATTGGCAACTGCAGAGTCACAGGAAGACATTCAAACATACATGACACAGCTTTTGGCGAATGCATTGGAAGTGCGCAATACAGTAAGTGACAGGAGATATTCAGATGTTATTCTTGCGGCGCAAAAGATCATAAAAAAACAGTATATGTCAGAAGACATTTCGCTGAATACAGTTGCAGCAGAAGTGGGGATGAGCGCCAGCTATTTTAGTACGATCTTTAGCCGTGAAATGAATCAGACATTTGTTGAATATTTAACAGAGATACGCATGAATAAGGCAAAAGAACTGCTTACCTGTTCGTCTCTTAAAACTGCAGAGATTGCATTTGAAACGGGATATCGAGATCCTCACTATTTCAGTTCGCTGTTCAAGAAGACACAGGGGTGTACGCCGAAGGAATATCGCGCATCAAGAAAGGGGTGATTGTCCGTGAAGTGGCGAAGATATAATCAACTATCCATCAACAAGCGCTTGATCATGATTCCGTTTGTTGCGATCATGCCCATGATAGTTCTTGTGTGCTATCTGGTGTGGACGGTATCCAGTGCAACTGCAGCATATGCCGGCATTAATAAAAATGTGGAGCGAGCCAATCAGTATGTACGTGATTTTAAGGAACGAATTGATTACACCATGTATCTGTCCGTGATTCGGAACAAAAGCATAAATGAGCTGGATATTGGAAAAACGACAATCAATGGTATTGTTACGGTGAATCCATATGATTATATTGAAGAGTTAAAAACTGTTTGTGATGAGTTGTCGGAATCTGCTACAGTAGATATCAATCGCAATCAGATCAAACGCCTGAAAAATTCCTTAAAATCCTTAAAAAAGAATGTTGCAGAGTTAGAACATAATATCAAAAATAATGAATTGTACGATGCCAACATGAAATATTTGGATGACAATATCTATGAATTGACTGCCTTGATCCAATCAGGCATACAAAATTATATTTATATAGAAACAACCAACTTTGAGGAGGTAAAAGAAGCGCTGGATAAAAATAATGAAAGAACGATCTTGCTTTGCATGATTACAGCGATGGTCGTGACGGCATTATCAATCTGCCTGTCTGCACAGGCGACCAAAAGCATTATTGTTCCGATACGCAAATTATGCAAGATGACAAGTAAAGTGGCAGAGGGAGATTTTACAGCTAAGACAAAAGTGAATACCAAGGATGAGATTGCAGTGCTGGCACACAACTTTAACGACATGACGAAGGAGATTGGTCATTTGGTGGATGATATGCAGCACAATCATGAAACGCAGCGGATATTGGAGAGTAAACTGCTTCAGGCGCAGATCAATCCGCATTTTTTGTATAATACATTAGATACTGTCGTGTGGCTTGCGGAAGCAAAGCAAAATGATCAGGTTGTGGCGATTGTGACTTATTTGTCAGAATTTTTCCGAACAACACTTAGCAAGGGACAGGACATTATTACGATTTATGATGAGAAGCGGCATATTGAAAGTTATCTCAAGATCCAGCAGTTCCGATATCAAGATGTATTAGAGTACAGTATTGATATCGAGGAGAAATTGTATGAGGTTAAAATCCCCAAACTATTATTGCAGCCCTTGGTAGAAAATGCATTGGTGCATGGGATTCGCAATAAGAGAGGCAAAGGGCACTTGTCGGTTCGGGGTTACTTTCAAGAAAATGATGTGATCTTTGAAGTGGAAGATGATGGAAAAGGAATGAATAAAGAGGAACTGGAAGCATTGATCCACGGTATGGATCATGATTCCGGTGCTGACAGACAAAGTGGATTTGGGGTGGCAAATGTAAATCAGAGAATACATGTTTATTATGGTGAGCAGTATGGAATCAGCTATGAAAGTCACCCCGGAGAAGGAACGCTTGTCCGTATACAGGTGGCGGATCATGTGTCAGAGGTTCCGATGATACGGTGACAAATACACGTGTCAGAGAATCTGGCGATACGGTGACGAATATCACGTGTCAGAGGATCCGGTGATACAGTGACAAATATCATGTGTCATTGTGAAAAGAAGACTATGGGGATGGGGCGGTCGTAAAAAATTCCACTTTTTTTCAAAAAAATCCCCATTATTCTGTTTGCAAAGAAAAAATCTCAACCAAAACAAAATGATATTCTGTATGCGAGCGGTGAAAAAAACAGTATTCTATATATACAAGTTACAGATGAGACTGCAATACATAAAACTGTTTGCCCGATGGTTACTGATTGCTAAACATCTGAAATAGAACGTCAAATTAACGAGATAAGGAGGATACGCTTATGAAAAAGAAATTACTCGGACTGGCTCTTTTAGGAGCAATGATGGCAACGTTGTTAGTTGGATGTGGTTCATCCGGTGGGAAGAAAGGTGATACGAAAGACGATGTGATCACCATCGGATTTTCTCAGGTTGGTGCAGAATCTGATTGGAGAACAGCTAATTCAGAATCAATGAAATCAACATTCAGTGAGAAGAATGGTTACAAATTGATTTTTGATGATGCTCAGCAGAAACAAGAAAACCAGATCACAGCAATCCGCAACTTTATCCAACAGGAAGTTGATTATATCGTACTTGCTCCGGTAACAGAATCCGGATGGGATCCGGTTTTGAAAGAAGCAAAAGATGCAGATATCCCGGTAATCATTGTAGATCGTATGGTAGATGTATCAGACGATAGCCTTTATACTGCATGGGTTGGCTCAGACTTCAAACTGGAAGGTGAAAAAGCATGTGCTTGGCTGAAGGCTTACACAGAAGCTAAAGGCATGAAGGAAGTAAACATTGTCGACATCCAGGGAACGATTGGTGCATCCGCACAGATTGGTCGTACAGAAGCACTAAATGAAGCTGTAAAAGCCAATGGCTGGAATCTTCTCGCACAGCAGACCGGTGAATTTACACAGGCAAAAGGTCAGGAAGTTATGGAGTCTATGTTGAAACAATATAAAAATATCAATGTTGTATATTGTGAAAACGATAATGAGGCATTTGGTGCCATCAATGCAATTGAAGCTGCAGGAAAAAAAGTGGGACCGGATGGAGATATTTTGGTAATGTCCTTTGATACGACAAAGGCTGGTATTACAGATACCCTGTCTGGCAAGATTATCTTAAATACAGAGTGCAATCCACTTCATGGACCACGTGTAGAAGAGATCATTAAGAAATTAGAAGCGAATGAAAAGGTTGATAAGAAAGCTTATGTTGATGAAGGAATTTTTGCTCACAGCGATGATGTGACAACAGTAAAAGCGGGCGACAAAGATTTTGATGTTACCAAGGTAACAAAGGATGTGATCGATAAGAGAGCTTATTAATTGACAGCAGCTTCAAAATAAGCAGACAAAAAAATAAGCGGCGTGGTGGACAACCGGCAGATGCCTAAGGTTACTGCCACGCCCTTTTTGCGCAATTTTTCAGGACGGATCGTACGGAAAAATAATGCAAAAGTACAAAACATATGGCACGGGAAAATAAATCATAAACAGTAGAAAGTGGGTGAATCTTTATGGAAAACAATGTGGTATTAAGTATGCATGACATTTCCAAAACATTCCCTGGTGTAAAAGCATTACAACATGTAGATTTCACACTTCGTAAAGGTGAAATTCATGCGTTGATGGGTGAAAATGGAGCGGGAAAGTCAACATTGATCAAGGTGCTTACCGGAGTACATTCCTTTGAGAGCGGCGAGATTTTGATGGCAGGATCAGATGGAGCGATCATTAATCGATCTCCGCAGGAAGCACAGGAACATGGAATCAGCACGGTATATCAGGAAGTGAATCTGTGTCCGAACCTGACGGTGGCAGAAAACTTATTTATCGGCAGAGAACCTAAAAAACTTGGAATGATCGATTGGCATACAATGAATAAAAAATCGACAGCATTGCTAAAAAGTTTATCGATCGATGCACGAGCAACGGACAAATTGGAAGAGTGCTCTATTGCAAAACAGCAGATGATCGCAATAGCCAGGGCGGTTGATATGAAATGTCAGGTATTGATCTTGGATGAACCAACATCATCCCTGGATGATGAAGAAGTAGAAAAGTTGTTTGTATTGATGCGTAAACTGAAAGATCAGGGAGTAGGAATTATCTTTGTTACACATTTTCTGGAACAGGTGTATGAAGTATGTGACAGAATCACCGTATTAAGAAATGGACATTTGGTGGGAGAATATCCGGTGAAGGAATTGCCTCGTGTGGAATTGGTTGCTAAGATGATGGGCAAAAATTTCGATGATCTTGCAGATATTAAAGGAGATCATAAAAAGCTGGAACAGTATATTCCGGTTGTGGAAGCGGAGCAGGTTGGCCGAAAAGGCAGCATTCGTCCATTTGACTTTACCGTCAATAAAGGTGAAGTGGTAGGACTTACCGGGCTTTTGGGGTCGGGACGCTCTGAACTGGTTCGTGCAATATATGGTGCTGATAAACCGGATGGTGGCACGATCAAGGTAAATGGCAAAGAAGTTAAGATCAAATCACCGCTTGATGCAATGAAGCTGGGAATGGCATATTTGCCGGAAGACCGCAAAAAAGATGGCATTTTGGCAGATCTGTCGGTGCGTGAAAACATGATCATTGCACTTCAGGCAAAGAAAGGTATGTTTCATCCGATGAGCCGAAAGGAAATGGAAGAGGCAGCAGATAAATATATCGATCTGCTTCAGATCAAGACAGCGAGCCGTGAGACACCGATCAAGAGCCTGTCTGGTGGTAATCAGCAAAAGGTGATCATTGGACGTTGGTTATTGACTGATCCGGATTATCTTATTTTGGATGAGCCGACGAGAGGTATTGATATTGGTACGAAAACGGAAATTCAGAAATTGGTGCTTGATCTCGCAGATCAGGGAATGGCAGTAACTTTTATTTCTTCTGAGGTGGAGGAGATGCTTCGTACTTGCACAAGAATGGGAGTTATGCGAGATGGTAAAAAGGTAGGAGAAGTTGCCGGAGATGAATTAACACAGGAAAATATCATGAAGGCAATAGCGGGAGGTGACAACAATGAGTAATGTAAAAGAAAAGATAAAGGCAGTCACATCAATGCGCTTGTTTTTGCCGATCGTTTGTTTAATTGCTGTGTTGTTGGTCAATCTGATCACGACACCGGGATTTTTCAAGATTTCCATTAACAATGGCGTATTGTATGGCTATGTTGTAGATATTGTAAACCGAGCTTCAGAGCTTGTTATATTGGCAGTTGGCATGACATTGGTTACAGCGGCTTCCGGTGGACAGGATATTAGCGTAGGCGCTGTGATGGCGGTGGCAGCAGCAGTTTGCTGCCAGATATTATCCGGTGGAAAGGTGTCGGTCGATGCGTTGGCGGCACCACTTGCTTTAGGAGTTGTAGCTGCACTGTTAGCCTCTGCATTATGTGGAGCTTTCAATGGATTTTTGGTAGCAAAGCTTAACATCCAGCCAATGGTGGCTACATTGATCTTGTTTACGGCAGGGCGCGGCATTGCACAGCTCATTACATCCGGACAGATCACTTATGTAAGAGTTGGTTCCTACAAAGTGTTTGGTGGTTACATTGGCAAAATTCCAGTGCCGGTGCCAATCTTTTTAGCGATCATCGTTGTACTTTTAGTGCACTTAGTGCTGAAGAAGACAGCGCTTGGATTATATATCGAGAGCGTCGGGATCAATGGAACGGCATCTCGCTTGGTAGGACTTAATTCTACTATGATCAAATTTGTAACATATGTAATTTGTGGCTTAATGGCAGGAATCGCCGGAGTGATCGCTTCCAGTAGAATCTATTCGGCAGATGCAAATAACATTGGCTTGAACCTAGAGATGGATGCCATCTTAGCGGTTGCTCTTGGCGGCAATGTATTGGGCGGTGGAAAATTTAGTCTGATGGGATCAGTGATCGGCGCCTATACAATTCAGGCATTGACTACGACATTATATGCAATGAATGTTAAAGCGGATCAGTTGCCGGTATATAAGGCAATCGTAGTTATTATCATTGTCACATTACAAAGCCCTGTATTCAAAAGCTTTATCAGCAAGCAACGTGCAAAGAGAGCGGCAGCTATAGCGGAAGGGGGTAAATAATATGAAGTTTTTACGTAGAAATGAAGAATCCAAACGATCTATTAATAGCAATACCTTTCTTCTGTTTATCACGATCGGCCTGTTTGCGGCAATGTACATAGCAGGAATGATCATATTTGAGGATAAGGGATTTGCGAAACCACAGATGTTTTTGAACTTATTTATCTCCAATGCAGGTCTTTTGGTCATCGCTGTTGGACAGACCATTGTAATGATCACCGGTGGTATTGATATTTCAGTAGGCTCGGTAACTGCCCTTGTATGTATGGCGGTTGCAAATCAAATGGAACATCATGGAATGAATGCCTATATGGCGGTTCTCTTGGCACTGTTCATTGGTGTCGCCTATGGCGTGGTGCAAGGATTTTTGATCTCCTATCTTGAAATACAGCCTTTCATCGTCAGCTTGGCAGGTTTGTTCTTTGGACGTGGTTTGACGTCCATGATCAGCACGGAAATGATCTCAATCAAGAATAAAACATTTCTTGCATGGGCCAATTATAAGATCTATCTGCCAATTGGTTCGTACAGCAGGCGTGGAAAATTCTTGCCGGCATATATTTATCCAACCGTTATTATTGCATTGCTGATCGTCATTATCGTCGCGGTCATCATGAAGTATACTAAATTTGGCCGTGAGGTATATGCAGTAGGTGGAAATGCGCAGAGTGCCATGATGATGGGATTAAATGTTCGCAAAACAAAGTTTAAGGCATATCTACTGAATGGACTTTTGGCAGGATGTGGTGGATTCCTGTTTTGCCTGAATAGCTGTTCGGGCTTTGTGGAGCAGGCTAAGGGGCTTGAAATGGATGCCATTTCCGCATCTGTCATCGGAGGAACCCTGTTAAGTGGAGGTGTTGGTACACCGTTTGGAACAATTTTTGGTGTATTGATCAAAGGTTCGATATCCAGCTTGATCACCACACAGGGATCACTTTCCAGCTGGTGGGTTCGCATTGTGTTATCAGCACTGCTTTGCTTCTTTATTGTATTACAGGCTGTGTTAGCACACATGAAAAGAAAGAGAGCCAATTAACGAGAGTTGGTATTAGAGGAAGGGATGGTTTTCTATGGACGAGATCAAAAAAAGAATCGAAGAAGGAAGAACAACGCTTGGTATCGAATTTGGTTCGACCAGAGTAAAAGCGGTCTTAGTAGATGAGACATTTCAACCTATTGCGTCTGGTAATTATCGCTGGGAAAATCAATTGGTAGACGGTTATTGGACATATTCTCTGGAGGAGATCATAACAGGTTTGCAGGAAAGTTATCAGAACATGGTGTTGGATGTGCAGAAAAAATATGGCGTGGTTCTGACGAAAATCGGTGCGATTGGTTTTAGCGCAATGATGCACGGATATATGGCATTTGACAAGGAAGATAATTTGTTAGTACCATTTCGGACTTGGCGCAATAGCACAACAGAAAAAGCGGCAGCAGAATTAACGAAACTGTTTGGGTTTAATATTCCTGAACGATGGAGTATAGCTCATTTATATCAGGCGATTTTGAATGAAGAAGATCATGTAAAAGATATTTCATACATTACAACGCTGGCGGGATACCTTCATTGGCGGCTGACAGGGGAAAAAGTGATCGGGATCGGCGATGCTTCCGGTATGTTTCCAATTGATGTTGATACGAAGCAATATGATCAGGAGATGATTGCGCAATTTGAGCAATATATTTCCGAAAAAGACTATTCTTGGCATTTGTCAGATGTTTTGCCAAAGATTTTGCTTGCCGGAGAGCAGGCGGGAGTTTTGACAGAAAAGGGAGCTAAGCTATTAGATCCTAGCGGGACACTGTTGGCTGGAATACCGCTTTGTCCACCAGAGGGAGATGCCGGTACGGGCATGGTAGCGACTAACAGCGTGCGTGTGCGAACCGGTAATGTATCGGCTGGAACATCTGCTTTTGCTATGGTTGTCTTGGATAAACCAATAGAAAAAGTATATCCGGAAATTGACATTGTAACAACACCGACCGGAGAGGCAGTGGCTATGGTACATACCAATAACTGTACTTCTGATATTAATGCTTGGATCGAAGTGTTTGGTGAAACGTTGAAATGCTTTGGTGTTGAAGCTACAAGAGAAGAGGTTTTTGATAAACTATTCCGGGTTGCAATGGCGGGAGATGCAGACTGTGGAGGATTGTTGTCCTATGGATATTACTCTGGAGAAAACATCACCAAATTATCCGAAGGCAGACCTTTGTTTGTGCGAACACCGGAAAGTAAATTTACACTTGCCAATTTTATGCGGATGCATTTGACAAGTGCTTTAGGAGCGCTCAAGGTTGGCATGGATATTCTCTTGAAACAGGAAAAAGTAAATTTGGAGCAGATTTTAGCGCATGGAGGTTACTTTACCACGAAAGATGTAGGACAGAAACTGCTTGCCGCAGCGCTTGGTACGCCTGTGTCAGTCATGGAAACGGCAGGTGAAGGCGGCCCTTGGGGTATGGCGATCTTGGCAAGATATATGATAGACAGAGGTGAGGCTGAATCGTTAGCTGCCTATTTAGATCATTATGTATTTGCAGAAGCTGTTGGAAGCACAGAACAGCCGGATCCTGATGCAGTAAAGGGCTTTGAAACGTTTATTGCCAGCTATAAACAGGGACTTGGTGTAGAACAGAAAGCTGTAGAGATAATGTAAGGTGTTACATATCGCCTGGATGGAAAGTGAGGGAATGAGATGTTAGAACAGCTAAAACAAGAAGTGTATGAGGCAAATATGTTGCTTCCTAAATATCATCTGGTGACATTTACATGGGGAAATGTTAGTGGTATTGATCGTGAAAAGGGATTATTTGTCATCAAACCAAGCGGTGTGGATTATGACAAATTGACTCCCGACAGCATGGTAGTTGTTAATTTGGAGGGTGAGGTGGTAGAAGGAGATTACCGTCCATCTTCCGATACACCTACACATGTGGTGCTATATAATCGTTTTCAAGAGATTGGTGGCGTGGTACATACACACTCACCGTGGGCAACAAGCTGGGCGCAGGCTGGCAGAGGAATCCCGTGCTATGGCACAACGCATGCGGACTATTTGTATGGACAAGTTCCGTGCGTGCGTACCCTCACGAAAGAAGAAATTGAAACTGCTTATGAAAAAAACACGGGAGTGCTTATCGCAGATGAGTTTGAACGCTTAGCAGTGGATTATCTTGCAACACCGGCAGTGCTTTGCAAAAATCATGGTCCATTCACGTGGGGAAAGGATGCGAAAGAGGCAGTGCACAACGCAGTGGTCTTGGAAGAAGTTGCCAAAATGGCGGCACGTTGTGAGCAGATCGATCCGAAGGTAAATCCTGCACCCCAAGAACTGCAAGATAAGCATTATTACCGCAAACATGGTAAAAACGCATATTATGGTCAGAGCAAGTAAAGTAATAGATTCAAACTTCGCACATCCGAAGCTTGAGTAATGGATGAAAAATCCATACAAAAATATCCCCTGCATATCGGCTATCGCATAACCTTCTCAGATGCCACTGCATTATGTTTCCCCCGAATAAAAACCGGTATGCAGGGGGATAAAATATACGCAAACCCAGTAAATATGCGGGTTCCAGGACTTTAGAAAAAAAGTTGCAAAAAAAATAAAAAAAGTGTTGACATTTTAGTGTCATGGTCATATAATATTACTTGCGTCACGGGAAAACGGAAAGTGATTCGGGGTGTGGCACAGTTTGGCTAGTGTACCTGATTTGGGATCAGGGGGTCGCAGGTTCGAATCCTGTCACCCCGATTTTTATCGAAAAAAAGATAAAAAACTTGTTGACAAATGAGTGGATCTGAGATATAATCTACTGGTCAGCGAAAAAAAGAAAAATTTTCCTGCGGGTGTAGTTCAATGGTAGAACACCAGCCTTCCAAGCTGGATACGTGGGTTCGATTCCCATCACCCGCTCTTATACGTGTCAATAGCTCAGCTGGATAGAGCAACGGCCTTCTAAGCCGTAGGTCGGGGGTTCGAATCCCTCTTGACACGCTTTACATGTATGGTGGGTATAGCGCAGTTGGTTAGCGCGCCAGATTGTGGCTCTGGAGGCCCTGGGTTCGAATCCCAGTATCCACCTTTTATCCTTGTTAGAGAGCTAGCAAGGATTTTTTTCTAACAAGGGAAGAATTTGCAGAGGCTTCTTCCTATATAATGATGGGCTATCGCCAAGCGGTAAGGCACAGGACTTTGACTCCTGCACTCGTGGGTTCGAATCCCGCTAGCCCAGTAAAAAAAGGTATCACACCGAATGGTGTGGTACCTTTTTTCACGAGCTCGTGCGTCTGCACGCACGAGTCGTGAGTTCGGTCTCCGCTCCGCTTCGGTCGGTGCATAACAGAGGTCCACTGGACCTCCTGCACCCCGCTAGCCCAGTACGAGGGAAACCCCTGCAGACGTGGTCTGCAGGGGTTTTTGTTTTTTCGGGGAGGGCAAAAAAGGCGTTTGGTAGAAAAATTGGTAGAAAAAAATCAAGAAAAATGTTTTTGAGAGAAATTTGGTAGAAAAAAATATCTCTCAACCCTTATAAACAGGGGGCTGAGGGGAAAATAAGCTGTAAAAGCAAAAAGCTCGTAGACCAAGAAAGGTTGGTTTTACGGGATTTTTTCAGTTTTTGAAAGGCGCGTTCGTAAAATATTACATGAGACATGCAATCAGCAGAAAGGAGATTAATATGAATTTTAAAGAAGAACTGGCAGCGAAAGAAGAAAACACTGCGGCCGCAAAGAAGAATGACGGGATCAAATTGACAACAAACATGTCCATCGTGGACATGATCAAGACACTGGAACCGGAGATCCGGAAAGCACTGCCCTCGCTGCTGACACCGGAGCGATTTATCCGGATGGAACTAACGGCGGTCAACAATATGCCTGCACTGTCACAGCGTACACCCATGTCCTTTATCGCGGCACTGATGAATGCCGCACAGCTTGGGCTGGAGCCGAATACGCCGCTGGGACAGGCATACCTGCTATGTGGTAAGCATGTGGCAGTTTATTTTTTGAAGAGATTTGGTGCAGCCTCATTTTATTTTAAATAATGCGAATAGATATTCTATATGATACAATGGAAGAATAAGCAACTTGGGTATTATCAAGAACAGATGGGAGGGAGTACCTATGGGATTGTTAGATCAATTATCAGATCAACAGCGTGAAGCCGTTCAGACAATAGATGATGATCTGGAGATTATTGCGTGTGCTGGTGCAGGAAAAACTGGTGTCGTCACTAGAAGAATCATCAATATATTGAAATCCAAGTCCGAGATACTTCCAGAAAATATTGTTGCATTTACCTTTACTCGAAAAGCGGCAGAGGAGTTGAAAGGCAGAATATACGACTTGGGCAAGCGTGAATTAGGTGATACGATAGGATTCGCACATATGTATATCGGTACAATTCATGGGTTTTGTATCAAGATGTTACAGGAATATATACCAGAATTTCAGAAGTACGATGTATTGGATGAAATACATACCAAATTGTTTGTGGAGCGTTATTATGATGAATGCGGAATGAAAGATTTGGATTTGTGTAAATACAAAGAGACAAATTTATTTGTCAGTGTAATGAGTATTCTGAATGAAAACTGGTTTGAACAGGATAAGTGGGATGAACGCACTCGTACAGCCTACAAAAAATATAAGGAAAAACTATATGCAGAAAAGAAGTTCGATTATTCTCTGATTCTTCAGGAAATGATCTGCCAGTTAGAGAATAATATCGAATTTGCACAAATTATTGCAGACAAAGTAAAATATCTGACAGTGGACGAATATCAGGACATCAATTCAATACAGGAGCGTTTGATTCGTCGACTGAAAGAACTAGGAGCAAATCTGTGTGTAGTAGGTGATGATGACCAGACAATATATCAGTTCCGTGGAAGTGATGCTCAAAATATCCTTACATTTAAGGAGAGATATGGTGTTCAGAAATATATCGTATTGGACAAAAATTACCGCAGTACAGATGGCATTGTAGATGTTGCGAAAAGAGTGATCGTTCACAATGATCATAGATTGTCAAAGACGATGAAATCGGACTGTCAGACACCTTACGATATCGGAGACGTTGCATTTGAAGAGCGAGAGGATACGGATTTAGAGTATGAGTTTATTGCACATCGGATGGAAAAACTGCATGAAATAGGAATTCCTTATTCTGAAATGGCAGTGTTAGTTCGAAAGAAAAAGATTAGCGGTCAGATAGCAGCCAAATTGGAAGAACATCACATCCCTTATATCGTGGAGGGAATGAATGAACTGTTTGACACGAAAGAGTGTCAGGCGGCAAAGGGGATTTATGATTATCTTAATGGAGACATAACGGCAACAGAGCTGTATCATAAATGGATGGAAATTGATTATCCATTTGACAAAAAGGAGCTGGCAGATTGCTTACAGATTTTGCTGGTGATTGACGTGAAGGAAAAAAAGCTGTATTCCGATTTCAATCTTCAGCAAATCTATCATGACTTTCTAGGGAAACTGTCTCTTGTTGAAGATGGACGGATTGAGACGGAAGTAATCTTATATAACTTAGGGAAGTTCAGTCAGGTGATTGCGGATTATGAGGTGATCAATTATACCTTGAAACCACAATCGAAACTAAATAATTTTTGCTCTTTTTTAAAGTATACAGCAACCGGTTATTATCCGGAAGGATACCAGAGCAATACATATACAAAACCGGATGCAGTAGGAATTATGACGGTTCACCAATCAAAAGGCTTGGAATTTGCGGCTGTATTTATTCCGGGGTTGAATAAGAACTTTTTTCCGGCACAGAAAGTGGGTGGAAAAGGCATTTGGCATGTTATTGATCGGGAATGGATTTCAGATTCGGAGCGATTTGATGGAGGAATAGAGGAAGAACGAAAGCTTTTTTATGTTGCAGTGACAAGAGCTAAGAAATACCTTTATTTAACAAGGACAACCAAGTCGCGGAACAAACATATTTCGGAATTTATGCTGGAGGCAAAAGAATCATCATATTTAATAAAATATGATGGGAATATTCAATATAAATCAGATCATCTTCCAGTATTAAAGAAAGAGAGAATGCCGCTTACGTTGAATTTTTCTTTACTGGAAGATTATTTCGAATGTCCATACCGGTTTAAGCTGTCAATGTTTTATGGATTCGTACAGCCTTTGATTCCGGCATTGGGGTATGGTAATGCAATGCATGCGATAGTGAGACGTATTCATCTTGCTGCGATGGAAGGAAAAGCAATCACAGAGGAATATGTGGATTCAGTTATTGAACAATCCTTTTATCTGCCATATGCAACACCAAAGCTGCAGCAAAATATGTATGGAAGTGTGAAACGTGGCATACATGAATATGTCCATAAGAACCAATCGGATTTTGAGAATATTCGCATGGCTGAGACAGAGATAGAAATTGATATGGGGGATGGGATTCGTGTCAATGGTCGTATTGATCTGGTAAAACAGGTGGTTCAGGATGGATTGGAAAAGACGGCAATTATTGATTTTAAGACGGCCAATAAACAGGTTAAGGAAGAAATCAATACACAGCAGTTAAAAATTTATGCACTGGGTTATCGAGAATTAACCGGTAAGACAGCAGATTACATGGAAATATATCATTTGGATTCTCAAAACAGTGCAAGTGATACCATAACGCCAGATGTAATCACTGCTGTGACGGAAGACATAAAGAATGCAGCGGATCATATAAGAAACAATCATTTACCTAGAAAATGTTCAAAGGAAAAATGCAGCAGGTGTCATTTGAACTATTTGTGCTTAGGTAAAAAGGAACAAAAGGAGTATGTGAATGAGTAAATTACTTGCGGAAGAATACAAAAGATTTGAGGATATACGGAAGGTACGCAATGATGGTTCGGAATATTGGAGTGCCAGGGAACTGTCAGGAGCATTAGACTATACCAAATGGGATAATTTTTTTAAAGTAATCAAGCGTGCCATGATCGCTTGTGAGAACAGTGGACATAGGATTGATGACGATTTTCCCGAGGTCAGGAAAATCGTGAAATCCGGGGCGACGAACAAGCCAATCAAAGATTATGAATTGACACGGTATGCTTGTTATTTGATTGTGCAAAATGGAGATCCACGGAAAGAAGTGATTGCTCTCGGACAGACATATTTCGCAATTCAAACATATCGGCAAGAGGTGGCAGACCATTTCAATGAGTTGAGTGAGGACAACCGTCGTCTGGTGGTGCGTGGAGATATAAAACAGTGGAATCAAATGCTGGCAGAAACGGCACATGATGCCGGGGTGATTACAAATGAAGAATTTGCAATTTTTCAAAATGCAGGTTATATGGGACTATACGGTGGTATGGATGTTGATGATATCCACACCAAAAAACAGTTGAAAGTTGGGCAGAAAATCCTAGATTATATGGGGAGTACTGAATTGATTGCTAATCTGTTTCGGATCTCTCAAACAGAGGAAAAATTAAGGAAGGATGCGGTTGATAATGCGAAGGACGCAACATCGACACATTATGCTGTTGGCAGGGAAGTACGAACAGCAATAGAGAAGATTGGCGGTACATTGCCGGAGGATATGCCAACACCCCAGAAGAGCATTCAGCAGATTGAAAAAGAGCAGATGCAGAGACTTCGGGAGAAGGCGAAAAAGGGAAAAATAATGTTGGATGAATAAATGGAAACAAAGGAATTAGTTGGAAAAGGAGGAGCTTATGGAGAAAAATAAGGACAAGAAACCTATATTGGCGATATGCTATGATTTTGATAAAACATTATCACCCGATGATATGCAAGCCCAGGGGTATATACAGTCTATTAACTATGAAGTGGAAGATTTTTGGAAAGAATCCAATAAACTTGCTGATGACAATGATATGGATCAAAATTTGGCATACATGTTTATGATGATAAACAAAGCTCGAGGGAAAGTTGTTTTCTCAAAAGAAACATTAAAAAATGATGGTGCAAAAGTAAAATTATTTCCCGGAGTAGAGTCTTGGTTTGATAGAATTAATGAATATGGCGAGCAGAATGGTGTTAAGATTGAACACTATATTATTTCTTCAGGATTGAAAGAGATGATAGAAGGGACAACAGTTGCGGATAAATTTAAACGGATATATGCAAGTTCGTTTTATTATGATGACTGTAATGTGGCAATTTGGCCGGCACAGGTGGTAAATTATACGAACAAAACACAGTTTTTATTTCGTATCGAAAAGGGTGTTCTTGATGTGAATGATCAAAAGGTGAATGCATATTTTGAACCAGATGAGTATCGTGTGCCGTTCCGGAACATGGTATATATTGGGGATAGCGACACGGATATTCCATGTATGAAACTGGTGAATTTACATGGCGGTCATTCTATTGGTGTATACAATCCAAAAACAAAGGATAAAACAAAAGTATATAAAATGCTAGAGGAGAATCGGATTAAATATTTTGTTCCAGCAGATTATACAGCAGATTCACCGTTGGAAATTTTGCTAAAAGAAATTATTGATCGAACCCAAACGAATGAGGTGCTAGAAAACTTCCATTATGAATGCAAGAAAGAGAGGAAGTTAGCAACAAAGGATCAGAGTAAAGAGGATCAGGAAAAACAGGATTTGATCAATGCATTGGAAGATAGTGAAAGTTTTAAAAATACGCATGCCGTTATTGCTGCATTGAGTGAATTTACTAGTTGGAATGTGAAACAGAAAAGGAAACTTTTAAATATTGCATTAGATAATACACAAGTTGAGTATATCTTGAAAGATGAGGATGTATACAACTTTTATAAGAAAATCTGTGATGGGGAGAATTGCGCTGAAGCGGAAGAAGTTCTCAAGATCATGGAGAAAAAATAGTACAGGAAAATAGGAGAAATACAATGGCAAACTTATCACAGATAAAAAGAGAAAAGATGCTCCGATTTTTGGAAACATTAAAGGAGCAGCACAGCGATGATGAATCTCTTATCGCACTTAACCAGATTGAGAAGGAATTGACTTCAAAAAAATATGGTCTTGTATGGGAAGAGCATGAGGAAGAAGTGGATGTAAAAATGCAGACACACATTCCGGTATTTACAGAGGATGAAGGCAGAGAAATTGTTGGAAATCCAGAGAGTGAAGATTATAACTTCCTTTTAGAGGGAGATAATTTGCACTCTTTGAAACTACTGGAGAAAACACATAAGGGAAAGATAGATGTGATTTATATTGATCCGCCATATAATACAGGTAGCAGGGATTTTGTTTACAATGATGCATTTGTCGACATAAATGATGGCTTTAAACATAGCAAATGGTTATCATTTATGGCAGAAAGATTATATATAGCAAAGAAATTATTGGACGAACAGGGAATGATTTTTATATCTATAAATGAAGTAGAATTATATCAATTAAAATTGCTTTGCGATAATATTTTTGGTGAACAAAATATGCTGGCAAATTTCATATGGCAATCAACGCCTGGATCAAACACAGGCATAGATATAAAAACAGTTACGGAGTATGTATTGTGTTATTCTAAAAACAAGAGTAAGTGTGCAATTGGATCTAGAGTGATTGTAGATGAAGGTAAATATAATTTAGAGGATGAATTCGTAAAAAGACGTGGGAAATATGTACTGAATAAATTGGATCGTCGCATGACAGGTCAACACTATTCGGATGCCCTGAACTATCAATTGGAAATGCCTGATGGGACAAAGATATTTCCAGGAAGTAGTGTTGATAAACAAGAAAATTGGAATTGGCGTTGGTCAAAATCGAAAGTAGAATGGGGAGTTAGAAATGGATTTATTGTTTTTAAGAAGAATAAAAACAAATGGAGTGTATATTTCAAACAGTATTTCAAAGTCGATAATAATGATAATGTCATCGAAAGGACATTGCCTTATCAAAATTTAATAAAAGATTTAGATGGAGCAAATTCAGCTAGAGGAACACAAGAAGTAATGAATATATTAGGGACGAAAATATTTGATTATCCTAAGCCTTTGAATTTGATTAAATACATATTAAAAGTGCATAGAAAAAAAGAAAGTTGTATTCTGGATTTTTTTGCAGGTTCGGGAACAACAGCTCAAGCAGTGCTTGAGTTAAACCAAGAAGATGGTGGAGATAGACATTTTATCCTTTGCACAAATAATGATTCTGATATATGTAGTAATGTGACTTATCCGCGAATCAAAACGGTTATCACTGGCAAGCGCATTGACGGAACGGAATACTCAGAGGGGATTCCGGCAAACTTGAAATATTACAGGACGGATTTTGTGGCAAAGGATAGTGAAGACTTATACGAGGATCTTCTTAACCATATTATCGAGATGATTCAGTTGGAATATGGTGTAAAGGTGGATAATAAAAAATATGTGATCATTATGGATGATGATGAAATGGATGCTTTTGAGGAGGCTTTTGAGAAGTATTCTGATTTGAAAGCTGTATTCCTAAATCAGGATGTGTTGCTGTCCACATCACAAGAGCAATTACTGGCAGAGGTAAATACATTTATCATTCCAGATTGCTATTTTGATTTTGAATTAAGGGAGGCTGGCGAGTTATGGTAAATGGAATTAAGGAATATGAATTCCAAAATGAATGTGTGGAATTTTTGATAGATAAGACAGCAGCTTACAATAGCAAACAGATTATTACCGTAAAAGCACCAACAGGTGCTGGAAAAACAGTTATTTTGATTAAATATATTGATGAATACCTGAAAAATACGGATGGAAAAACGGCATTTGTGTGGTTATGTCCAGGAAAAGGAAATCTGGAAGAACAGAGTAAAGATAGTATGGAAGCCTTGACACCACAGAGAGATACCAGAAATTTAATGTATTCTATGTTGTCTGGGTTTGTGGGAGAGAGTGTAACTTTTATCAATTGGGAACTTGTAACGAAAAAGGGAAATACAGCATTAAAAGACAGCGAAAGAGCAAATCTGTTTGAGAAAATTGCGGATGCGCATAAGGATGGAATAGAGTTTATTGTTATTATTGATGAGGAACACATGAACAATACCAAGAAGGCAGACGATGTTATTAGTGCATTTGCTGCCAAGCATATTATTCGTGTGTCGGCAACGGCCAACAAAGTGAGCCATCAGGAATATTATGAGATACCGGAAGATCAAGTTATCAATGCGGGGTTGATTACTCGCGCAATCTATGTCAATGAGGGTGTCGATGAAAGAAAAGAAATCATCAATGATTATGATTACTTGTTAGATCTTGCTGATGATAAACGCAAAGAAATCATCGAAGGCTATCAGTCTATGAAATTGCCAATCCGTCCATTAGTATTGATACAGTTCCCGGTTGGTCAGCCGGAGACGATTGCAGCAGTCGAGGCAAAGCTTGCAAGCATGGGATATACCTATGAAAATGGAATGGTTAATATTTGGATGAGCGATAATAAGGTGATCGGGGATGATTTGACACAGCTTGATGGCTCACCAGCATTTTTGCTTATGAAACAGGCAATTTCAACTGGTTGGGACTGTCCACGTGCTAAAATTCTTGTGAAATTGCGTGAAGGTGGCAGTGAAGATTTTCAGATACAAACGATTGGACGTATTAGGCGTATGCCAGAGCGAAAGCATTACGGTTTGGCAACGCTGGATTACTGCTATATATACACTTTGGATACACAATATAAGGCAGGATTGTTGTCCTCTATGGATAAGGCATATCAAGTGAGAAGATTATTTTTGAAGGATGAGGCGAAGGGTTTTTCTTTGGTGAAGGAATTGCGTAACTTAGACTTTGATGGTCTGGGAGAACGTGAGACCTTGGTTAAGGTACATGACTTCTTCAAAGAAAAATATCATTTGGGCACAGATAAGCAGGTGAATAGAGAAAATCTGGAGACCGGAGGATATAATTTTAGCCATGAAATAGACAGCAAAATACTACAGGGATTATTCCGAACAACAGATGAAATGTCGGAGGATGCCGCAAAAAACCGTATTAGTATCCGAACCACCGTTAATACCCATACACATGGTATCTATTTGCTGCACTCTGTGGATGAGATCAAGAAAGTAACAGGTATGCAGTCTCAAAAAGTCAAGAACATCCTGCGTCGCATGTTTAGCAAGGGAAAGAAAACCCGGTACAAGTTTATTGCACTCGATAATAATGACTTTTATGCATTTATTATCAACAATGTAAAGCAATTAAAGATGGATTTTAAGAGCGTTACAGCACAGATGGGTGGAAAGCAGCTTTCTTTTAATCTGGAACCGAAAACAGCGGAGTTTACGATACCAGAGATGGAAGTGTATAAGTATAGTGAAGTAAAAAAACAGCAGTTGTTCCGATTAAATGCTTACAAGCAATATACCAATGAATTTTGTACGGATGAGACACGCAGTTTGCCAGAACGGTTGTTTGAGCGATATTGCGAAAATAACGATAAAGTCGAATGGTTTTATAAAAATGGAGATACCGGACAGCAGTATTTTTCTGTTGTATATACGGATTCTCTCTTGAAACAATGGCTTTTTTATCCGGATTACATCGTACATATGAAGGACGGAAGTAACTGGATTATTGAGACGAAAGGTGGAGAACAAAGCGGACACAGCAAGAACATTGATATTCAGGTAGGCAATAAATTCAATGCGTTTAAGAACTATGCAGAGAAATATCATCTTAATTGGGGCTTTGTTCGCGATAGCAGTGAAGATCTGTATATCAATAATACAGAGTATGTGGATGATATGAGTGACGATAGCTGGAGAAGTATTGAGGAGGCGTTTTGATGCATTAAAGTGTCGAAAATCGTCGAGAAAAATATGTTGTTATATATAAGAATGTGTAAGATAATGAATAATACAAATTAGGATAGTGTCAAGTAAGCTATGAAAAACGAGCCGAAGAAAAATAGGCTCAAATG
>ERZ827496.1108-NODE-1108-length-33683-cov-10.895652_pt1 | contig 33683 bp, 25 predicted proteins | sample MGYA00519769_ERZ827496 | MGnify/ENA primary metagenome ERZ827496 (study PRJEB31778, sample SAMEA3449327) | human gut metagenome | biome: human gut; feature: human-associated habitat; material: faeces | place: United Kingdom | collected 2010/2012 ...
TGTTAAATCTTTCATAATCTGTTGGCTTTATAATATTTACAGTCTTTGCGTGCGCCATTGCTGCACGCGATATAATATATTGCATTTTATTGGAATTTGTTTGCTTGCGGACGATGTTTCGGCTTCGCAGAGGATTTGCATCCTCTCTTTGCAGGTACGGACATGCCAAGCGTATCGCTACATTGGTTCCTTCCTTGAAGAACTGTTTTTATAGGTGCACGCCGAGATGTTAGGAGCGTTGTTCATGCCAAAAGTAGTTTAAGATAGTGTATAGGAAATAAACGCATGGTCTGTCGGAGTGAAACAGATGGTCTGTACGGTACAAACAGATGGTCTGTTTACACCATACAGACCATCTGTTTTAAAAGAAAGCATGCACTCATTCTTCCCTTTCCCGTTTGGATTGTGCTTCCGGACGGGATTTCTTTTGAGGGATACTGTCCGGAGTGGACGTATTTTTCTCCGCTTGTTTTCTTTTCAGCCTTTTCAACTTCCACTTGTTCCAAAAGAGCAGTTCATTCCATTTGTTGAAATCCTTCTTGAAGATGATGCCTATACCCTGAGTGGTGAGGTTGGTCTTGGTGTAATAGCGGTCGTTGGTTTCGTTATAAGCTTTCAGACGGATATCGCCGGAACGGTTTACGAGCCATTCGGCTTGGAAGTCACCTACGAAGTTGGTGTTCGCCATCGGATTCTCGCGATAGCCGAAGTTACCGTTTATGAGCAGGCGGTTATTCAGCAGTTGCCCGGAAAGCATTGTCTCGAACTCCATGTCTGTCCAGCCTTTTTCTCCGGTACTGAAGTTTGTGCCGAAGTTCCAGTTATTGCTGTCGATAATCTGCGAGAGTGCATTGTTCAGTTGTCCGGAAAGGGTAGAAGAGAGCACGCTCGACATCATGTTGGAGTTGCCGGTGGCGTCTACATTCTCCGGAGTATAGAACTTGCCGATACCTAAAAGGTAGAGTATCTGCATGTTCATCTGCTCGTCCGTAGGGATATAATTCCGTACCAACGCCTGTACTTCGTCGCGTTCGTTGGGCAGCTCCAGGCTCATTTTGATGTCCGGCGAGGTGAGCTGTCCGGTCAGCGCCATGAGGCAGTTAACCTTGATGTTGGTCTGGTTGACGTAATTGCCGGCATCGGGAACGAGGTCGTTCAGCGAAGCGGAGTTTACAAGATAGCCTGCCTGGATGTCGAGGGTGGCATTGAGCGGCGCGCCGTTAAAGGTGATGGTACTTCCGTCTTTGATGATGAAGTCCTTGCGGATAACTTCCTGCAGGCTGAATTTATAAACTCCCTGGCTGATGCGGTAGCTGCCGAACATTTTCACATCTCCTTTATTGTAGAATTCGGTGCGGATATTCCCCGTTCCTTTACCGCTGATGTAATCGCCTGCAATGGGGTCCATGATGATTTTCATGGTGGCGTCTGGAGTTGCGTCTATCAGGAGATTCAGTCGTATGTCGGTGTCACTTTCCTTTTCCATGACTTCTTTCTGCGCCTGCTCGTATTCGGACATCAGCATGATGGAATCCTGAAGTACGCGGCGCGGTGTCTTGTCTACGAAGCGTATGAACTGGTTGCTCACTGCCGAGGCGACACCTTCTTTCATATAAGTGAAGTTGGTGTTGCGGTTGGTGGTCATTGCCACGTCGATATTCACCCCGTCTGCCGCATTGCCGGCAATGGTGGCGTTGCCTGTGCCATACACCGTGCCGTAGAAGGGGAAGTCGGGTGATTCTTTGGTGTTCATAACCAGCATGTTGTCCACATCGAACCGGAAGCGGTATTCCAAATCCTTGAAATGCCGGTAGTGCAGGTAACCGTTGGCTCTGCCCTGATGCCCTTGCGTATCGAAGATGCGGTTGTTGCGGAAAGTAAGTCCGCCCGGTTCGATAAGTATGCTGTCTTTCAGGGAGAAAGTAGTGTTGAGTACATCTACCTTGAGGGAGGCGTCACCGAATACGCGGCCTTCCATTGTCAGCGCCTTGAACTTGCCGTAGAAATGTACGTGGCCGCTGGCACGCCCGTTGAATTCGGGGGTGATGCTCTGCATGTAGTGGTGGATGAACTTCAGGTTGGTGCTGTCGGCTTCGATTTGCAAGTCGAGCGCACTGGTGGGTTTTATGGGGTAGATGTATCCGTATACATGGCTTTTGGCAATGTCTTTCTCGCGGATACGGGCATCCAGGTAGATGCCTTTCACGTCGTGATGCCATTCGCCGTGTATGTTGGCATCGCCTAAAAGACCCTCGTTCAAGCCGAGGTTGCGTATGAAGAGGTCGGTACTCATTACCGGCTTTTTAAGTATTCCGCTGGCATATGCCGGGCCCGTGGCCTCGCCTTTGAAGTTGACACCCAGGTCGGCTATATCGAATACGTATCCTATGTTTATCTCTTTCAGGTTCAGGCGTACGGTGTCCTGAGGTTGTTCGGATACGGTTCCGTTGATTTGCAAGTGACGTTCTTTATGGCTGAAGTAGAAATTGTTGACGTGCACTTTGCCCGAGTCGACCACGATTTGCGAAGGGTGTATCTTCCATACGGTGTCGTTGAGGATTACGTTCGTTTCCTGTACGTTGACAATCGTTTTCAGGGCGGGTTTCTCTTTTTGGGCTTGACGGGAGGGTTTTGTGTGTATTTTGTCGTCGCCAGCTTCTTGGGAAGAGTTGCGGACGAATTGAGTGAGAGCCGCTATCTTGCCGCTGTAAGTTACAGCGCTGCTGTTTCCCCAGTTGAATATGGTTTGTATCCGGTCGTCCTTTGCCTTGGCTTCGAGGGCTACGTTTACCGCGCCGGTTGTTTTCCGGTTGGTGAAGCGGACTTTTGCCTGGAACTGTTCACCCGGATTTTCGCAGAGAACCACACCCGACTCAAAGAACTTTCCGCCGTAACTCAGCCGTGGAAAGTACCCCTCTACGCGCAACCGTTGCGCTTTGTCGTTGAAATAACCCTTCAGAGTAGAGTGGGTATATACTTTCAGCGGTATCTGGAATACGGTGGAGAGTATCTCCGTATCGTAGATATGGAGGTCAAAATGGAAATTGTTTTCTGTTTTCTGCGGTTTCCTGGCGGGCTGTATCAGAGCCGGGATGTAACGCCGCATGATGTTGAGCACGCTGGCGGGTAATGTCTGATAGGAATAATCGCCTTCAATAGTACCGCGCAGGAAGTTGGAGCTGATAGTCAGCCGTTTCTGGCGCTCGTCGCTCTGAGTGGCAGCAATCCGCAGGTTGTCCATGAAGAAGTTCTGTTCCGGAGCGATGTATTGGAGACTGTCGACGTTGATTTCACCGTTCATGTCGTTGATGGAGCTACCGGTGAAGTCGGCTTTTATCTTTACGGCCAGTTCCGTGTCCTTGTATTTGGGTGTGAGGTGCAGGGTGTTAGGGCGGAAATGCTCGATAGCGGCACGGAAGTTGAAGGTGGGTGTTTTGCCGGCAGTATTGATAGAGCCGTTCAGTTGTATGGCGCCGTTTTCGTCGTTGAGCGATACGTTACCGTTGAAGCCGCCTTGCTTATACTCTCCGTCCAAAGTGATGTCTTCGTAAGTATAGTCACTATAGTCTATGGATGCCACCAGCCCTTTCATGGTAATGGCGGGGTATCTTTGGGCGTAATGGTTGCCTTTGACGTCCATGTTGAAGGTGACTTTTCCAAGCTTGTCGTTGTTCAGCATCCTGCCCAGTTCGAATCCGGTTGTCTTTACCGCACCCGAATAAGCGAAATAGCCCTTGTCTTTGTCGGAACTGAGTTTGACATCTGTCTTGATAGTGCCTATATCCGTGCGGACTTCGCCATAGGTCACCAGGTCTGTGAAGTATCCGGAAATCTCTCCACGGAAAGATACCGTGCCCAGATTCTGCAATACCGGAGGAACTCCTTTGTAATCTTTACTCAGGTTGCGTACAAAGAATGCAATGCCGTCCGGGTCGGCATATAAATTGGACAGATTGCCGAATATGTATGCATCTTGCGGATGAGACAGATCCTGCAGGGATACATTGCCTTTCAGCAGGAAGTGATCGTTGGAAGAGATAAGCAGTTTCGGGCAGTTGAGCCGGTTGACCGTTCCGGCGGCTTCCATTTCCAACTTCAACTTTTCCTTGAAGGGCTTGAAGGCAGGCACGAATGCCGATATATCCTGTAATGCTACTTCCGAAGGCAGCATACGGAACGAAAAACGGACATCATCGGTGAAATGGCCGAGTGATTCCAGGCTGTCGTATTCCATACGGATGGTATCCATTGCCAAAGAGGTGTTGGGCAAATCTATGGCGAAGTTCTCTATCCGCATCTTCCGGTTGTTGGCTATTATCTTCAGACTCAGCTTTTTCAGTTCGAAGCCGGAGTGCTCCTCTTCAACGCTCATCCGCTTGATGGCAGCGTTGACCGAGTCGTTCTGGAGCGCTTTCAACGAGATGTTGGCAAGAATGTTGGACAGGCGGATGTGTTGCGGGTTGAACTTGCCCGGAGTGCTTTCGGCCGACAACACATCGTAAGAAACCTTTCCGCGTCGTATCAGGAGTGAGTTGATGCGCAGGTCCAGATTGCTTTTCTTCTTGACGGTGTCTTTGGAAGCGAAAGCATCGAGCACGAATTGGAAGTTGGTGCTTGCCTGGGGAGTAGGTCTTTCCAGATTGGCATTGAAACTGAAAAGCTGTACGTTACCGATGGATATCTTTCCGCTGAATAGCGGCAGTATCTCGAACTTAGCGGACAGACGGCCTATTTTCAGCAACTCTTTTCCCGATTGGTCGTTCAGCACCAGGTCGTCGATGATAATCCGGTTCAGCAGTCCTATGTTTATCCGCCCTACTGTGAGCTCGCTGCCTAATACGGTACTCAGCTCCTTGGCAACGAGTACAGACATGCGGTGCTGGACATAAGGAATGTTCAGCAGCAAAATTATTCCGATATAGAGTCCTAACACTATACCGATTATCCAGCGTACTGTCGTTTTCAGCGTTCTGATAGGCGGTTATTTTTTTAATTCAGCCAACAAAAATATGAAATAATACGTTATGGATACTACTTTTATCACTACTTTTGCAGCGTTTAAACGTAAATAAACACTATGAGTACAATAATCTTAGGAATTGAATCTTCATGTGATGACACTTCCGCAGCGGTCATCAAGGATGGCTACCTGCTGTCGAATGTCGTTGCCAGTCAGGCTGTTCACGAAGCTTATGGTGGGGTAGTGCCCGAACTGGCTTCGCGTGCACATCAACAGAATATAGTGCCGGTGGTGCACGAGGCTTTGAAACGTGCCGGAGTTACCAAGGAAGAATTAAGTGCCGTGGCGTTTACGCGCGGTCCGGGGCTGATGGGGTCTTTGCTGGTGGGTGTGTCCTTTGCCAAAGGGTTCGCCCGTGCGTTGGGGATACCTATGATAGATGTCAATCACTTGACCGGACATGTATTAGCTCATTTTATTAAAGCGGAAGGTGAAGAGAATGTGCAGCCGGAATTTCCTTTCCTTTGCCTGCTGGTTTCCGGTGGCAACTCTCAGATTATTTTAGTAAAGGCCTACAACGACATGGAAATCCTGGGGCAGACAATTGATGATGCTGCAGGTGAAGCCATCGACAAATGCTCCAAGGTAATGGGACTGGGTTATCCCGGCGGACCGATTATCGACCGGCTTGCCCGCCAGGGAAATCCTAAAGCCTTTACTTTCAGCAAACCGCATATTCCCGGACTGGATTACAGCTTCAGCGGCTTGAAGACTTCGTTTCTGTATTCCTTGCGCGATTGGATAAAGGATGACCCCGATTTCATCGAACATCACAAGACAGACCTGGCGGCATCGCTGGAAGCTACTGTTGTCGATATTCTGATGGATAAGTTGCGTAAAGCGGCAAAACAGTACAAGATAAAGGATGTGGCCGTTGCAGGTGGTGTATCTGCAAACAATGGTCTGCGTAACTCATTCCGCGAACATGCTGAGAAGTATGGATGGAATATTTTCATTCCCAAGTTCAGTTATACAACGGATAATGCTGCGATGATTGCCATAACCGGATACTTCAAGTATTTGGATAAGGATTTCTGCCCGATGGAAGCGCCGGCTTATTCACGTGTCACTTTATAAGGAAAAAGTATATTGCATATATATAATAAGGTATGAAGACGGAAGAGAAGGTAGGGGAACTGCTGAAAGCAAAGAATTTCTCCCTTTCCACCGCTGAAAGTTGTACCGGTGGTGGAATAGCTGCCTTGATAACTTCGGTTCCGGGGAGCTCGGAGTATTTTAAAGGCGGAATTGTGGCGTATTCCAACGAAATAAAGGCGGGTTTGCTCCATGTTTCTGTCGAGACGCTGGCGCAGTACGGTGCAGTGAGCAGGGAGACGGTTGTTGAAATGGTGAAAGGTGCGATGAAAACGTTGAAAACGGATTGCGCGGTTGCCACTTCGGGAATTGCCGGTCCCGGTGGCGGTACACCGGAGAAACCGGTAGGTACTGTGTGGATAGCGGCTGCCTGCAAAAACGAAATTGTAACCATGAAGCAGGAAGGTGATCGCGGAAGGGTGGAAAATGTACAGTCGGCTATTCAAAATGCGCTGTTTATGCTCTGTAGTATGCTGAAATGAGGAAAAAATGTTTTCGTACAACGAATTATTTTAGGAAAAACTTGTTTCGTAACGATAAAAGTGCTTACTTTGCGCTCTGTTTGAAATAAGTATAGATAAAAACTATAAAATAAAGATAGAAATGTCGAAGATTTGTCAAATTACCGGAAAGAAAGCCATGATTGGCAACAATGTTTCACACTCAAAGAGAAGAACAAAAAGAACCTTTGATTTGAACTTGTTTAACAAGAAATTCTATTATGTAGAACAGGACTGCTGGATCAGTCTGAGCATTTGCGCCAACGGTCTGCGCATTATTAACAAAAAAGGTTTGGATGCTGCTTTGAAGGATGCAGTAGCTAAGGGTTATTGTGATTGGAAAAGCATTAAAGTAATTGGCTAAAAGTAGAGGAGAATAACTGATTATGGCAAAGAAAGCAAAAGGTAACAGAGTACAGGTGATTCTGGAATGCACAGAACACAAGGATAGCGGTATGCCGGGAACTTCTCGTTATATTACAACGAAGAACAGAAAGAACACTACCGAGAGATTGGAGTTGAAGAAATACAACCCGATTCTGAAGAGAGTAACAGTACACAAGGAAATTAAATAATAATAGTATAACCCATGGCAAAGAAAACAGTAGCAAGTTTGCACGATGGTTCTAAGGAAGGTCGTGCTTATACGAAGGTTATCAAGATGGTTAAGTCTCCGAAGACCGGTGCTTACATCTTCGATGAGCAAATGGTTCCTAACGAAAAAGTACAGGACTTTTTCAAGAAATAAGATAAATGCAGTTGCTGCAAGGCACTGATTACTTATAAAGCTCCTCTCGCCGATATATCGGCGGGGGGATTTTTTTTGCTATTAAATCGTTTCGGCTTTTATTATTTGTTAATTTTGTTATATCTTTGTGGCATAATGTATTGTACAAAAAAATAGACTATGGGATTTTTTAGTTTTTTCTCAAAAGAAAAGAAGGAAACATTAGATAAAGGATTATCTAAAACAAAGGAGAGTGTGTTCGGGAAGATTGCCCGTGCTATAGCCGGTAAATCGAAAGTGGATGATGAGGTGCTGGATAATCTGGAAGAGGTGTTGATTACTTCGGATGTGGGCGTAGAAACTACGTTGAAGATTATAGAACGTATCGAGAAGCGTGCTGCAGACGAGAAATATATGAATGCGAAGGAGCTGAATGTGATTCTGCGCGATGAAATCGCTGCTTTGCTCACAGAGAACAACTCGGATGATGTGGACGACTTTGAAACTCCTGTTACGAAGAAGCCATACGTGATTATGGTAGTGGGAGTGAATGGTGTAGGAAAAACCACGACTATAGGCAAACTGGCTTATCAGTTTAAGAAAGCCGGCAAATCCGTTTATCTGGGTGCTGCCGATACTTTCCGTGCGGCGGCGGTGGAGCAGCTGGTTATCTGGGGCGAACGTGTGGGAGTTCCCGTTATCAAGCAGAAAATGGGTGCTGACCCTGCTTCTGTGGCATTTGATACTTTGAGCTCAGCAGTAGCCAATAATGCCGATGTGGTGATTATAGATACCGCCGGACGTCTGCATAATAAAGTGGGTCTGATGAACGAACTGACCAAAATTAAGAATGTAATGAAGAAGGTTGTGCCGGATGCTCCGAATGAGGTACTGCTTGTTTTGGACGGTTCCACCGGACAGAACGCATTTGAGCAGGCCAAGCAGTTTACTTTGGCAACGGAGGTTACGGCAATGGCTGTAACCAAGTTGGACGGAACGGCTAAAGGCGGCGTTGTAATCGGAATCTCCGACCAGTTTAAGATTCCGGTAAAGTACATCGGTCTGGGAGAAGGCATAGAGGACTTGCAGGTGTTCCGTAAAAAAGAGTTTGTCGATTCGTTGTTCGGAGGGAATGCATGAAACGGAAAACTATTGATATCATAACATTAGGCTGCTCTAAAAATTTAGTGGACTCGGAGCATTTGATGCGCCAGCTGGAGGAAGCGGGTTTTCATGTGACGCATGATGCCGAGCGTCCGAAAGGAGAGATTGCCGTAATTAATACCTGCGGTTTCATCGGCGATGCAAAAGAGGAGTCCATCAATATGATTCTTGAATTTGCGCAGGCCAAGGAAGAAGGCGAACTGGAGAAACTCTATGTTATGGGTTGCCTTTCGGAACGTTATCTGAAGGAACTGGCGATTGAGATTCCTCAGGTGGATAAGTTTTACGGTAAGTTCAATTGGAAAGAGTTGCTGCAGGACTTGGGTAAGGCATACCATGAGGAGCTGCACATAGAGCGTACACTGACCACTCCCCAGCATTATGCCTATCTGAAAATATCGGAAGGATGCGACCGCAAATGCTCTTATTGTGCCATTCCTATTATTACAGGCCGGCATGTGTCGCGTCCTATGGAAGAAATCCTGGATGAGGTGAAGTATCTTGTGGCCCGCGGAGTGAAAGAGTTTCAGGTTATTGCGCAGGAATTGACCTATTATGGCGTAGATTTATATAAGAGGCAGATGTTGCCCCAATTAATCGAAAAAATCTCGGAAATTCCGGGTGTGGAATGGATACGTTTGCATTATGCTTATCCGGCTCATTTCCCGATGGATTTATTCCGCGTAATGCGCGAGCGTCCCAATGTATGTAAATATATGGATATTGCCTTGCAGCATATCAGTGATAATATGCTGGAGAAAATGCGTCGTCATGTTACCAAAGAGGATACTTATCGGTTGATAGAAAAGTTTCGGGAAGAAGTTCCGGGAATTCACTTGCGCACTACGCTTATGGTGGGGCATCCTGGAGAAACGGAAGCTGACTTTGAAGAGCTGAAGGAGTTTGTCCGTAAGGTGCGCTTCGACAGAATGGGGGCATTTGCGTATTCCGAGGAGGAAGGTACGTATGCCGCTGCCCATTACGAAGACAGCATTCCTCAAGAAGTAAAGCAAGCCCGGTTGGATGAATTGATGTCCATCCAGCAAGGTATTTCTGCCGAACTGAGCGTAGCAAAGGTAGGCAGGCAGATGAGAGTAATAATCGACCGTCTAGAAGGTGATTACTATATCGGACGTACGGAGTTCGATTCTCCCGAAGTAGACCCGGAAGTGCTGATTGAATGTGGTGATGAACCGTTGGAGATTGGCGGCTTTTATCAGGTAGAGATAATAAATTCCGATGATTTCGACCTTTTTGGACGGATTATTTAAATATTTCCTTTCGTAATTCTTGTGTATGTGGGGAAGATTTGCTAATATAGCACAGTAGTTCACAATTTTAAAGCTTGGATTTTGAATAACAAAGAATTTACTTCGGAATTGTCACGCAGGTTAGGGTATACTTTGAAGGATACTTCGGAGTTGGTTACTTCTTTACTGTCGGATATGACGCGGCAACTGGAAGAAGGGAATATGATTTCCATACAAGGTTTTGGAACATTCGAAGTGAAAAAGAAAGCGGAACGTATATCCGTAAATCCAACAACCAAACAGCGTATGCTGGTTCCGCCTAAACTGGTGCTGACATATAAACCCAGTACCTTGCTAAAGGATAAGTTTAAGTAATCTTTCTTTTTAAATCTTCCATATTATGAATGAAAAACTAAACATACAGGATCTGATTGATTTGCTGGCTGAAAAGCATGGCATGAGCAAGAAGAATGCCGATAGTTTTGTGAAAGAGTTTTTCCAACTGATTGAAGAAGCGTTGGAAAAAGACAAGTATGTGAAGATTAAAGGCCTGGGCGCTTTTAAACTGATTGATGTGGAAAGCCGGGAGAGTGTAAATGTCAATACTGGGGAACGCTTTGAGATACAAGGCCATACCAAAGTTTCATTTACTCCGGAGCCTGCTTTGAAAGATATTATCAATAAGCCGTTTGCGCATTTTGAAACAGTAGTGCTCAATGAAGGTACTGTTTTAGAAGATACCCCTGTAGATAGTGACAGTGAGGAGGATGAAGATACGGAGCAGAAAGTGGAAGATGCTGTGCCGGAAGTGGTTGCCGGTAGTGCGGTTGAGACACCGGAGATTGCGGAGAAAATCGATACTCCTGTCGAACCGGAACCTGTAGAAGAAGCCGTTGTTCCTGTGGAGACTGTGGCTTCGGAGGAAGTTAATGAAGAGAGGGTGGAGGTTATCAAAACTGCCGGCCCGGCTGAATCTTCCGCAATGAAATACTTCATTGCCATCGTGGCTCTTGTGGTATTGCTATGTGCAGGAACCGTCGCTTATTTGTATTATCCTGATTGGTTTGACGAATTATCGGCTGAATCGCCTGTGGAGGAAACCGCTGGCAATGCGGCAAGTAATACGGCTTTGATGGATAGTGTCGGTGTTAAGGATAGTGTGGCGATTGCCGTAAAAGATACTGTGTCGAAGAAGCTGATTGCTGAGCCTGTAATAAAACAGCAGGAAGCACCGCTTGCCGTCAAACAGCCTGTGGCAGCCGCTACATCTGCTTCCCAGCCGAAAAAGCAGAAGAAAGTTGAGTATGTACCCGATTCTACCAATTATACCATTGCAGGAACACAGGCGACATACACGATAAAGCCGGGTGAGACGTTGACCAGAGTGGCTCTTCGTTTTTATGGAACTAAAGCGTTATATCCATATATAGTAAAGCATAATCCAGACGTTATCAAAAAACCGGATAATGTACCTGCGGGCACAACAATAAAGATACCTAAATTAGTGAAGAAGCAGTAAAAAGATACTGCTTCTTTTTTGTTAAATACTCAGAGCTTGTTTAAAAATTCTTGAAGAAGTATTTTTTCAGTTCCTTTTGAGTTTCTTCCTGGTCTGTTTTCCTCTTTTTATCCGTTACATAGCCTGCTATGCTCTTAGTAAAAACAGAAAAATATTTTCAAAGAAGAACTCTTGAAAAGAATGCTGAACAAAATTAAACAGGCTCTAAACTCTATGAAAGTAGTTTAATCTAAAGGTTTCACATTGTTTTTTAATAAAAATTAGTTGCTATGGTTAATTTATTCCCGTACTTTTGGAAGCGAATTATAATTACCGGTGTATGGCCGGACGAAAACGAAAAATTAAACATTAAAATACATTGATTTATGGCTGAAACAATTGATATCCGCGAATTGAACGAGCGGATTGAAAGACAAAGTGCTTTCGTTACCAATCTTACTACGGGCATGGACCAGGTTATTGTAGGACAAAAGCACCTGGTAGAGTCGTTGTTAATCGGTTTGTTGTCTGACGGACATGTGTTGTTGGAAGGTGTGCCCGGTTTGGCAAAAACATTGGCTATCAAAACACTGGCTTCATTGATTGATGCACAATATAGCCGTATTCAGTTTACACCTGACTTGTTGCCGGCGGACGTTATCGGTACGATGGTTTACAGCCAGAAAGATGAAACTTTTCAGGTAAAGAAAGGACCTGTATTTGCCAATTTTGTATTGGCCGATGAAATTAACCGTGCTCCGGCCAAGGTGCAAAGTGCTTTATTGGAAGCTATGCAGGAACGTCAGGTTACCATAGGTAAGGAAACATTCAGACTGCCTGAACCTTTTTTGGTGCTTGCAACTCAGAATCCTATCGAACAAGAGGGTACGTATCCGTTGCCTGAAGCGCAGGTAGACCGTTTCATGCTGAAGGTAGTTATCGACTATCCTAAACTGGAAGAAGAAAAATTAATTATACGCCAGAATATAAACGGAGAAAGACTGAATGTAAAGCCTATTCTGAAAGCAGACGAGATTATCGAAGCGCGTAAGGTCGTACGTCAGGTATATCTGGATGAAAAGATTGAAAAATATATTGTCGATATTGTATTTGCAACCCGTTATCCGGAGAAGTATGATTTGAAAGAACTGAAAGATATGATCGGATTCGGCGGTTCGCCTCGTGCATCTATCAATCTGGCATTGGCGGCACGCAGTTATGCTTTCATTAAACGCCGTGGCTATGTTATCCCGGAAGATGTGCGCGCAGTGGCACATGATGTATTGCGCCACCGCATCGGTCTGACTTATGAAGCTGAAGCAAGCAATATGACTTCGGATGAAATCGTCAGCAAAATATTGAATAAGGTTGAAGTGCCCTAATGTAAACAATTTGTTTACTATTTATGTATTACTGAATGGAAACAACTGATTTATTAAAAAAAGTCCGTCAGATTGAGATAAAGACGCGCGGATTGTCCAATAATATTTTTGCAGGCCAGTATCACTCGGCTTTCAAAGGTAGAGGTATGGCTTTTTCCGAAGTGCGTGAATATCAGTTTGGTGACGATATACGCGACATAGACTGGAATGTAACGGCTCGTTTTCATAAACCCTTTGTGAAGGTGTTTGAAGAAGAACGTGAATTGACTGTAATGTTGCTGGTAGATGTTTCCGGTAGTCTGGAGTTCGGTACTGTGAAGCAGATGAAGAAAGATATGGTGACGGAAATAGCTGCTACATTGGCTTTTTCCGCCATTCAAAATAATGATAAAATCGGTGTCATCTTCTTTTCAGACCGGATAGAAAAGTTTATTCCACCCAAGAAGGGACGTAAACATATACTATATATCATTCGCGAATTGCTTGATTTCCGTCCGGAAAGTCGCCGGACCAATATCCGTCTCGGCTTGGAGTATCTTACGAATGTTATGAAGCGTCGTTGTACGGCTTTTATCTTATCGGACTTCATCGACCAGGAGAGTTTTAAAAATGCCATGACTATTGCCAATCGGAAGCATGATGTTGTGGCAATTCAGGTATACGACCGCCGTGTAGAGGAGTTGCCTGCTGTGGGGCTGATGAAAATAAAAGATGCGGAAACGGGTCACGAACAATGGATTGATACTTCTTCGCGTGCCGTACGGCGTGCTCATCGTGATTGGTGGGTGAATAAGCAGACGGAACTGAATGATACATTTACTAAGAGCAATGTAGATAATGTGTCAGTACGTACGGACCAGGATTATGTGAAAGCATTGATGAATTTATTTGCGAAAAGAAACTAATCGGAGAATGAAAAGATATTTATTTCTGATAACGCTGTTGACAGCATTGACGGGTAGGATAATAGCCCAGTCGGTGACAGTGGATGCTACAATTGATTCCTTGCAAATCCTTATAGGGGAGCAGGCCAAGATTAAGCTTCAGGTTTCATTGGACACTGATAAGCGTGCTATTCTTCCTGCCTATACTGATACTTTGGTGCGTGGAGTGGAAATTGTTGATATAGCCAAGCCCGATACACAGATGCTGAATGACGGCAGGCGCTCGTTGATAACTCAGGAGTACACCGTAACTTCCTTTGACTCGGCATTATATTATTTGCCCCCGATGGAGGTGCTTGTTGATAATAAGGCATATCGCTCCAAAGCTTTGGCATTGAAAGTGTATTCCATGCCGGTAGATACGTTGCATCCCGATCAGTTTTTTGGTCCTAAACCCGTAATGAAAGCACCTTTTGCATGGGAAGACTGGTATATGTCTATCGCTTGTGCTGTATTGTTTGTGCCATTCCTGTTGCTGCTTATCTATCTTGTGAAACGTATTCGCGATAACAAACCGATAATTCGCAAGGTGAAGGTAGAACCGAAACTGCCTCCGCATCAGTTGGCTATGCAGGAAATAGAACGCATCAAAGGTGAGAAAGTATGGCAGAAAGGACAATCGAAGGAGTATTATACAGAATTGACAGATGCTATTCGTACTTATATAAAAGACCGTTTCGGTTTCAATGCATTAGAAATGACTTCCTCTGAAATCATTGATAAACTATTGGAAATGAATGATAAAAATGCAATATCGGATTTGCGTATCCTGTTCCAAACCGCGGATTTAGTGAAGTTTGCCAAACATAATCCACTGATGAATGAGAATGACGCAAATTTGATTAATGCGATTGACTTTATCAATGAAACAAAGGAAAAAGAAGATGAAAATGCCAAGCCGCAGCCTACTGAAATTACTATCATTGAAAAACGTTCCTTGCGTACCAAGATACTGCTTGGTGCAGGTATCGTTGCTTTAACGGCAGCACTTGCCGGTTCACTGATATATATAGGTTTGGAGCTGTATAACTATTTTGCCTAAGAGTAAAAGCAGGGAGATACGCTTCAATCATAAATCATAATTTGTAAAATTGTAAATATCATGGTTTTTGCCAATATTGAATATTTATTTTTGCTGCTGTTGCTTATACCTTATATAGTATGGTATATCATGAGGCGGAAGAATAGTGAAGCCACGCTTCAAATTTCAGACGCTCGTGTATATGCGCATGCTCCTAAGAGCTATAAGAATTACTTGCTGCATGCACCGTTTGCATTGAGGATAATAGCTTTAACCTTGATTATTCTCGTTTTAGCCAGGCCGCAAACTACTGATAGCTGGCAGAATAGTGAAATAGAGGGTATTGATATAATGCTTGCCATAGACGTTTCCACCAGTATGTTGGCTGAAGATTTGAAGCCGAATCGCCTGGAAGCGGCCAAGGATGTGGCGGCAGAGTTTATCAATGGCCGTCCGAATGACAATGTCGGCATCACGCTATTCGCCGGAGAAAGTTTTACGCAATGTCCGTTGACGGTAGATCATGCCGTGCTTTTAAATTTGATAAAGGACGTAAAATGTGGTCTTATTGAGGATGGTACGGCAGTGGGTATGGGTATTGCCAATGCGGTTACCCGGCTGAAAGACAGCAAAGCCAAATCGAAAGTGATTATTCTTTTAACAGACGGCACGAATAATAGAGGAGATATTTCTCCATTGACGGCTGCCGAGATAGCTAAAAGTTTCGGTATCCGTGTTTATACTATCGGTGTAGGTACTAACGGTATGGCTCCATATCCTTATCCGGTAGGTGGAACTGTGCAGTATGTCAATATGCCGGTTGAGATTGACGAAAAGACCCTGACACAAATTGCCGGAACAACGGATGGTAATTATTTTCGCGCTACGAGCAATTCGAAGTTGAAAGAGGTATACGAGGAAATAGATAAGCTGGAGAAAACGAAACTGAACGTAAAAGAATACAGCAAGCGCCAGGAAGAGTATCGCTGGTTTGCTCTGGCAGCTTTCTTATGTGTGCTGTTGGAAGTTCTGTTACGTAATTCAATATTGAAGAAGATACCGTAGTATACGCATCCTTTTTCTCAGGATATTGTATCTTGTACAAGTTTAGTAAATAGTAAATCGTAAAAATAATAAATAAAGAAATGTTTCGATTTGAAGAACCTGCATATTTGTACTTGTTGCTGTTGTTGCCCTTGTTAGCAGCCTTCTACTTGTATTCCAATTATCGGAGACGGAAGAATATCCGCAAATTCGGTGATCCGGAACTGATGGCACAGTTGATGCCGGACGTATCCAAATATCGTCCGGATGTGAAGTTTTGGATGGTATTTGTTGTTATCGGTCTGTTTTCTGTATTGTTGGCGCGTCCGCAGTTTGGTTCTAAACTGGAAACAGTGAAGCGTCAGGGAGTTGAAGTGATGATTGCATTGGATATTTCCAATTCGATGCTGGCACAAGACGTACAGTCTAGTCGTTTGCAGAAGGCAAAGAGACTTGTAGCGCAGTTGGTGGATAAAATGGAGAATGATAAAGTAGGTATGATTGTTTTTGCGGGTGATGCATTTACACAGCTTCCTATTACAAGCGATTATATATCAGCCAAGATGTTTTTGGAGTCTATAGATCCTTCATTGATTTCCAAACAAGGTACAGCAATTGGGGCAGCCATTAATTTGGCCTCCCGTAGTTTTACTCCGCAAGAGGGGGTAGGGCGTGCAGTGATTGTCATTACTGATGGTGAAAATCATGAAGGTGGTGCAGTGGAAGCTGCTAAAGATGCCGCAGAAAAAGGTATTCAGGTGAATGTTCTTGGCGTAGGTATGCCTGAGGGAGCTCCCATCCCGGCAGAAGGGACAAATGATTATCGTCGCGACCGTGACGGGAACGTGATTGTAACCCGTTTGAACGAACAGATGTGTCAGGAGATAGCTAAGGCGGGCAATGGTATCTATGTGCGTGTAGATAATACAAATGGTGCTCAAAAGGCGATTAGCCGGGAAATTAATAAAATGGCGAAAGCTGATGTGGAAACACAGGTATACACAGAGTTTAATGAGCAGTTCCAGGCTGTGGCATGGATTATTCTGTTGCTTTTGTTGGCAGAAATGCTGGTATTGGAGCGCAAGAACCCCCTGTTCCGTAATATTCATTTGTTTTCCAATAAGAAATGATGCGTATGTTACAGAAAAAATATATAAGCTTTTTTTTATTGCTGCTAATGGCAGCTACAGCTTCGGCTCAGAAAGCCGAACGTGATTTTATCCGTAAAGGGAATCGTTTTTTTAAAGATAGCGTGTATGTGGATGCGGAGGTAAATTATCGTAAAGCTTTGGAGACGAATCCTCAGTCTACAGTCTCAATGTTTAATTTGGGGAATACATTGGCTCAGCAGAATAAACTGCAAGAGGCTATGGAACAATATGTTGCCGCTACAAAAATAGAAAAGGACAAGAATGATTTAGCGCAAATCTATCATAATATGGGGGTGATTTTTCAATCACAGAAAGATTATGGCAAAGCGGTAGAAGCATATAAGCAGTCATTACGTAATAACCCGAAAGATGATGAAACACGTTATAATTTGGCTTTGGCGCAAAAGATGCTGAAAGACCAGCAGCAGAATCAGCAAAACCAGGACCAGAATAAACAGCAGCAACAGGACCAGCAGGAGGATAAAAAGGACCAAAATAAAGATCAACAGCAGAATAAAGACCAACAACAACCGCCGCAACCACAGAAAAAGGACAGTGAGATGTCTAAAGAGAATGCTGAACAGCTTTTAAATTCTGTGATGCAAGATGAAAAAGATGTGCAGGATAAAGTAAAGAAACAGCAGGTTATTCAAGGTGGTCGTTTGGAAAAAGATTGGTAATAAATATAACAGGAAGTAATATATGAGAAAAATAATTGTCTTATGGATGGTGCTGATGATAGTCAGTTTGCGTGCTTTTGCAGATAGCAAGGTTTCGTTTACTGCATCTGCACCTGATGTTGTGGCAGTAGGTGATCAATTCAGGCTGTCATATACAGTGACCACACAGAAAGTGAGAGATTTCCGGGCTCCTTCTATAAAAGGTTTTGATGTACTGATGGGGCCCAGTCGTTCACAACAAAAGAATGTGCAAGTTATCAATGGGCAGACAACCTCTACAAGTAGCATAACATTTACTTATATATTGATGGCTACGGCTGAAGGTAGTTTTACTATACCCGGGGCTACTATAACGGCAGAGGGCAATCAGATGGTTTCCAATTCTGTGCACGTAAAAGTTCTTCCTGCTGATAGAACAAATGGAGGGGCTTCCGGAAATAGTGGAAGACAAAGTAGTTCTGCAAGCCGTGCTTCATCAGGAACATCAGTATCGAATAACGATTTGTTTATTACAGCTACTGCCAATAAGACGAACCTGTATGAGCAAGAGGCTCTCTTGTTAACATATAAGATATATACTTTAGTAGACTTGAGAGGTTTTGACAACGTGAAACTTCCTGATTTTAAAGGGTTTCATTCTCAGGAAGTCGAATTGCCTAATGACCGTAAATGGAGTCTTGAACACTATAAAGGAAGAAACTATCAGACGACCGTATACCGCCAATTTGTATTATTTCCGCAACAACCGGGAAAAATAACGATTGATGCGGCACGTTTTGATGCATCTATAGCCAAGGTTACTCATGTGGACGATCCTTTCGAAGCTTTCTTCAATGGTGGTTCTAATTACGTAGAAGTGAAGAAGACATTAATGACCCCTAAATTGGTTGTTGATGTAAAAGCTTTACCGGATGGTAAGCCTTCGGGATTTTCCGGAGGAGTGGGAGAATTCAGTATTTCTTCTTCTATAAATAGTACGAATGTTAAGACAAACGATGCTGTTACTGTGAGGCTTGTTATTTCGGGTACGGGTAATCTGAAATTAATCTCTACTCCGGAAGTTAAATTCCCAGAAGACTTTGAAGTATATGACCCGAAGGTTGATAATAAGTTCCGTTTGACAAATGCCGGACTCTCCGGCAGTCAGGTGATTGAGTATCTTGCCATTCCCCGTAATGCGGGAACATATAAGATTCCTGCTGTAAAGTTCAGCTATTTCGATATTAAATCTCGTACATACAAGACTTTAACGACCGAGGAATACGAACTCCATGTAGAAAAGGGAAGTGGTAATGCAGCTCAGACTATTGCCAATTTTACTAATAAAGAAGATTTGAAAGTTTTGAATGAGGACATACGTTATATCAAGCAGAATAACGTAACTCTTTCCCAAAAAGGAGATTTCTTCTTCGGTTCTTTGGCTTATTGGCTGTTTTACATAGTGCCCGGCATTGCATTTGTCCTGTTCTTCATTGTTTATCGTAAACAGATTGCAGCCAATGCCAATGTTGCTAAAATGCGTACGAAGAAAGCAAATAAGGTTGCTGTGAAACGTATGAAGTTAGCTGGGAAATTGTTGGCAGATAACAAGAAAGATGCATTTTATGATGAAGTATTGAAAGCATTGTGGGGATATATTAGCGATAAATTGAGTATTCCGGTTTCACGTTTATCTAAAGATAATGTCGAGGGAGAGCTTCTCAATTACGGTGTTGATGATGCACTGATAAAAGATTTCCTTGATGCATTGAACAATTGTGAGTTTGCCCGTTTTGCTCCCGGAGATGATAATCAGGCTATGGATAAAGTTTATTCAGATTCTTTGGAAGTTATCAGTAAAATGGAAAACTCTATAAAACATTAAATTGGGAGGATGTATAATGATGAAGAAAGTAATATCCTTAGTATTTGGTCTACTGATAGGATTAGCTGTTTGGGCGCAAGAAACGGCAGATACTTCGGCTTCTGCCAAAGATTCTGTGTCTATAGGTTCGCATACGGAATTTTCTGCAGCTAAATCAGCTGACAATGTTACGAAAGCACAAGGTGACAGTGCATATATGCGTAATGATTATGCTTCTGCCATTCAAATATATGAGAGCTTATTAAAAAAAGGTGAAGCCGCTGAAGTTTATTATAATTTGGGTAATAGCTATTATAAAGCAGACGATATAGCAAAGGCTATTTTAAATTATGAACGCGCTTTGTTATTGCAACCGGGTAATGCAGATATTCGCGCTAATTTGGAAATAGCACGTTCCAAGACGATAGATAAGGTAGTTTCTGTACCTGATATATTTTTTGTAGCTTGGGTTAAGTCATTGACAAATTGTTTAAGTGTAGATGCTTGGGCTAAATTAGGTATTGTGTTTTTTATTCTTTTGCTTATCTCGTTTTCCCTATTCTTTTTTTCCAAACAGATTATCTGGAAAAAAAGCGGGTTTATAGCAGGAATTCTATTTTTGGTATTTACTGTATTAAGTAATATTTTTGCTTCGGAGCAGAAAAGTGAATTACTGGATAGGAATGATGCAATAGTCTTGTCTCCCAGTGTTACAGTACGGAGTACTCCTAGTGAAAGTGGTACTGGTTTATTCGTTCTGCATGAAGGGCATAAAATTGAAATTAAAGATAATTCCATGCGCGAATGGAAAGAGATTCGCTTGGAAGATGGTAAGGTAGGGTGGATTCCTGCTTCTGCAATAGAAGTGATTTAAGAGTATTCATTGCTGAATATAGAAGCCCGTATGAAATAAAGGAAACTATTTCCTTTTACTTCATACGGGTTCTTTTTGTATTTATGGGAATGTTAAACATATAATGGAAAAATACAGATAAATAGTTTGTTTTATCTTTTTTTTTCCTTAAGTTTATAGCGTGATAAAGAAATAACAAAGTATTAACCATTAAATTTATGAATATGAGAACGATAACATTTAATGAACTCCGTAAGATTAAAGACTCATTACCTAGTGGTAGTATGCATAGAATAGCCGATGAACTTGGACTTAATGTTGACACTGTAAGAAATTTCTTTGGCGGTCATAACTTTAAGGAGGGTAAAAGTGTTGGAATTCACTTAGAACCTGGTCCGGATGGCGGTTTAGTAATGATTGATGATACTACCGTTCTTGATCGGGCTTTAAAAATTTTAGATGAAATGGCAGGTGAAACTGCTGAACCTGTTCAGGCTTAAGAAAAGAAAGTAAAGAAGGATCCCAATTGCTGAGAAACAATTGGGATTTCTTGTTTGTTTTGTAAATAAATATAATAGACGACTTATGGAAGATAAATTAGTAACATTAGCGATTCTTACGTATGCTAAGGCACAAATACTAAAGAATGTTCTCGAAAATGAAGGTATTGAGACTTACATCCATAATGTAAATCAAATACAGCCGGTTGTATCTTCCGGTGTGCGTGTTCGTATAAAAGAAAGCGACTTACCGCATGCTTTGAAAATTACGGAAAGCTCGGCATGGTTGTCCGAAGAAGTAGTGGGAGAGAAGATGCCCCAAATAGAGAAAGGCAGTAATAAGGTCTTGATTCCTGTCGATTTTTCAAGTTATTCATTGAAAGCATGTGAGTTCGGTTTTAATTTTGCAAAAAACATAGATGCTGAAGTAGTTTTGCTTCATGTATATTTTACACCTATCTATGCGACTTCATTGCCATACGGTGATGTTTTTAACTATCAGTTGAGTGATGAAGAGAATGTCCGGAATATATTGCAGAAAGTACACTCGGATTTGAATGCTTTGTCCGATAAAGTAAAAGCTAAAGTTACATCCGGAGAGTTTCCTGATATAAAATACACTTGCGTATTGAGAGAAGGCATTCCAGAAGAAGAGATATTACGCTATTCTAAAGAAAATCGTCCGAGAATTATCATCATGGGAACGCGTGGTAAGAATCAGAAAGATATTGATTTGATTGGTAGTGTAACCGCTGAAGTTATCGAGCGTAGTCGTGTACCAGTTTTAGCCATTCCGGAGAATACACCGTTCAAAGAATTTAACGCTGTGAAACGTATTGCATTTATTACGAATTTTGACCAGCGCGACTTGATAGCTTTTGATTCATTAATTAATAGTTTAAAGCCATTTTGCTTCTCAGTTTCTTTAATACACTTAGCTGATGTAAAAGACACTTGGAATGAGATAAAGTTGGGTGGCATTAAAGAGTATTTCCAAAAACAGTATCCGCAATTGGAAATTCATTATGATGTAGTGAAGAATGATGATTTCCTTAATAGCTTGGATGAATATATTAAAACTAATCACATAGATATTATTACATTGACATCATATAAGCGAAATATATTTTCTCGTTTGTTTAATCCAGGAATTGCCAGAAAAATGATTTTCCATTCTGATACACCATTGTTGGTTATCTATGGGCGGCCTAATTGAAATGATAATTTTAATCTGTCTAGGTAAGGATGTGGGCTACCGCTAAATGCTGAATTAGTTTTAGTGGAGTCCACTTATTTTTTATCTTTTCATGGTTATACTATTACATATCCCATTTCCTATGTTTATGGTGTAATATCAATATTATGTTTAATATATAATACCATAAACTAAAATAAACCTTTATCTTTCTCTAATTTGGAAGAAAATTATACCAAAGATAGCTTGAATATGTAAGCTATCTTTGGTATAGTAGCAATTCAATTATTGCATCAATTTTTCTATTTCATCAAATTCAGGACCCATTTGTAAGTTATAATAAACTCTGTATAATCCATTTAACCACAAATCTTTCTGTTCAGGTTTCAGTTCTCTTGCTTTTTCATAATTAGGTCTTGCCTTTTCATAGAAAACTTTCAGTGTAGCTTGGTCTTCTTTGTATTTTGGATTATTGACATCAGTAGTAGCTTTTTCAGAGAAATCCTGAGCTTGCAGGCAATAGATTAAGCCCAAGTTGGAATATGCTTCTGCATAGTTAGGATCTACTTCAATGGTTTTGTTGTAGAATTCAATGGCTTTTTCATAATCTTTCATGTTATGATAAAGGTATCCTTTTACGTACAAATAGAATGTGTTATTAGGATCTTTAGCCAACATATCATCTGCAAACTGCATTGCTTCGTCAAACTTATTATTATTGCTATAATAATCAATCAGATGTCCAAAGAAGAATGAATGTTCAGGATACTTTTGGATACCATCTTTTAAGGAAGCGATCCACTTGACAGTATCACCTTGAGCTTTCAATGCTGTAGAAATAAATTCCATAGCATATTTGCCCACTTCTTTGTCCTCTTTTGCATAAGGTGCATATTTCAACACGCTTGGATAATCTTCCATTTTGGCTGCAGCTAAGCTTGCATAATAAGCAATTTGGGGCAATACAGTATCTGTTTGAAGCAGATTCTCCTTTTCAAACATAGGATTGATGGCAATGTCTACATAAGTTGCGAAGAAATCCAAAGCCTCTTTATTCTTATCTAAATTAAAGAACTGGATACCACCGTTAATCAGGTTGGGACGCGCAGCTAATATAGCAGCACTGTTCGATCTTCTGAATTTATTTTTGATTTTACCTTTTTCGTTAGGAATCTGTGCAAGTTCATCGCATTTAAAGTAGTATTTACACATATTCAGTGCGCTGTTATACACTTTAAGAGTATCATAAGGCTTTCTTAAATAAGCATTCTCCATTTCCTTTTCATTGATTCTCTTTTGAATAAAGCCGGCTACATCCCATGTTTCGGCGTTGTCTTTGGTTTCAGCATTGTTCAGAGCTTCATTGATGAGCTTCTCTGCTTGTGCAAAATCCGGTTTTACGTCGTTAGCGATGCTTTTTGCCTCTTTCACGCTCTTTTCCTGAGCGAAGGTAAAGCCTGCCGCAAGTAGTAAAACCATTGAAAATAATACTCTTTTCATGATTGTAGAAAATTTTAAATTAATATTGTGTCTATTCTTCATTTTCATTGTTTACTATATCGTTCTGAGTTTTTTCTGATGCATCGCTATCCTCTTCTGCAATGATATCCTCTTCGGTTTCTGAGGTAACTTTACATACGGAGCCAATTTCATCATTACGTTTTTCAAGATTAATCAGTCGTACTCCCTGCGTAGCACGTCCCATTATACGAACATCTGCTACTTTCAGACGGATGGTGATACCCGATTTATTGATAATCATTAAATCGTTCTCATCTGTTACAGACTTGATTGTTACCAGTTTACCGGTTTTATCGGTGATATTCATAGTTTTTACACCTTTACCGCCACGGTTCGTCTTACGATAATCCTCAATATCGGAACGCTTACCGTATCCTTGTTCTGACACAACCATGATTGTCTCAGTTTCAGGGTCTTTGATACAAATCATTCCGACAACTTCGTCTTGTCCGTCTTCATCGAGCGTCATGCCGCGTACACCGGTAGCTGTACGTCCCATTACGCGTACGGCACTTTCGTGGAAACGGATGGCACGTCCGTTACGATTGGCAATGATAATCTCATTGTCACCGTTAGTCATGCGCACTTCAATTACGCGGTCATCTTCGCGGATTGTAATGGCATTGACACCATTTTGGCGAGGACGGGAATATTGTTCGAGCAATGTTTTCTTAATGACGCCATTCTTTGTGCAGAACAGTACATAATGACTGTTAATGAAATCCTGGTCGTTCAGGTTCTTCACGCGCAGGTATGCATTTACGGCGTCATCAGAGTCTATATTCAACAGGTTCTGAATGGCGCGTCCCTTAGAATTTTTGGTTCCTTCGGGTATCTCATATACTTTCAGCCAATAGCACTTGCCTTTTTGAGTGAAGAACATCATGGTATTGTGCATTGTTGCAGGATATATATGTTCTACAAAGTCCTCATCGCGTGTCTCTGTTCCCTTAGAACCTACCCCACCGCGGTTTTGGGCACGGAATTCGCTTAACGGCGTACGTTTGATATATCCCATATGAGAAATGGTAATAATCATTTCATCGTCTGCATAGAAATCTTCCGGGTTGAATTCTTCCGACGAATAAACTATTTCAGAGCGGCGTTCATCACCGTATTTAGTTTTAATCTCGATTAATTCATCTTTGATAACCTTGCGGCAGAGTTCGTCGTTAACAAGAATTTCTTCCAGATAAGCAATCTGCTTTTGGATTTCCTCATACTCGGCATGGAGTTGGTCCTGCATGAGTCCGGTTAACTGGCGCAGACGCATTTCTACGATGGCGCGCGATTGGATTTCAGTCAATTCAAAACGCTCCATCAAACCGCTGATTGCGTCATTCGGAGTTTTGGCAGCACGGATGATTTTGATTACCTCGTCAATATTGTCCGATGCGATAATCAAACCTTCTAAGATATGGGCACGTTCTTTAGCTTTACGCAAATCATATTGTGTACGGCGGATAACTACGTCGTGACGATGCTCTACAAAATACTTGATGAGGTCTTTCAGGTTCAGCAAGCGAGGACGTCCGTGTACCAATGCCACGTTGTTTACGCCGAAAGAAGTCTGCAACAATGTCATTTTGTAGAGCTTGTTCAGCACTACACTGGCGTTGGCATCGCGTTTTACGTCGATGACGATGCGCATACCTTCGCGGTCAGACTCGTCGTTGGCATTGGAAATGCCCTCTATCTTCTTTTCGTTGGCCAAATCGGCGATGGATTTGATTAATTCGGCCTTATTTACTCCGTAAGGGATTTCGGTTACAACGATTTTGTCATGCGTGGAAGATGTTTCAATCTCAGCCTTGGCGCGCATTACAACACGTCCGCGACCGGTCATGTAGGCTTCGCGCACACCGCTCATACCATATATATAACCGCCTGTCGGGAAGTCGGGAGCTTTGACGTAAGTCATCAAATCTTCGATGTCGATATCATTGTTGTCGATATATGCGACGCAGGCATCTATCACTTCGGACAGATTATGGGTCGGCATATTCGTAGCCATACCTACGGCGATACCGGAAGCACCGTTGACAAGAAGGTTCGGAATGCGGGTTGGCATTACGGTGGGTTCCAGCAACGAGTCGTCGAAGTTGGTTTGCATGTCTACAGTCTCCTTATCAAGATCCTGCATCATTTCTTCTCCAATCTTTTGCAAGCGGCATTCCGTGTAACGCATGGCGGCTGCGCTGTCACCGTCCACAGAACCGTAGTTGCCTTGTCCGTCTACAAGCATGTAGCGCATAGCCCACGGCTGTGCCATACGGACGAGAGCGCCATATACGGATGAGTCACCGTGCGGGTGATATTTTCCTAATACCTCACCGACAACTCTCGCAGATTTCTTATAGGGTTTATCCGACGTATTTCCCAGTCCCATCATACCGAAAAGAATTCTTCGGTGAACAGGTTTAAAACCATCTCTAACATCCGGAAGGGCACGTGAAACAATGACCGACATGGAGTAGTCAATGTACGATGACTTCATTTCCTCCTCGATGTTAATCTTTATAATTCTGTCTTGTTCAAGCATTTAAAAAGATTATTAATTATACATTTGCGGGTTTGTGAAAAACCACGCTAAAGTACTGCTTTTTTACGATATACAAAAGTTTTCCCTCATAAACTTTGTTGCAGATTTCCATGCTTGAAACCCCGTTTGGATATATGGTTTTTCGTTTGATGTATAATCGGTTAAAAATAAGACAGATACAAGTACCAGAAAGATACCTCCCTTTGGTACTCAGTGTACCTTACTAAGGTACGAGCCGTACCAAGCTTAGGTATATGAAGTTTCTTAGGTTGGTACATCGAATATCAACCGTTGGTACGGATGAAATTCCCACGTATTATAATATAATGTGTAGGGCGAGCCGGAAAGATGTGATTTATGGCACGGGATTTGTATATTATTAATCCAGTTTATGGTATGCAATATAAAGAAATGCGTATCTTTGTCAGTCAAAACCTTTAATTAAGGAGATAAAAATTATATGAACAATCAATTTTCACAAAGAGTTTCTGATATTATAACTTATAGCAAGGAGGAAGCCAACCGACTGAGAAATAGATATATCGGCCCGGAGCATCTTCTGCTCGGCATGCTACGTGACGGTGGAGGAAAAGCTATCGAGATATTGATGAAACTCGATATAGACTTGAAGCAAGTAAAAAAGCGCATTGAAAGCTTCTTGAGAGATGCCGAAGACGATACCCTATTGCCCGATGCGGATGTGCCATTGTCGCCAATGGCCGCTAAGATATTGAAGATGTGCATTCTGGAAGCGCGCATTTTAAAGAGTGCAACAGCCGATGCCGAACATGTGTTGTTGGCTATACTGAAGGATGGCGACAACCTGGCTGCTACCGTTCTGGAAGAAAACCGGGTGAATTATCAAGCTGTATTTGAACAGCTTACAATGCAATCTACCAACCCGAATGCTGGTATGGGATTTCCGGAAGAAGAGGAAGAAGACGATGAAGACATGAATATGTCCCATCCCTCTCGCAATGCAGGACAGGGCGCGGCTTCTTCTGCACAGACTGCATCGAAGAAGTCTTCCAATGATACTCCGGTCCTGGATAACTTCGGTACGGACATGACCCGTGCGGCAGAAGAAGGCAAGCTCGATCCGGTTGTAGGGCGTGAGCGTGAGATAGAACGCTTGGCGCAGATATTGAGTCGTCGTAAGAAAAACAATCCGGTGCTGATTGGTGAGCCGGGTGTCGGCAAGTCGGCTATTGTAGAGGGATTGGCACTGCGTATCGTTCAAAAGAAAGTATCCCGTATCTTGTTTGACAAGCGAGTGGTAATGCTCGATATGGCCTCTGTTGTAGCCGGAACCAAATATCGCGGACAGTTTGAAGAGCGCATTCGTTCCATTATCAACGAGTTGCAGAAGAATCCGAACGTAATCTTGTTCATAGACGAGATTCATACTATTGTAGGCGCCGGTGCAGCTGCCGGTTCTATGGATGCAGCCAATATGTTGAAGCCGGCTTTGGCTCGCGGCGAAATACAATGTATCGGTGCTACCACGCTTGACGAATACAGAAAGAATATTGAGAAAGACGGTGCTTTGGAGCGTCGTTTTCAGAAAGTTATAGTAGAACCCACTACTCCGGAAGAAACGCTACAGATACTGAGAAACATAAAAGAGAAGTACGAAGACCACCATAACGTGAGCTATACGGACGAAGCGTTAGAGGCATGTGTCAAGTTGGCAGAGCGTTATATAACCGACCGTAACTTCCCGGATAAAGCCATTGATGCTTTGGACGAAGCCGGTTCGCGTGTGCATCTAACGAACATTAATGTTCCCAAAGAGATTGAAGAGCAGGAAAAGTTGATAGAAGACGCACGTGTTTTGAAGGCTGAAGCCGTAAAGTCGCAGAACTTTGAACTGGCTGCCAGTTATCGGGATAGAGAGAAAGAACTTTCCGCTCGCCTGGATGAAATGAAAGAGGAATGGGAAGCACGTCTCAAAGACGACCGTCAGCTCGTTGGAGAGGAAGAAATAGCCAATGTCATATCGATGATGTCCGGCATTCCGGTGCAACGTATGGCTCAGGCGGAAGGTCTTAAGCTTGCAGGTATGAAAGAAGATTTGCAGGCAAAAGTTGTGGCTCAGGATGCTGCGATAGAGAAACTTACCAAAGCCATCCTGCGCAGCCGTGTAGGCTTGAAAGACCCTAACCGCCCTATCGGAACGTTTATGTTTCTCGGTCCTACCGGCGTGGGTAAAACGCATTTGGCCAAGCAGTTGGCTAAATATATGTTTGGTTCCAGCGATGCGCTGATACGCATTGATATGAGCGAATATATGGAGAAATATACGGTGTCCCGTATGATTGGAGCGGCCCCGGGGTATGTCGGTTATGAGGAAGGCGGACAGTTGACTGAGAAGGTACGCCGGAAACCTTATTCCATAGTGTTGTTGGACGAAATTGAAAAAGCTCACCCGGATGTGTTCAATATCTTGTTGCAGGTGTTGGACGAGGGACGTCTTACTGACAATTATGGCAGAACGATTGACTTTAAGAATACAGTTATCATCATGACCTCCAATATCGGTACCCGCCAGTTGAAAGAGTTCGGTCGTGGCGTAGGTTTTGCGGCACAGGCACGTACGGATGATAACGAGTACTCGCGCAGTGTGATTCAGAAAGCATTGAACAAGACCTTTGCTCCTGAGTTTCTGAACCGTTTGGATGAAATCATAACGTTTGACCAGCTTTCGTTGGATGCCATTACGAAGATTGTGGATATAGAGCTGAAAGGTTTGTATGAACGGATTGAAGCTATTGGTTATAAGATGGTTGTAGATGATGAAGCCAAGAGATTCCTTGCTGCCAAAGGCTACGATGTGCAGTTTGGCGCCCGTCCGTTGAAGCGTGCCATTCAGAATTATCTGGAAGACGGACTTTCGGAGCTGATTGTGTCTGCCGGATTACAGCCCGGTGATACGGTTAATGTTTCTGTCGATAAGGAAAAAGACGAGTTGAGTATAACCAAAGCTTAACAAGCCTTTATAATAAAACAGTCAAAATGTCAGTTCTTCGGGACTGGCATTTTTTTTGTGTTCAGTTTGCCAAAACAATAAAAATACAAATCTAAAAATATAAACTTAGTATGCAAAAAGGAAATATTGGGGTAACTACAGAGAATATCTTCCCCGTTATCAAAAAGTTTTTGTACAGTGACCATGAAATCTTCCTTCGTGAGTTAGTCTCTAATGCCGTCGATGCTACCCAGAAACTTAAAACACTGGCTTCTATCGGTGAGTTTAAGGGTGAACTCGGTGATTTGACCGTGCATGTGTCTTTAGGCAAGGATACGATTACCGTATCCGATCGTGGTATCGGCCTGACGGCAGAAGAAATAGATAAATACATCAATCAGATTGCATTCTCGGGAGCCAACGACTTCCTGGAGAAATATAAGAATGATGCCAATGCCATTATCGGTCATTTCGGACTTGGCTTTTACTCGGCTTTTATGGTTGCCAAGAAGGTCGAAATCATCACCAAATCCTATCAGGATGGTGCTAAAGCCGTGAAATGGACTTGCGACGGTAGTCCGGAGTTTACCATCGAAGATACGGACAAGGCAGAACGCGGCACGGATATCGTTCTTTATATAGACGACGATTGCAAGGAATTCCTTGAAGAAGCGCGCATCTCTTCTCTTTTGAAGAAGTATTGCAGCTTCCTCCCTATTCCCGTTGCATTCGGCAAGAAAAAAGAATGGAAAGACGGCAAGCAGGTTGAAACATCCGAAGATAACATCATCAACAACGCTAATCCGTTGTGGACGCTGAAGCCCAGCGAATTAAAAGACGAGGATTACAAGAAGTTCTATCGCGACCTCTATCCGATGTCCGATGAACCCTTGTTCTGGATACATCTGAACGTGGATTATCCGTTCCATCTTACTGGTATTCTGTACTTCCCGAAGGTAAAGAGCAATATAGAGTTGAACAAGAACAAAATCCAGCTTTATTGTAATCAGGTCTATGTAACGGACTCTGTAGAGGGTATTGTTCCGGACTTTCTGACATTGCTGCACGGTGTACTCGATTCGCCGGATATTCCGCTGAACGTATCCCGTTCCTATTTGCAGAGTGACTCTAATGTGAAGAAAATCTCTACATATATTACGAAAAAAGTATCCGACCGCTTGCAATCCATATTCAAGAACGACCGTAAGCAATTTGAAGAGAAGTGGAACGATTTGAAAATCTTCATCAACTACGGAATGCTCACACAAGAGGATTTCTATGATAGAGCAAAGGATTTCGCCCTTCTTTCCGATACGGACGACAAGTATTATACCTTCGAAGAGTACAAGACCTTGATAAAGGATAGCCAGACGGATAAGGATGGTAATCTGATTTATCTGTATGCCAACAACAAAGATGAGCAATACTGCTATATCGAGGCTGCCAAGAATAAGGGATATAATGTGCTGTTGATGGGCGGCCAGCTTGATGTGGCCATGGTAAGCATGCTGGAGCAAAAGTTCGAGAAAGTGCGTTTTACCCGTGTAGACAGTGATGTCGTTGACAATCTGATAGTGAAGGAAGACAAGGCGAAAGATGTCTTGGAAGCCGATAAACAGGAGGTTCTCTCTGTTATCTTCAAGAGCCAGTTGCCGCAGATAGAAAAAACAGAGTTCAATGTAATGGCTCAAGCCTTGGGTGAAAATGCTTCACCGGTCATGATTACTCAAAGCGAGTACATGCGTCGTATGAAAGAAATGGCTAATATCCAGGCAGGAATGAGTTTCTATGGCGAAATGCCGGACATGTTCAACCTGGTATTGAATGCCGACCATAAACTGGTAAAGGAGATTCTGGCTGATGAAGACAAGGAATGTGCGGCTGCCGTTGCTCCGATTCAAAAAGAAATGGACGATGTAAATACTCGTCGTAATGAATTGAAAAAGAAGCAGGAGGGCAAGAAAGACGAGGACATTCCTACAGCCGAAAAGGATGAGGTAAATGATTTGGATAAGAAGTGGGAAGATTTGAAAAACCGGAAAAATGGATTGTTTGCCGACTATGCCGCTCAGAATAAGGTTGTCCGTCAACTTATTGATTTGGCATTGCTCCAAAATGGCATGTTGAAAGGTGAAGCTTTGAATAATTTTGTAAAGAGAAGCATCGATTTGATTAAATAGCCCCTTTAGATTTCTATTATAACAGGGCATTGCAGCTAATATGAGTTGTAATGCCCTTTTTTTGTCTGTTTTTTCGTAATAGGTCTGTTTTTTTTCGTTGGATACGAGGTTTTTGGAAACAATTGTCTATATTTGAGCATTGAATAAATTAGTATATTTCACTCGAAACCGTATTCATGAAAAGATTTTTTTTGTTTTTGTCAGCCTGTTTATTGCTTCTGCCGTTTGTGCAAGCTCAGAAAGTAGGACTTGTTTTGAGTGGCGGAGGTGCGAAAGGCATGACCCATATCGGTATCATTCGCGCTTTGGAGGAAAATAACATTCCTATCGACTACATTACGGGTACTTCTATGGGAGCTATCATAGGTTCACTCTATGCTATGGGGTACTCTCCCGATGATATGGAGGCTTTATTGCGTTCCGAAGACTTCAAACGCTGGTATTCAGGACAGGTAGAACCCGAATATGGATATTATTTCAAACAGAACCGGCCGACCCCGGAGTTTTTCAATATCCGTTTCTCCTTTAAGGACTCGCTGCATATCAAGCCTCAGATACTTCCTACAAGCATGGTAAATCCCATTCAGATGAATCTGGTCTTTGTGGAGCTATTTGCACGGGCTACGGCTGCATGCAGCGGCGATTTTAACCGCTTGTTTGTGCCTTTCCGGTGTATTGCCTCCGATGTATATAACAAGAAACCGTTGATTATGCGTAGAGGAGATTTGGGAGATGCGGTACGCGCTTCCATGAGTTTTCCGTTTGTTTTCAAACCGATAGAGATTGATAGCGTTTTAGCTTATGACGGTGGAATTTATAATAATTTCCCCACAGATATTATGCGTGAGGACTTTAAACCGGAAGTCATCATAGGTAGCGTGGTAGCCGCCAACCCCGGTAAGCCGAAAGAGAACGATTTGATGAGCCAGCTTGAAAATATGATTATGCAGAAGACGGATTATACTCTTCCGGATTCTTTAGGCATTATTATGACATTCAAGTATGATGATGTAAGCCTTTTGGACTTTGACCGTTTGCAGGAGTTGCACGATATCGGCTATAACCGGACTATCAGTTTAATGGATTCTATAAAAAGCCGTATTCATCGGAGGGTAAGTGCGGAAAATGTTCGTTTAAGGCGGTTGGTCTACCGCAGTAATTTGCCTCAATTCCGCTTTAGGGACATCTATATAGAGGGCGCCAATCCACAACAGCAGGCGTATATCAAAAAAGAATTTCATGACGAAGACCATGAGGTGTTTACATATGAAGATTTGAAACGTGGATATTTCCGTTTGCTGTCTGATAATATGATATCGGAGATTATACCTCATGCTGTATATGACTCTGAAAACGACTTGTATTCGCTGCATCTGAAAGTGAAAATGGAAGATAATTTTTCTGTAAGGATGGGTGGAAGTGTATCGACAACCAGCTCTAATCAGATTTATTTGGGATTGGGTTATCAGGACTTGAATTATTATTCCAAAGAAATAACCCTTGACGGCCAGATTGGCAAGGTATATAATAATGCGCAGCTTATGGCCAAGATAGACCTTCCTACCCGTATTCCAACCTCTTACCGCCTTATTGCTTCTTTAAGTACGTTCGATTATTATAAAAAGGACAAACTCTTTTCTAAGAATGATAAGCCCTCTTTTAACTCTAAAGATGAACGTTTTGTCAAGTTGATGGTAGCCTTGCCTTTTTTGGCCAATAAACGGGCGGAAATAAGCATCGGATATGGGAAACTTCAAGACAATTACTTTCAGTCCAGCGTGATTAATTTTGACAAGGACCGTTCGGATAGGAGTACCTACAACCTTTTGGGAGGGGCTATCGGATTTTATGGGAGTACGCTGAATGCACGACAGTATGCCACTAAAGGGCATTTTGAAAAACTGGTGGCACAGGTCTTTAGCGGAAAGGAGAAATTTATACCGGGAAATCCGACGGAAACGAGTGTTATGACTAAAGAAAGGCAATCTTGGCTGCAAATTTCTTATATGAAATATGCCTATCATACTATGAGTCCCAAATTTACTTTGGGATGGATGGCAGAGATGCTGTATTCATCGAAGAACTTTTCGGAGAATTATACGGCAACCATGTTGCAGGCGGCAGATTTTTCTCCTACTCCTCATAGTAAGCTGATGTATAATGAAGCATTCCGGGCCAACCAATTCTTGGCAGCGGGTATCAAGCCTATTTTTGTTTTCAATGATATGTTCCAATTCCGTTCTGAATTTTATGGTTTCGTACCGATATTTCCTATTAAAAAGAATGCATTGAACAAAGCTTATTATGGAAAAGCGTTTTCGCGCTTTGAATATATAGGAGAAATTTCTGTAATATGCCAATTGCCCTTTGGAGCAATATCTGCATATGTAAATCATTATAGCTCACCGAAAAAGGAGTGGAATGTGGGGTTGACACTCGGCTGGCAGCTGTTTAATTATCGGTTTATCGAGTAATTTTTTTCAAAAAAAGTTTGCGTATCTCTTGCTAATTCAAAAAAAGTACGTATCTTTGCACCCGTAAAACAAACAAGGCCGCGTAGCTCAACTGAATAGAGTAGCTGACTACGGATCAGCCGGTTACAGGT
>ERZ827496.1112-NODE-1112-length-33605-cov-14.300745_pt1 | contig 33605 bp, 32 predicted proteins | sample MGYA00519769_ERZ827496 | MGnify/ENA primary metagenome ERZ827496 (study PRJEB31778, sample SAMEA3449327) | human gut metagenome | biome: human gut; feature: human-associated habitat; material: faeces | place: United Kingdom | collected 2010/2012 ...
CACGAAGGTATGCGAAAGAGACATGCTAGTCAATACGCCAATTTTGGAAGCTTACCGTCCTACATTATATTGCCCCAACTTGATTGCATTCTTGACATGATACACGTCCTTATTTTTAAGAACTTTCTGTCCTCAGACCGTTTCCAGTTGGCTAAATATGTTTCTATCTTCCTTTTAAGCATGGCGTAATCTTATTTCCCGACGACGAAATTACACTTTTTCCAGCGAATAAACCAACATTCGATACATTTTTTCAAACGAATAACACTCATTACAGCACATTTTTTCAAACGAGTTATACAGATATCGAGCTTCTTTAGACAGAAAAAGGTATATAGTTAAAAGGTAAAAGTTAAAAAGTAAAAGCGGAAAGTAATCACAAAAAAAACGGAAGAGTCACCCCTCCCGTTCTTCATTATTCATTCTTAATTCTTCATTATTTTTCATTCTATGACAAGAATAAACTGTCATGCTTACCTGCTTCCACGTCTGACAGAATCTGTTTCACACATGCCACCAGTTCTGGAAGATATTTTTTGATTATACCGAATATCTGGACAGGGTCTACATTGCCATATTCATGCGAAATAATATTTCGGCAACCAAACACTCCTCGCCAATAAACTTGCGGATAATGCGTAAACAGAAGAGATGAAGTACGGTCATCTATTTTCTTGGCCGTTTCACCTACTACTTGTATCAGCATGCATGCCGCATCGAATTTCTCCATTCTGTCTGGCGATGTAAGAAAATCCTGTGCACACGTAATTGACTGATTCCTGCTCATCACGAGAGTTGCTTTTTCCAGAATCAGTTCCAACAAATCAATCAATATTTCTTTAGATATAGATCGCATCTTTAAGAATATTCTTTTTTAACGCTGGACGAAGTGACTCTCTAAAGTTCACTAAATCAATAGAAGAATGGAGCAAAACTTCAAGTTCTTCTTTAATCTGCTCCATCACGAAAAAGTCGGGTTCTTGCAGACAGATAAAAACATCCACATCACTCTTTTCATCTTGCTGCTGACGCGCATAAGAACCAAACAGCCCCATGAACTTTATTTTATATTTCGAAGCCGATTCGGCTTTGAATATTTTCAGCCTGTTAATGATGTCTGTTGTACTAACCATAATTCGCTGTGATGAAGTTTATACAAAGAAACATAAAAACTTTTATCTTTCCAACTTAATCATGTATGTTTTTCAAACGATTCAGGCAGAAGAACATATTGAGTTAAAAGGTAAAAGTTAAAAAGTAAAAGCGGTGAGCTTATTGCGTTTTCGCTTTTCATTCTTCATTCTTCATTCTTCATTCTTCATTCTTCATTCTTAATTCTTCATTCTTCATTATTAATTGTTTTTCATTCTGATTACCCGGTTAAACCACAGGTTCAGCAGCGTCCATACCACCACATCCACCACAAACACGAATGTATTGTTCAGGTAACGGATTCCCACCAGCGTAAACACCCCGAAGCAGGCAGACATCAGCAGAATCGTCACCAGTGCCTTGCGCGGCGAAAAGCCCATGGCCAGGAACTTATGATGAATGTGCGAGCGGTCGGGCATGAACAGCGGCTTCCTGTTGCGGGCACGGCGCAGCACCACACGTATCACGTCCAGACACGGCACCATCAGCACGCTGAACGATACCAGCACCGGACTGCTCTTCACCGTGAGCAGCATCCCCGGCTCATACATGCAATATCTTATCACGCAGAAACTCAGGATAAAGCCCAGCGTCAGGCTGCCCGTATCCCCCATGAACACCTTTCGCCCCATCGAGGCACTGCCAAACACGTTGTACGAAAAGAACGGGATAATCACCCCCACCGTCACGAAAGCCAGCATGCCGTAGCTCCACATCTGGTAGTGCACGAACATCACCCCGAACACCACCAGCGCCACCATGCTCAGCCCCGAAGCCAGTCCGTCAATCCCGTCAATCAGGTTGATGGCATTGGTGATAAACACCACCAGCAGCATCGTAAGCGGGATACCCACCTCTGCAGGCACCATGAACACGCCGAAAAGCCCGTAGAAATTATTGATATAAATACCCGAAAGCGGAAACATGGCTGCCGAAACCACCTGCACCAGAAACTTGCGGCGATAGCGCACCCCCACCAGGTCGTCGGCTATACCGATGATGTACAGCAGCGTCAGTCCACTCACCAAAAAGAGCAACTCACACACCAGCTGATCCGTTTTCGATTCGTCCGGCCCGTGTCCCATCAGCAGACGCAGCGCCGAAAACATGCACAAAGCAAACAAGATAACCGGAAAGAAAGACACCCCCCCCAGGCGGGGCACCGGCCGTTTGTGCACCTTCCGTTCGTCGGGCACGTCAAACAGGCGTTTACGTAATGAAATAATCAGAATGTTCGGAATGATCATTCGTCCCAGCGTCACAGCCGTAACGAATGCAGCAATAAGGATGTATAAGTTCTCCATGCTCAATCGCACCATTTAATGAAACGTGAATATCATTGCAAAGTTACATTTTTATTTCAATTCCGCAACAGGCGCCATGAGCTGCCACACAAAAAAACGGGAGTCAAAGCTCCCGTTTCACTTCAAAGCAAGGACACGCCTTGCACCATTCTTCCGGCTCCACCACCCCGTCGCCATCCCGATCCGGGCTCAGGTCGCGGTGCCCCACCACCTGCGTGATGGTCGGAAAATCCGCCTTCAGCACCCTCACCAGAATCCGCAGCGAACGCTTCTGCAGCTCCGTGCGCGTATCCGCCGGCCGGCCCTGCGCATCCAGTCCCCCTTCGTAGGCAATGCCGATGCTGTGCTCGTTATAGCCCCTGGCATGAGCCCCTACCCGTTCCACCGGACGCATGGTGCAGATTTCCCCGTCCGTACGCACGTAATAATGATACCCGCAGCACTTGAAACCCCGTTTCCGGTGCATCTTCGTCAGCTCAGCAGGCGAGAGCGGACGGTCCGCCCTCGTTGCTGTACAGTGAATCACAATCATGTCAATCTTTCTCATCGCAGCCCGGTTTTCTTCCGGTCAGGAGACAGAGAATACACTTCAGCACCCTGACCACAATCCATTTTACCCTTGTCATCACTTCACACTTTCGTTACGGTTACGCACCGAGGCCTCCCTCTTCTTCCTCTTCTTCCTCTTCTTCCTTCTTATACTTCACCGGCACTTTTTCGAAAGCCAGGTTGTTGATGGCCTCCTGCATCACCGTGCCCGGACGGAACAGCACGCGCACCTTCTCAATCAGCGCATCACTGTACGTATCCTCCGTAGTGGCACCTTCCCCGCTCAGGCTCAGCTGCAGCGAACCCAGTTCACCCAGACGTACGATTTCACCGCCCTGCAAGCCTTCCGACACAATGTCCTCCAGCGCCGTCAGCACCGCCATCACATCGGCACGGGTCACGGTACACATCTGATGAATACGTTCCGCTATCTCACGGATGCCCATCTCGCCGCGAGCCTGCGACTGTGCATAATACTTCACTTCACCACTTTCACGATTTGCCGGATTCACACGTCCTACTACCGAATAAGTCACTGTTTTCTTCATAGTTCCTTCAAATTAAAAATTAAACATTAAATGAAGAATTAAGAATGAATAATGAATAATGAAGAATGAAGAGTGAATAATGAAGAATGAAGAGTGAATAATGAAGAATGCGCGCGCGTTTCCTGGATTCATCATTCATCATTCTTAATTCATCATTCAAGATTTAAGATTCATCATTCTTAATTCTTAATTCTTCATTTACAAAGGCAAAGTTACACTCCCTGCTCCCGCTCGTGTAGACATTTGAGGACATACGAAGACTTACGAAGAAATTTGAGGACATTTGAAGACATTTCAAAGAAAAACGCCGTCGCTCACGGCTCACCCAGGAACCTTACAATCAGCTCCACCTCCGATTTCAGGAAAAACTTGCGGTTTTTCTGGTAGCCCGACCGCTCGAGCGCCTGTTCCAGTTCCGCACACTGCTTGATCCATCGCCCCAACCCCTGCAGGGCACCCTTCTTTCCCGCCTGCGGAAAATACAGGCTGGCCAGTTCATATTTACGGTAAGCTTTCAGGCTGAACCCCTCCCTTTCCTCTCCGGAGGCAGCACCCGGTCCCGCTTTCAGTTGCATGTAATCCATATTGCACCATGATTAAAATTTGATATAAATTTACTCATTTTTAGCGGGATACGCAAACATTCCCTCCGTTTTTCACCCGTTTTTCCATCCGGTTTCGCCGGGATTTTCACCCAGTGCTCCACATCCCGAAAATCCGCCGCTTCCGCCCATTTTCTTGTAAAAACATACATAAAACACCGAAAAAAAGGGAAAACCACCCCCTAAACGTTGCACAATCGCCAAACAAATCGTACTTTTGTAAATTATTACAGAAAAACTAACTGTTAGATTAATAAGAAGATATGAGATTCGCTAAAATCGCCTTTCTGGCAGTCGCTCTGACGCTGACAGCCGGATGCACGTCTTACAAGCAAGTGCCCTACCTGCAAAATCCCGAAGTGGTGAACAACTATGAAAAAGAGATTCCGCTCTACGATGCCAAAATCATGCCCAAGGATTTGCTGAGCATCACGGTGAACACCAGCGATCCGCTGGCCTCTGCCCCCTTTAACCTGACCGTGCAGACTTCCATTAATGCCGCATTGGCAAACTCCAACACTACTTCCACTCCTTCGTTACAGCAATATTTGGTGAATAACGAAGGGGATATTGACTTCCCGGTATTGGGCCGCCTTAAGGTAGAAGGACTGACCAAGACTGAAGCCGAAAATATGATTCGCGAGAAACTGACTCCTTATCTGAAAGAAACGCCTATCGTCACCGTGCGCATGGCCAACTATAAGATTTCCGTATTAGGTGAGGTAGCCAGCCCAGGAACCTTTACCGTAAGCAATGAAAAGGTAAATGTACTCGAAGCCTTGGCCATGGCAGGCGATATGACGGTATACGGCATGCGTACCAATGTAAAGCTGATTCGGGAAGATGCCAATGGCAAGCGTGAAATCAAGGAACTGGACTTAACCCAGAGCGACCTGATTCTGTCGCCCTATTTCTACCTGCGCCAGAACGACATTCTGTATGTCACTCCGAACAAGGCGAAGGCCAAGAGCTCCGACATCGGTAGTACCACTTCCTTATGGTTTAGTGCAACTTCCATTTTAGTATCCATTGCCAGCTTGTTGGTAAATATTCTCCGATAATAGTTTAATACGTTTATAACTCTTTAAAACTCCTACTTCTATGAAAGAAGAACAAAATATCCCTGTGAACAATGAGCAGGACGAATTACCTATCGATTACCAGGCTCTTCTGCAAAAATGCCTGAAACACTGGCGCTGGTTTACTGTCAGCGTATTGGCATGCCTGATTCTTTCCTTTGTCTATATCCGCTATACTGCCCCAGTGTACAATATTTCCGCCAGCGTGCTAATCCAGCAAAAAGGCCAGCAAAGCTCCTTAGGAGGGCTCTCCGGGGGTGCTCTTGGCATGCTGTCAGGATTAAGTGGAATTTCCTTTTCATCCAGTTTCAATAATGAATTGGAAATCATGCAGTCACGTACCTTACTTAAAAAAGTGGTAACCGATTTGGGGTTATACATCTCCACAACCCAACAGAGAATCACAGGTTATAATATTCCACTTTACAAGACCTCTCCTATACAAGTGTATTTGTCACCGGAAGAAGCCACTGAATTGGAAAGTGGCATCAAAATAAAAACCATTTACACGCCAGAGGGTAAACTAACCGCACAAATCCAGTTTAAGTTAAAAAAAGAAAAACAGAAAATCGAAAAGACCTTCGACCATCTCCCCGCCATATTCCCAACTCCTGTGGGCGTGCTGAGTTTCACAAAAAGCGATTCCCTATTAACAGAAATGCGAAAGAAAGAAAGCGGAGACATCCGACTGGTAACCTACATCAGTTCCCCCATAGAAGCCGCAAAAGCCTATAAAGAAAATTTAGGCATAGAGGGAGGCAAAAAGACCACTATTGCACAGGTCAGCCTGCAGGACAACGACAAACAACGCGCCACTGATTTTATTAACTATTTAGTGATTTGCTACAATCAGGATATACTGGATGAAAAGAGTAAGGTTGTGCTGCAGACAAGTGATTTTATCCGCGAACGCATGGAAGTGGTGAATCAGGAACTAAGTACTACCGAATCTGAGATTGCCGACTTCAAGCAGAAATCCGGGCTGACTGACTTAAGCGCCGATGCCCAACTAGTACTTCAGGAAAGTGCAAAATACGAACAGCTTCGTATCGAAAACCAGACCCAAATTCGACTGGTAGAATTTCTGCGTGACTACATTCAGAATCCGGCCCATGCCGACGAGGTGATTCCCGCCAATGTAGGGCTGAAGGAGGAAAAGCTGACTGCTGCCATCGATGAGTACAACAGCTTGTTAGCAGAACGTCGGCGCCTGCTGCGTACTTCTTCCGAAAGCAACCCCGCCGTCATCAACCTGAACGACGGTATCCAGACCCTGCAGAAAAGCATCCAGACTACGGTAGCCAGTACCTTGAAAGGATTGCAAATCACCCAAAATGATTTGGAGCGCCAGATGCGCCAGTTTACCGACCGCATCAACAGTGCCCCCCAGCAGGAAAGAGAATACATTAACCTGGCCCGCCAGCAGGAAATCAAAAGCCGGCTCTATTTGGTACTGTTACAGCAGCGGGAAGAAAACATCCTTTCGTTGGGACTTACCACCGATACCGGCCGCATCGTGGAAGAAACCCTTGCGGATAAGTATCCAGTAACCCCTAAGAAAAAAATCATAGCCTTAGCCGCCCTTTTCTTAGGCTTGTGTATTCCTGCAGGAGTTATCTTCGTTCGTGATTCATTAAACAACAAAATAGAAAAACGTTCGGATATAAAGAATCTTACCAACCTACCGTTGTTGGCAGAATTACCTCACACCCAGCAAGCTCAGGCAAAACACCTCGTAGTGCGTAAGAAGCAAAATGGTCTTATGGAAGAAGCCTTCCGCAACCTGCGCACCCAATTGCTCTTCCAGTTAGATAACACAGATAAGGTCATCCTTTTCACCTCTATACAAGGTGAGGAAGGTACCACCTTTGTAGCCACCCATACGGCTGCCAGCCTGGCCTTCTTAGGAAAGAAAGTAGTGGTGGTCGATATGAACCTGCGTCGTCCGGGCTTGCCTTCCTATTTCTCTTTGTCAACTGATGTCAAGGGAATGACCGACTACTTGAACGCTCCCAAGCAAGTCCGTCTGCTCGATTTGGTGCAGCCTTCTGCCATGCATGCCAACCTGGACGTTCTGCCGGGAGGTGCGTTAGTTACTAATTCTGCAGAGTTAGTAAGTCAAGATGCATTTGCCGATGCCATCCGCCAGTTAAAGGAGAAGTATGACTACGTCATCTTAGATACGGCTCCACTCCCCTTGGTAACGGATACCGTCCTTATCGGCCGCACCGCAGATATTTGCGTATTTGTATGCCGGGCAGGTGTTACCCCGAAATCGGCATGCGACTACCTGAACACGCTGAGCCGTGAACAGAAGTTCCCCAAACTGGCTGTATTGCTGAACGACGTAGAAACCTTCGGTACTCCCAAGGTATACGGACAGCAATAACCCGTGAGGCTGACCGGTCATCCGGCAGCCTCGGTAAACCGCCCCATGGCATGACGGTTACGGTTTACTTCTTCCCCTGTGTACATCACTACCCGATATCCCCTTTTCCCCGCCACGCGCAGTTGCTCGAATCCTGCCTTCCGCAGCGCGAGCCCTACCTTGACGGAGCTAAGGGGATTTTTCATGCCCCCGCTGATGTGCTGCAGAATCTCACCCACCGTCAGGAACATACATTCCTCGCCGGGCATCGGCACGCGAAAAGAGGCAAGCACCAGGTCCGTTTCCAGACTGGCGGTTTCAAACCGCTCGTTACGCGCGTTCACCTGCGCGATTTCCTCCTCATCGAACCAGTAGCGGAATCCCTCCTGCCACAGCCTCAGGGCCTGCCCGTACACCCCCGCATAGTCCACGGGATGCGTGTAAGGGTCGTCTATGCGCTCCACCGCGAAGGGCAGCCAGCGCCGGCTTCCCGTGGGGTCGTTCAGAAACTCCGGCTGGTTGGTCGTGCCGCAGAAGCTCGCGATGTGCGGACGGTTCTCCTTGTAGTGCCCGTACGCCCTCCGCTCGTTCACCGCCGGCAGGGTCACCATCGCCTTGAGCTGGTTGATGTCGCCCAGACGCAGCTCGTCAATCTCCTCCAGGCAAATCAGCGCAAATTCCGACAACGCCAGGTTATCGTCCTTCGTCAGCCGTCCGCTGTTGGAGCGCACACAGAAATACCGCTGCAGTTCAGGCGGCAGCAGCCGCGCCAGCCAGGTCGTCTTGTAGCAGCCCTGCCGACCCACGAACACCAGAATCTGGTGGTTCGTTACCTCCTTCACCATCAGCGAGGCCACCGTAGCCACCAGCCACTTGCGGAAACAGTTGTCAAACAGTTCTGCGTCGCCCTCCACGTGTACCGTGGCCGCCAGCTGTCCGATGTAGTCGGTCACCCCATCCCACGGGGGCAGCGAGCGGAAATACTCCGTAAAAGGGTTGAATTCCGGCACGAACTCCGACTCCAGTACCGAGCGTACGTCGCACAGGCGTACCGTGTGCCCCTCCTTGGCCATGCGGCTCCACAGCGAGTTCACCAGACGGTCGGTCAGCTCCACAAACTCCTCCGCCTCGGGGTGACGCATCTCCTCCTTCCCGGTAATCACGTTCTTCCGGAACTCCGCCTGCGTGGCGAGAAACCGCTCAATCTCCTCGGGCGTGGCCAGCTGGGTACGCCCATCCCCCTTCTTCTTCGCACGAAACAGTTCCGCCTCTCGTCGTCCGTGCGCCTCCGTATCGGCATAGCACGAGCGGAAAATGGCCGCCACGTCGCCGTCGTATTCCGGAAAACGTCCGTCCGCCCAGCCGATGGCCTGCTCCAGCGGCAGCCCGAACTCGTTCATCAGATAGCCCATGCGCATGATGTACTCGTTGTGGTGATGCGGTGCATACACCACGCCCTGCTCGTCCAGCTCCCTGCGGATACGGGCCACCACGCGCTCCACCCGCCCTGTACGCGGAGCAGCCGGCGCCATCAGCTGACCCGGACTAAAAGAAAAAGGCTCTGCATCCGGATGGAAGCACACCTGCGCATCATGCGCCAGTCCGCTCAGCCGCGTAGCGTTCTTGCAGGCCGGGTCAAAGCTGCACTCCGTCAGCATCTGGTAATATTCGTTTACCTTCCGGAATACCAGCGTATACAGCGTCAGGCAGTCCTTGTCGGCCACCTCCCCGTCCAGGCAGTAGCGGCACACCACCCTCACCCCCTGCCCGCTGATGGTAGTATAAGCCAGCACGGTATGCGGGTCGGCACACACCTTTTCGAACACCTCCCCCTCCCGTCCTTCGGGCAGATGGTCAAAGTCCACCATCGTAAGGCCCGTCCAGCTGCTGATGTCGGTTCTTCGCTTGCCTCCGTCAAAACGCACCGCCACGGCAAAGCAGGGGCAGGCCGCCTTTTCCCGGCTGGCAGCCGTCTTCTGCCCCAGCGAGCGGTAGTAACGGTATTTTTCGGTGTGGTCGGCCAGCACCTTATCCTCCCTGATCAGGCGGACTACTTCCTGTAAAGTCACCGGCACGGGCACCGTGTCGGCATAGCCTTTAAAAAGGCTGAGCATCATTTCATTCATTTTTTCGTGTTTAAGTTTATAAATTTTCAGTTTTTAAGCCAATAATATTACATTTTTGCTTAAATTTGCAGACAAATGTAAAATAAGTTTGCAGAAATATAAAATTCACATTGCACACATGCGTGCAATATTTTAACCAATAATTTACTATAATTTCACTTTTTAAAACAAAAAGACTATGAAACAAGCGAAATTAATCGAATTGGGACAGATGCTGGAAGCGTGGCGCCACCTGGTGCTTCCCCATGGCCGTACCCTCACCGAACACGAGCTCTGCCAATTGGCACCGATGAGTCCGCACACATTCCAGAAAGTTAAAAAGGGCTAACGACGGATCTTACCCTTCTCGGACGAATCGTAGTAGTGTACTGCCGCCTGCTTCAGGACGACCAGGAAAGGCAGGACGAACTGCTGCATGACTTTATCCGCTCACTAACCGCTGATTTAGAGCAACTTCAATCACTCCGCCGCTCCAGAATCCCGCATTCAGAAGACGAAAAACCGAAGTAAAAGCCACTTTCAGACAATCCTGCATTTGACGGGTTGACGGGTTGTCACCGGTTTTTCAAACTTCCTATATACAGGTGTGGAAACAAGTACGACAGACTTGTTTCCACACCCCGCGTATATACAGTTTATAAAAATGCCTGCCAACCCCGACAACCCGTCAAGATTTTCCTCTTCCACATCCCTTCCAAAAGCCTCCAAAAACGCCCTTGCGTTTTGAATCGAACGTCCTTGCGTTTGAAGTAAAACGTAGTTGCGTTTCAGGTAAAACGCACTTACGTTTAACCGTAAATGCACTTGCGTTTTTTCTCACAAACCCTTCTGTATGCTTGTCAGACCATAAAAAAGCGCCCTGAGAGGGCATAAAACCGCCCGAAAGATTGTTTATGTCTTGAATAAACATTAATTTTGTCTTCTGTATATTGGCATGTGGCGTTTATCATTTCTGGCTGAAAGGTTTGGGAGTGGTAACGGCGAAGCATACCCAAAAAGAAACGAATCATGGATATAAACTCTTTAAAAGAGACCCGCAAGCAGATATTCGCAGAATTTGAACGCAAGTTACTGGCACAACGTCCGCCAGAGGATGGCATATTCTACCTGCATCCGGACGAAGAACACCTCATCGTGTCGCATGCCCTGTGCTATATGATGACACGCACAGCCGTAAAGCAGTACTCCCGGCTGAAAAGTCTGCTGCTGCTCCGCCAGTACGAGGAGGAAATGCTGGAAGCCTGGCTCACCGAGTCGCCCGATTTCCCCGACCTGCTCCGCTACTGCAACCTCACGTTCGAAGGTCTGATGTACGAGCTGAAAACCTACGAACAGTATGGTTTTCTCACCCCTTCCCAGGCCAGCCGGCTGGGCAGCACCCTCATTGTGGCAGCAGGCTACGGCGGCGACATGCCCGACGAAGAAGCATGGGAACTGCTCGACGACATGGACTTTGAACAGAACAAGGTGTGCTGCCGCAAAATGGAACAGATGCTTCCCCGGCTGAAAAAGTGGGTGGACGAAGAGATGCGGATGATGTGACAATATGCAAATAATAATCGTTAAATTTGTGGATTCTTTTTTAGACGGGTGCCGACTGGCGCCCGTCTAAAAGGGGATACCCTAAAATTGGAAGTTTACCGGAAAATCCATGTGAAACGTAAATTATATATTTATGAAAAACAACATTTTATTATCACATACCTTATTTGAAGGTGCGGGAGAAACCTGGACAGACGTATTGTCCTATCAATCGTTAGGAAAAGAAGACAAATATAAATTCCCCTCCAAGATAATTCTAGATTACGTACAATTTGTAGACCGTATACAATTAGAATATGCGGACAAGAAACTACCTGTCCATGGAGGTAACCCAAATGAAAAGCTTGAAATAAGTCTAAGTCCGGACGAATATGTGCAGTCAGTCACTTGTGAATATTGCAAATTTGGAAGCTCAAACTATATGATTTGTACCCTCCTGTTTAAAACAAACAAAAAAGAATCCGGGTTCAAATCGTTCTATCAGCCTAAGGACAAGGTTAAAGCTGAATACACTTTTCCTCCGGGATTTGCACTAGCCTGTCTGGCAGGGAAATCCGACTATTACAATACACAAAGGCCACCTTGCATTGCGGGATTAACACTCTATTTTGCTCCTATAAAAAACAATCCCACAGCCTTTGGAATAGTGAATCCTGACTTCTCATACCTGAAAGTAAAAGAATACAAAGCCCTGCCTGAAGACATTCACTATACTCTGGAATTTCCAACCACAAAGCAAACCCAGCTGGCATGTGCATACATTAAAGTAATTGAAGGGAATGCCACTTTCACTGTAACCGGGAAAAACGGCCATTCCATTACTTCCGGAGGAGACGCGCAAAGCCAGGTTTCAACAGACAACAATCAGACTGTTTTCATTCTCAATAATCCCATAGAAGAAAATTGGCAGTTTCACGTCAATGCACAAAAGGGATGCAAATTCAAAATTGAAGCATCGGCCATCAACCTGAATATGCCATCATGCACCATTCTAAAATACTGTGACCGGCTCACGGCGATTTCCGATGAAATAATCACAAGTGACGATCTGGCACAACCCATGAAGGAAGCCCTGACGGAACTGGCCATACGGAAATATCCTGAACTTGAGCCCCAAAACAGCCGGCATCCACTCGGAATCGGAAGTACTGCCGCATTGGCACATCTGCTTCACACTTGTATGGCTTTTACTCCTTGGATAGTGGTTGGAGGCATTGCCATTTTAGGCAGTTCCTACTTAATCTATAAACTAATCCAGAATGCACAGGCAGAAGATGTGAATCCAAAGAAAATGAAATCGGATATTGAGAAGGGAATTGGAGAGGAGTCTAAAAAAGAATACACAAAAAAAGGATTCTGGGACTGGAAGCCAAGCTCGGATGTATACCAGGACATCGCAGGATGGAAGAAAGAATATCCAGATGACTTCCTGTACGACGAATCGACAAAAGAACTATACGATGATATGTATCAGCGTTTTGGAGGAATAGAAATTTCAAAAATCTCAAGCGACCGTTATATTGATGAGGACTTTCTTAGAAAGTATAATTCTTATTTACACATTGACATAGGAGGAGAAGGATGCTATATGGAAGATGGCAACAAATACGGTTTTGAGACTGCTATCGTTTTAAGCGGGAGAAAAGAAAACTTTTATGTTCACCGTAATATTCCGATGCTTTTGCATGTCAACGACTGGACGAAAGACACATTCCCCTTTAAAGACAATACTGTCACCCGAATCACAATACAAGGAATCACTAGTCCATTGACCAAAAAGGAAGCTGATGAAATTGTCAGATGCATCAATAAAAATACCGGATTAATTGAAGTCTGGACTGATAAAAGCAATATAAAACTGATAGCTACGGTTTCTTATATAGCCGATAAGCTGAACCGCGAGCTCAAAATAGAAGAAGCTATCAACAGCGATTCTGCTTTCCCGAAATACTATATTAATCTAAAAAGTTAGCATCGGAGTAAGTTTCCCAAAGGCGTATTGACCGGCATTGTCTCTCACGCTGCATTTGAGCAAAAGCTAAAAAGCGATAAAGAACGTGTTTATCAAATACCCGAAAATTGGATGCTTACAACATGCCACCAATGAACCGTGACAAAGACCAATAGCACGCAAAGATCTTATGAGCACATCTGAAAACAGTAAAAGGATAGCCAAAAATACATTGTTGCTGTATATCCGGATGCTGTTCGCCATTATTGTCGGCTTGTATACCAGCCGAGTAGTACTCCAGACATTGGGGGTGGACGACTACGGTATATACAGCGTGGTAGGTGGTATCGTGGCCATGCTGGCATTCTTAAATTCAGCAATGACCGCTGCTTCCCAACGGTTCATTTCCTTTGAATTAGGGACACAAAATTACCAGAGGCTGAAAGAAGTGTTCAGCACCTCCATCAACATCCATTTAGCGATAGCCGGCATCATTCTTGTCATCGCAGAAACCATCGGGTTATGGTTTTTGAACACACACATGAACATCGCAACCGACAGAATGACTGCCGCCAACTGGGTGTATCAGTGTTCTGTCCTGACATTTGTGATGACAGTTGTCAGCGTTCCTTACAATGCTTGCATTGTAGCCCATGAACGCATGAAAGCATTTGCCTATATCAGCATTGTGGAGGTTGTTTTGAAATTAGTCATCGTCTACTTGTTGCTGATACTGTCTGCTGATAAACTGATATCCTACGCGATATTGGTACTCGGCGTTTCGTTGGTCGTACGCATAATTTATGGCGTATACTGCAAAAGGAACTTTGAAGAATGTACATACCACTTCAGCTTCAACAAGAAACTGTTCAAAGAAATGTTCGCATTCGCCAGTTGGAGCATCATTGGCAATTTAGGATTCTCGCTGAAAGACCAAGGATCAAACATTGTGTTGAATATATTCTGTGGAACAGCCATCAATGCAGCTAGAGGAGTCGCACTGCAAGTCAATGGAATCATTAGCAACTTTTCAAATAACTTTATTATGGCACTGAACCCGCAAATTATCAAGCAATATGCGGCAGGCAACATACAAGAATCCATCCAATTGGTATATGCAGGATGCAGATATTCCTTTTATCTGTTGGCCATTATTTCCATACCTGTCATGGTGAATCTGGATTATTTACTGACTTTGTGGCTTGGGACTGTACCACCCTACACCGTTGAGTTTCTATATTTTGCACTCATCGCCGCTTTGATAAATTCAATGGCAGTACCTCTTACAACCGCCATGCAGGCAACAGGGAAGATAAGAATTTTTCAAATTACGATTTGTATGATAATGATGTGTGAATTGCCATTAACTTACATCACACTAAAACTAGGATGCCTACCTTATATGGTCATGATTCCAAGTATTGCTGTCGTAACTGTGGGGGTGTTTGCAAGGCTATTGCTATTGAAACGATTGATAAGATTATACAGTGTACGGTATTTTGTCCTATACATTATTCTGAAAAACGTTTTGATAGTGGCAGGATGTACAGCATTAGCCACCCTCATACATGGATATTTTGGTGAAATAAATTTCATCAGTTTCATACTAACTTCATTTATTGCCTTTATAATAATTCTTAACGGAGTATATCTCTTCGGAATCACCTCCAAAGAAAAGGCTGTTGTAAATAAAAAAATCAAGAACACCATTAGGAATTTTTTACATTAACGTATTAAAGATGAAAAAAATATACGTCTTGCATGAATTTGGAGCAATATCTCACTATTACGGATTAATCGCCTTAGCCAAGGCACATAACTATGATGTTACTTTCTATGAATTTCGGCTATATTCCCTTTTAAAAAGGACAATAAAAGGAAATTTTTCTATAATAAGATGGGTTAAAAATGTACTTTTTCTGATTAGATTACCTTTTATCCATCCTTCTAAAATTGTAATAGGAACAGCTCCATTCTGTCCATATCTTCCTTTACTCATGTTTCTCACTAAAAAACATGAGGTTTATCATCACACCTCCTACACCTACTGGGATGGTGTGACAGCCGCCCATCCAACCAATTCGGCAAAGCTAAAAAAACAATGGAAATATTTTACCAGTAATTACGTCCGCCATATTTTTACAGTATCTGATAAGACCAAAAACGAAATAGTAAAATACGGATATTCTACCCCTGAAAGAATATCCGTAGTAAATCATGCTTATAATTACCCTATACAAGCATTAGAGAATCATGTGAAGAACAACATCTTTATCTTCGTTGGAAGAATCGTACCAGAAAAAGGCATACATGAATTGCTTCAAATCTTTGCCTCTAGATCTAATGCCAAACTGATACTTATCGGTAAAGGCAGCGAAGAGAGTTTGGTTCAGGAATATTCCGAAAAATATCCTAACATCCAATATATAGGGGCAATACAAGGCCTAAAAAACATTATTCCTTTTTATCAATCAGCCTCATTCCTCATTATGAATTCACAAAGGATGAACGCATGGGAAGAACTTTTTGGAATAGCTATCATAGAAGGCATGGCTTGCGGATGCGTACCCATCACGACAGACCATTCAGGACCTAAAGAGATTATCACACAAGGTCAAGACGGAATACTTTGTTCGGAGAAACATATCTCAGAAGGTATTGATAAAGCTATCTCAATGTCAAATGCAGATTATCAAACGATGCGTATCAATACCATCAATACCGGGAAAAAATATACAGCTGATAATATTGCAATGCGATGGAATGCTATATTTAGCTAAAATCAAGTTTCCCATAAAAATATACATACAATGAAAAAAAAATACAGATTAATATCATTTGATGTATTTGATACGCTGTTAATCAGAACTTGCGGTTCTCCTGAATATATTTTTTATTTATTGGCTCTTGATATAATGGGAGAAAAAACCTCAAGCAATAAAATATCAGACTTCATACAAATGCGCATGAATGGAGAAAGAAAAGCTATTTCCTCCATAACGAATGAAGATGAAGATGTTACGATATATGATATATATGCTTACTGCGATTTTAGTATTTTTACGACACTGACAAATGAAGAAATCATAAAAAAAGAACTAGACATCGAAAACCGAAATCTAGTAGCAGTGCATAGGATGAAGGAAGTAGTTCAGAAAGCCAGAATTAAAGCAGAAAAAATAGCCTTTATTTCTGATATGTATATTCCTGAGACATTCTTATGCAAGTTATTATCAGATAATGGATTCTATCAAGAAGGAGATTTAGTTTTAGTATCTTCCACATGGAAAAAGAAAAAATCAACAGGCAACCTATTTAACTGCTTGGAAAGCATTGTTGGTAGAAGATTAAAAAACATTTCCTGGAAACATTATGGAGATAACATCCAAAGCGATGGCATACAGGTGCTGAAGAAAGGAGGAAAATCCCATCTAATAAAACATAAACAGACATATTATAACAAATGGCTCAGCCTAAAAGATATAAATATTAATGAAGTTCCAGCGCGTCGATTTGCATCCTTGCTACATGCACTATATCACAGTCGTCCTCAAACTATACAAACAAAATTAATAATAGATTTAATAGCTCCTCTATTTGTTCCTTTTGTCTACTCCATACTTACTGATGCGATAGCCAAACGAAGAAAAACATTATTCTTCTTTGCTAGAGACAGTTATGTACTATATGTCATTGCAGAACAATTCGTCAAAGAATTAAATTTGAACATCGAAATCAAATATCTGTACATTAGCAGAAAAGTTATATATCCCATCTTATTAGCAAGTACTTCATTTGAAGAGGTAATAGCATTGCATGAAATAAACGGAGAACTAACAACCAGCATACAGACCTTATTAGAAAATTACATTCCTCAAAGTATTCTCCCTAAACACATTCTTAATGATATACGATACACTGACCAGTATGCCAAGAAACAAGACAAACAAGAACTGATTAAAATTATATCAACAGATAAAACAACCCTGAATAATATCGTCAATTATAGCCAACAAAAAAAAGATGAGATTTTCAACTATCTATATCAGGAAGGATTTCTTCCTAATACTGAAAACATAGCATTTGTCGACTTGGCAGGATCAAGGAAGTCACAAAAAGTATTAAATATCTGTCTAAGAAACAATGGCTTCAATGAAGTATTTGGATATTATCTAATTAACATGGGGGACAATTCAATAATAAAAGAAAATAACTATCTGAGCCAAATACAGAGCAATCAGAATAAAATAAAAATATGTCTCCCAATTATTGAAGATTTTTACGCAATAACCAATCAAGGACGAACAATAGGATATCAAAAACAAAATAACCAATATGTACCAGTTCTTGAACAGACAAAAAACATTGCACGAAAAGAAAAGTTAATGGATCAAATACATTCTATTCTTCTACAAACTGTATCACTATATATCCAAAATAAATTACATCTCTACAACCAAACATTGGCAGAATTAGGGACTTTAATTACAATTGAATTTTCCAAGCAACCACAAAAAGATTATTTAAAAGCATTCGACAGCTTTTCCGTCCGAGAAAATGAAAGTTTGGAGAGTTCTATTTTAGGAAGGCTTAGCCTGAAAGAAGGATATTTATTTTTTCAAAGGAAACAGCCGCAATCTATTACATGGAGAATTGGCTCTATTATAAGATTTTATTTATTAGGGAAATACATTGTAAGCATATACAATAATAGAGAATGGATAAAATCACGAATCAAAAAAACTCATTATTATATTTTAAAACTTATCCCCCCTTTTCTCTATTCATAATACAACATATACATCAAAGTTCCAACTATGATTTTTTACATAGCCATTTTAAGTATTGTTACTGTAACCTGTCTCATCACACTAAAAAACTTTCAAAAAGGTTTTTATCTTGTTTGCGCATTACGTTTACTGATTCCTGCCTCAATCCGTATAGCAAGTGTTAGCGTTAACACATTTCTCACAATTGTTCTATTGATCAGTTTTTTTATACATCATAAATATAAAATACACCCTATATCCAAAAAACTACAGGCTATAATCGGTCTTTTTATCACTTCGTCTCTGATACTAACAGTATTTGCTCTGAATATGAGCATTATAGAGCAATTGAAAAAGATGAGTAGCTTCTTTATTGTAGATATGCTATTAGGTATTTTAGGTTGGTATGCAATTCAAAATAAAAGAGATTTCAGAGCTTTGTTTAAAGTTTTATGCGCAACTTTTCTATTAATAAGCATCTATGGCCTATTTGAATATATTACTAAAAGTAACCCTTATGCAGATTGGGCTTCCCAAATGTTTGAATATGGAAAGAATCATTCTACATATTTCTTAACAGAGCAAAGAGGTTTTTTATCTGGAAGAATCATGGGAACTACAACCCATCCTTTAACTTGGGGGCTTACCATGAGTACTTTCTTTGCTTTTCTTTTCAACAATAAATATTATTGGAATAAATACTATTATGTGGCATTCATTCTGATTATAATAAACGCCTTCCTTTGTGGCTCCCGAAGTGCCTTGATAATGATTGGCGTGTACGTAATCATCCGTATATCTGAAAAGCCCAAACGGATAGTAAAAGCATTTCTAATCACTTGCTTTATTCTTATTTGTACCTTAAACATTCTTCCTAAAACTGAAGAATCGCAGAAATTTATTGATACAATCGAGAGTAGTGTTTTTTTCTGGAACGAGAACAAAAGTGAAGAAGTTGGTATTAGCGGTTCTTCCGTTTCGATGAGATGGGAACAATTGGTATTTTCCTTTTATTTAATTCAAGACAGTTTCTTGACAGGAAATGGATATGGTTTCTCTGATGTAGCCCAAGAAAATACAACCACCAAATATGAGGAAATGATGGGATTTGAAAGCATTCTTTTTACAAAAATAGTTAATCAAGGCATTTTAGGTTTAATCTTCTTTTTCATATTTTACTTCAGCCTGCTAAAATACACATGCAAACAAACAAGAAACAGAACTGAAAAATATAAAATAGCAGCATTATATTTTACATATCTTACTGGAATTATATTTACTGGACTACAAAACAGTTTTTATATCTTTTTCCTTTTTGCGATGACAGAGGCAAAAAAGTACTATTTAGAAAAATGTAACCACCAATGAAAATAGCATATATTTTAGCACCATCCGAAATTCTTGATGGGGCGTCTAACGGAATCAGAAGCCAGGTGTTGACTTGGGCAAACAGTTTGAAAGAATTAGGCGAAGAAGTCACAGTCGTAAATGCTACGGATGTTTATAATTGGAAAGATTTTGATATAATCCACCTATTTGGCTCATCTAATACGTGGTTTCTCTCATTTGCAGAGTCGATGAAAGAAAGGAATCCGAATATTGTATGGAGCCCCATTTGTGACGATATAACAAATCCTAAAATACAATTATTAAAAACCTACATAGGATGCGACAAACTGCATATTTTCAGTTTGCCATACATCAGAAAAAAAGCATATCCTCATTTTAAGAGAATATTTGTCCGTTCCAACTACGAAAAGGAGTATATAGCAAAAGCTTATAAAGCCAATCCTCACAATATTGCAATAGTTCCACTGGCAATGTCCTATGATGAAAAATATATTCCACAAGAAAAAGAGAACTTCTGCTTCCACATGAGCCTGATGTTCCAAAAAAGAAAAAATGTTTTGAGGCTTATCCAAGCGGCGAAGAAATATAATTTCAAATTGATTCTAGCCGGCAAGACAGGAAATGAGGAAGAATTTGCTCCTTTGAAAAATGAAATTGGTGACAGCCCGAACATTGAGGTATTGGGCTTTATTTCGGAAGAAGAAAAAATAAATCTCTACAAACGGGCGAAAGTATTTGCTTTACCCAGTATCATGGAAGGGGTCGGGATTGTGGCTGTAGATGCGGCGAACTACGGATGCGAGATTGTCATCACTGAAATAGGTGGCCCGAAAGAATATTATGGGGATAAGGCTTTTGTTGTCAATCCCTATGACGTAGACGCCATCGGACAATCCGTTCTGGATGCTATGTCCGGAAAAAAATCTTTCCAACCGCAACTCAGCGAACAAATCTACAAAGAATTCAACAAAAAGCATATAGCTCAGTTACTGCTTAAAGAATACCAGTCAATCTTATAATGCGTGTATTCTTCAGGACTAGTTATGACAAAATAACTCTAATTGCAAAACAAAAATATGAAAAAGAAGCTACTGGTATTTCATCCGGTTATTGCTCCATATCGAATAGATTTATTCAATCATCTGTCCCAGGAATATGATATGAGACTCTATATGTTTCATCATAATTTGATTGATCAAACGTTCGATTATGAAAAATTATCACAAGCTTTTCTATTTAAACCTACTGTATTAGACAAATTCTATAAAATTCCGTTTCTGAAAATCAGGAAACACATATTTTCCACAATCCGGGCATTCGACCCAGATATCGTTTTTGTATCCGAATGCGGACTTGCCAGTATTATGGCGGTGATATACAAAAAGCTATTCCACAAACGATACAAAATAGTAAGCGTAATAGACGACAGCTATGACATGCTGACGAACAATAATCAGTTCTCAAAAAAGCATGAATGGGGAGAAAAGGTATTAATACCACTCTTTGATAACATTATTAATGTAGAGCCAAATGTAGTTTCTTTTTTTCAGAAAAAATATAATAAGGGCATTTACTTCCCCATTATTCAAGACGAAACCAGAGTCCGCAAGCTTTATGAAGAAGCTCTTCCTATCAGCACACAATATATCCGGCAATATCAATTGGAAAAGAAAAAGGTCCTGCTCTTCGTGGGGCGTCTGGTTCCACTTAAGAACCTTGAATTTGTTATTCGAACCTTTAATAAACTAAACATACCCAATCTGGCTCTCGTCATAGTAGGCAGTGGAGATGAAGATAAAAAACTAAGACAATCGGCAAACAACAATGAAAATATACTTTTTGTCGGCAGATTAGAAGGTAAGCCTCTTTATGCCTGGTATAATATTGCAGAAATGTTTGTATTAGCCAGCACACAGGAAGCTTTCGGTGCTGTTACGAATGAAGCATTAATGGGTGGATGTACTTGTTTAATATCTCAAAAGGCAGGTTCCAATTGCTTAATCAAACAAGGAAGAAATGGATATGTATTCAATCCACATGACGAACAAGAATTTGGGGAAATACTCAGAAAATGTACTAAAGAAGTAACATTAAGGAACTATCCTCTATCACTCCGTGAAAATAAGATGGAACATACTTTTACTGAATATTTCAAACACTTAATAGAGAGCTTATAAAATAGCATTTTAATAATCTCCGTTAAAAACAAATAGCTATTTATGAAAAAAATCATCGTAGTTGGCTATAGAGTTGACAAAAAAAGAGGATATGTTACAGGACAGGCTGTCATGATAGACTTATTTATCAGCATAATGAAATGTAATAAATATCCCATAAAGGCGGTTGCTTTAAATTATATTCTTGGAGGAAATACCAAAATAGGGAAAACTTCTTTTTTACGGCTGCTGGATTATCTCATCATATTTACCAGAATCGTATTAACCATTTCCTTTAATCCAAAATCCGTCTTATATTTCAGCCCTGTTTCAAATAAGTTTGGCGCCATAAGAGATTACATAATGGTAAAGATAGCTAAACTCTTTGGCTATAAAATCATCATGCAACAGTTTGGATGCCGATTCCAGGATTTCTACAACAGTCTGTCGCCCCGCCTGCAAAAGATGGTTCAAAATTGCTATTCACAAGCAACCATAATTACCGTAGAAGGAGAAAAGGCGAAAGAGCAGTTCGATAATATGCCGTTCAAGGATAAATTAGTGATACTGCAAAACGGGCTTCCTGAGACCAATCTGGAGATTAACGGAGTTCCTAAGCATATAACCCAAAATCAACCTGTAAAACTTTTCTATCTTAGCAACATGATAGAAAGTAAAGGGTATATGGATGTGCTGGAAGCCATAAACATTCTTGTCAATCAATACCATAAAAATATTATCGCTACATTTGCCGGCAAATTTTTAAGTGTCATTGATGATGAGAAGTTTAAATCACCGGAAGAAGCATATCAGGCTTTTATGTCACAAATAGACAAATATGGATTAAAAGAACGTGTGAAATACTTTCCCGGCTTGTTCGGAAAAGAAAAAGCTGAAGAATGGAATGGAAGCCATTTCTTTCTGCTCCCCACCTACTATGTTTTTGAAGGACAGCCAACGGCTATTCTGGAAGCACTGGCTTATGGAAGTGTGCCCATTGTCACACGCCACGGACTTATCCCGGAAATGCTGGATGAGAACTGCGGACTGTTTGTCGAGAAGAAAAATCCGCAACAGATTGCAGAAAAGATTAAAAATGTAATAGAAAATCCGGCCATGTATACCTCACTATCGAAAGAGGCTCACCTGAATTACCAACAGAATTATACTTTGGCCGCATACGAGAAAAAACTTATCAACATCATAAAACAATATATCAAACTATGAACCGTTCCACCTCATCTAAACTTGATTTCCTGATTTCAGCATTACACCATGGGGCTTTCATGTCGACAATGGAAGTCCTGGCTTGGATGAAAAAGCAAAATGAAGAAACAATCAGCGAAATCCAACAAATACCAATCTCTGAGTTAAAAGGCTGGTCGTATAAAGACGATAGAATTTGTCATCAGACAGGAAAGTTCTTCAGCATTGACGGTATCCGTATTCATACGAACTACCATCAAGTACCGTCATGGGACCAACCAATCATCAACCAGCCGGAAATTGGTTTCTTAGGGTTTATCGTAAAAAAATTCAACGGAATCTTACATTTCCTGGTCCAAGCCAAAATTGAACCGGGAAATCTTAATATCGTCCAATTGTCTCCCACATTACAAGCAACCAGAAGCAATTATACCAGAGTGCACAAAGGTGCTTCTCCGAATTATCTGGAATATTTCACCGGAGAAAAGAAAGTGCAGATTTTGGTCGACCAGCTGCAATCTGAACAAGGCGCACGCTTTCTGCATAAACGGAACCGCAACATTATTGTGGAAGTGGAAGAGAAAGAGGAAATACCACTGAAGAACGGTTTTATCTGGATTACGTTAAGACAAATAAAGGAATTGCTAAGATATCCGAATGTGGTCAACATGGATACAAGAACTGTAATCTCGTGTATCCAGTTCGGAGATTATTCCACACATACACTTGAATTATTATCTGCATTTCAGTCTGTGAACGGATGCACAGATTCTAAGCCTAATAATTTTATCTATTCTGTCTTAAGCCACGATAATCATCTGCATGAGATACAAGATATAATCAAATGGATTACATCTTTAAAATTTAAATATGAACTCAAAGTTGATAAAATTGGAATTTCTGAAATGGCACATTGGATTTATGATAAAAATACAATTTATCATGAAGAACATAAATACTTCGATGTGATTGGAGTGAATGTCAAAATAGGAAATCGTGAAGTCGTTTCATGGGATCAGCCTATGGTACGTTCTGCTCAAAAAGGCATAATGGGATTTATTGTCAAAAAAATCAATGGGATTTATCACTTTCTAGTTCAAGCAAAATTAGAAGCCGGAAATTTTGATATCGTAGAAATGGCACCAACTGTACAATGCCTTACCGGAAACTACCGTAAAGGTACTAATGAATATACGATACCTTACCTTGAAGAGGTACTGAATGCACCCAAAGAAAAAATATGGTATGCTACTTATCAAAGCGAAGAAGGCGGACGCTTCTTTAAAGAACAGAATCTGAATATAATTGTAGAAGTAGGAGATGAATTTCCTTTAGAAGTTGAGGAAAACTATTGCTGGATGACGCTTAACCAACTACTCTCCTTCGTTACATATAATAACTATCTGAATATTGCAGCAAGAAGTCTCATCTCTGCTATAAGTTTTTACTAATCATGATAAAAATAGGAATCATTTGCCCTTCTGAAATTGCTTACAGAAGGTTCTTGCCTGCCCTAAAACAGGCCAATAATTTTCAGTTTGCCGGGATAAGCATAGCCGATACAGCAGAATGGTATGGAGAAAACATGAATATAGATCCGGCTATTGATGCAAATCGGATTAAGACTGAAAAAGAAAAAGCTCAAAAATTTATCCAGGAATGTAACTCCGGAAAAATATACAGTAGCTATACAGAACTCATTTCATCTCCGGATATAGATGCGGTATATATTCCTCTACCTCCTGCCTTACATTTTAAATGGGCGAAATTAGCATTAGAAAAAGGGAAACACGTATTCGTAGAGAAACCATCAACGACTTCCTTTTCCGATACACAATATTTAATCAAGCTGGCTCGGGAAAAAGGATTAGCTCTGCATGAAAATTATATGTTTATTTATCATGCACAGCTACATGCACTCAATGAAATTGTAGAAAATGGAGAGATAGGGGAAGTCCGGCTATATCGGATTACTTTCGGTTTCCCTCTCAGAACACAAAATGACTTCCGATATAATAAGAAATTGGGAGGAGGAGCTTTAATCGATGCCGGGGGCTATACCATTAAATATGCTTCTTTCCTGCTTGGAGATACTGCAAAAATAACGACTGCACATCTGAACTATCTTACAGGATTTGAAGTAGATATGTATGGGTCTGCAACAATGATTAATGAAAGCGGAGTGACAGCACAACTTGCGTTTGGCATGGATTGTGACTATAAATGTGAAATTGAAATCTGGGGAAGTAAAGGTACAATTACCTCAAATCGTATTTTAACGGCTCCGGTAGGATTCACTCCGGAATATACAATTAAAAAGAATCAGACCTATGAAACTCGTCTTTTACCAGAAGATGATTCATTTCTCAAATCTATCAAGTTTTTCCAAGCTTGCATTGAAAATGAAGAAACTCGCGAAAATGAGTATTCACTAATTGAAAGAGAGTCCAGTTTATTGGCAGATTTCCAAAATATGACATCAAGATGAAAAAGGCAGCAATAATTGGAGCTAAAGGTTTTATTGGCAGACATCTTACATGGTACCTGCAAACGAAAAAGGGAATTACCACAGAATGCTATGATGTCTTAAATATAAATGAAGATAACTATCATCAAGTGGACATGACAGACAAGGCTTCTGTGGCTCGCATAAACCTTGATGTGGATTACATATTTTTCATGGCCGGAATAACCGGGACTAAAATAGGTTTCAACAACTATGAACGATTTGTCTATGGTAATGAGATTGCTTTATTGAATCTACTTAATGCCATAAAAGAATCCGACTACCGGCCTCACATTATATTCCCTTCCTCCAGACTTGTCTACAAAGGAGTGGATAAGGCGCTAAAAGAAGATGATGAAAAAGATGCTAAAACTATCTATGCGGTAAATAAACTGGCCTGTGAAAACTATCTCAAAGTGTATGGTAATAGTTTTGACATCCCTTATACAATATTCCGTATAGGGGTTCCTTATGGAAATTTATTAGATAATAATTATTCATTTGGAACAATAGGTTTCTTTCTTAAAATGGCTACAGAAAATAAAAACATTACTCTATATGGAGACGGTATGTATAAACGTACTTTTACTCACATGGAAGATTTGTGTTACCAAATGATAGAAGGTTGTTTTCAATCTGAAGCACGAAACGAAATCTATAATATAGGAGGAGAAACGCTTTCATTACATGAAGTAGCTCATATAATCTCAGAAAAATATAATGTCTCTGTAAAGTCTATTCCGTGGCCTCAAGAAGATTTACTTATAGAAAGTGGTCATACCTACTTTAATGATGAAAAGATACAGCGTCTCTTAAATGGATATCAATATCATAATATACAAATGATTTTACAAAATCTTTAATTCCTTTTCAGGATTCTGGTAGCCCAAACAGCTTAATAACAATTTACTGATATGCTACAATTAAAAAAAATCCGGATTATCGGTAACAAACAAGAATTAAGAAACTTACCTCAAGGTAAATTACTCATCAATACAATCAACGCTCACTCTTATAACACTGCTTTGAAAGACCCTCTTTTCGCAGAAGCCCTGCAAAAAGGGGATGCATTGATTCCTGACGGTATCAGCATAGTGAAAGCCTGCCGATGGCTGAAAGCCAAATCCCAACCGCAAGAACGCATTGCCGGATGGGATTTATTTGTTTTTGAAATGGAAAGACTGAATCAAAAAGGCGGTAAATGTTTCTTCATGGGAAGCAGTGAAAAGGTTTTGTCGTTAATAAGGGAAAAGGCAAAACGGGTTTATCCGAATATCACGGTAGAAACCTATTCCCCACCCTACAAACCGGAATTCAGTGCGGAGGATAATAAAAAGATTATCGATGCCATCAATCAGGCCAATCCGGACTTGCTATGGATAGGTATGACGGCTCCCAAGCAGGAGAAATGGACATACAGCCATTGGAATGAGCTGGATATTCATTGCCATGTGGGTACTATCGGGGCTGTGTTTGATTTCTTTGCCGGTACGGTGGAGCGCGCTCCACTCTGGTGGCAGGAACATAGTCTGGAATGGCTGTACCGCCTGATTAAGGAACCGAAAAGAATGTGGCGGAGATATATCATCGGTAACGCTTTATTTTTGATCAATATATACAAGGAAAAGTGTCACTAAAGTATATCTTTCCTCTGATTTGTCCGGAATATATAGTATCTTAGCAGATAACTTCAAAGGAATATTATTAATTTTAAAGCAGAATCTGTATGTACTATATATGGTTCGATGAGAGTGATAAGGAAGGAGAATTCTATTCAAACTTTTACGGAGGTATATTAATAAAATCAGAACATCTGGAAAAAGTACTTCAGATGATGAGATGTATTGTAGAAGAGGTAGGACTCGCTGCAGAGGAAATCAAATGGCAAAAGGTGAACCAATATACATTTGACAAATATGTCCGGCTGGTGGATTTCGTTTTTGATCTGTTGGAAAACGGATTTGCCAAAATCCGAATTTTCTTCCGGAACAATCAGTATGTTCCTACAGGGTTGACCAGGGAACAGAAACGAAATGAATTTTCTCTGCTCTATTATCAGTTTATCAAACATTCTTTCGGACTTCAATACTCTAATCCAACCAAACGGCCGGTCAAGCTGAAGCTGTTTATAGATGATATTCCGCTTAAAGGGGAGGATAAAAGGGTGTTTGAAAGTTTTCTTTACAGACTGAATTATGATGATGTGTTTAACAAGGGGAATATCATACTGGCAAAAGGGGATATCCGGGAAGTGGATTCCAAAAAGCATTTGCCTCTTCAGTTGATGGATCTGATATTGGGAGCTATTTGTTTCAGACTGAATGATAAGCATAAAGTAAAAGATCCGGAAACGAACAGAAGAGGTAAAAGAACCAGGCTGAAGGAGCAGTTGTATAAACATATTAATTCACGTATAAGAGGACTTAAGCCGGGATTTAATATTGGGGAAAGTACAGCAACGATCATTCCGTCTGATAAATGGGATTATCCATATATGCACTGGAGTTTTAAACCGACTAGCAGTGTCAGGGATGTTACCAAATCGAAAGGATATAAAAATAGCCCCCATACATCTACCGAGTGAGCTACGGTCAAACGTAGCCTTTCAATGTATCAAGGGCTATATATTTCTTGTGCAAAGAAACATATTTTTTCCCAAATACGCAAGAGAAGTCTGTTTATATTTTGTGATTTCAATATTTTAATTATAAGAAAATACTTTTTTGTCGCTAAAACTCAGAATACTATGAGCGATTTGAAAAACTATACTATCGCCGTAGCTGGAACAGGTTATGTAGGTCTGTCCATCGCTACACTCTTATCCCAGCATCACCAGGTGACGGCTGTGGACGTAATTCCCGAAAAGGTAAAGAAAATCAACAATCGTATCAGCCCGATACAAGATGAATACATCGAAAAGTATTTAAAAGAAAAGGAACTGAACCTGAAAGCCACGCTGGACGGAGTTTCGGCCTACAAGGATGCCGACTTCATCGTAATAGCCGCTCCGACCAATTATGACCCGGTAAAGAACTACTTCGACACAAGCCACGTAGAAGAAGTCATTGACCTGGTGCTGGAGGTAAATCCGGATGCGGTAATGGTAATCAAGAGTACCATTCCAGTGGGTTATTGCCGCAGCCTGTATGTGAAATATGCTGAAAAGTTTCGTAACGCACCTGCCCTGGTTGGTAAGAAGTTCAACCTACTGTTCTCTCCGGAGTTTCTGCGGGAAAGCAAAGCGTTATACGACAACCTCTACCCCAGCCGTATCATCGTAGGCTTCCCGAAGTTTATTGACGGACGGGATGAAGAAAATGAAGCTATCAAGGCTATTGCTGGAGAACATCTGGAGGAAAAAGCAAAAGAATTTGCCGCACTGCTGCAAGAAGGTGCCATCAAGGAAAACATCGACACATTGTTTATGGGCCTTAAGGAAGCTGAAGCGGTAAAACTATTTGCCAATACTTACTTGGCTTTACGCGTGAGCTACTTCAATGAACTGGATACGTATGCAGAAGTGAAAGGATTGGATACACAAGCTATCATCCAAGGTATCTGTTTGGACCCACGTATCGGCACACATTATAACAATCCCTCATTCGGATATGGCGGTTACTGTCTGCCCAAAGATACCAAACAGTTATTAGCCAACTATGCGGATGTACCAGAAAACCTGATTCATGCCATCGTGGAAAGTAACCGTACGCGCAAGGACTTCATTGCTGACCAAGTACTGAAGAAAGCTGGATACTACGATTATTATAACCGTGGGGATTTTAGTCCGGAATCTGAAAAGCAGTGTGTGATTGGAGTGTACCGCCTGACTATGAAATCGAACAGTGACAATTTCCGTCAAAGTTCTATTCAGGGTGTAATGAAACGCATCAAGGCAAAAGGAGCTACAGTTATTATCTATGAACCTACATTAGAAAATGGAACGACTTTCTTTGGCTCAAAGGTGGTAAACAACTTAGAGGTATTTAAGAAACAGAGTAATGCCATCATTGCCAATCGTTACGATGCATGTTTGGATGATGTGAAAGATAAAGTGTACACACGCGATATTTTCAGAAGAGACTGATATAAATACACAATCCTTATATTTATGAAAGGAATAGTCTTAGCCGGTGGCAGTGGCACACGCCTCTACCCCATCACCAAAGGAGTAAGTAAGCAATTGCTCCCCGTGTTTGACAAACCGATGATATACTACCCTATCTCGGTATTGATGTTAGCGGGTATCCGCGAGATTCTGATTATCTCTACTCCTTACGACTTACCGGGATTCCAGCGCTTGTTGGGTGACGGTAGTAACTTCGGGGTACGTTTTGAATATGCAGAACAGCCGTCGCCCGACGGACTGGCTCAGGCTTTCCTTATTGGAGAAAAGTTCATTGGGGATGATGCAGCCTGCCTGGTGTTAGGTGACAATATCTTCCATGGGAATGGCTTCAGCGCCATGCTGCGCGAAGCAGTACGCACCGCAGAGGAAGAAAAGAAGGCTACGGTATTCGGCTACTGGGTGAGTGATCCGGAACGTTACGGAGTGGCGGAATTTGACAAAGAAGGTAACTGTCTGTCCATTGAAGAAAAACCGCAGCATCCAAAATCAAACTATGCGGTGGTGGGATTGTATTTCTACCCGAACAAGGTGGTAGATGTAGCAAAAAGCATCAAGCCCTCGGCTCGCGGTGAACTGGAAATCACCTCAGTGAACCAGCGTTTCTTAGAAGACGGAGAGCTGAAGGTACAGACATTAGGCCGTGGCTTTGCCTGGCTGGATACGGGTACGCACGACTCACTGGCGGAAGCTTCTACCTACATTGAAGTGATTGAAAAACGCCAGGGGCTGAAAGTGGCATGTCTGGAAGGTATTGCGTATCGCAAAGGCTGGATTACGGCAGACAAACTGCGTGAAGAAGCACAGCCGATGCTGAAGAACCAGTATGGTCAATATCTGCTGAAGGTGATTGACGAGGTGGAGCGTACCGGGGAAGCAAACCTGGATTAATGAATAATTAATAATGAAGAATGAAAAATGTTCTGAGTTAATAATTAAATAGTAAATACACAATTAAAATGGAAGTAATCAAAACAGCAATAGAGGGTGTGGTGATTATAGAGCCACGCATTTTTAATGAAAAGGCATCACGCATATTACTTTTTTTAAAATAATCCTTAACTTTGATGAAGTAAATGTTATAGAAAATGCAAAATTATTGGTTTGAATCTCTTCCTGAATCCTGCCCTCCGGCAGATTCAGAAAAATGCCAAGGCATCTATTATCGAGTCGCAATCGGTAATCCGGCACAGTCTGAAGACTTCTTCTCTCAAAAGAAATTAGCTCCAGACAAAACTTTTACAGGTGAAGGAATAGATGAATGCATTGTACGAGCCGTATCTGTTTTTTCAGAACTCACGGATGCAAAGCGTCTGCTAAAACTCCCAAAGTTCCGAAAAGCTAACATTGCAGAAGTAAGTCTTTCCCCACAAGACGGAAACATAAAGAAGACATTCAGAAATTCACACTATTCATGGTGGAGAAGCCGTTTATTTGATGTTTCACAAGCTAAAATCATATCTCTATGACCAGAAATATTCCTATTCGGATAGAAAGAATATTGGATTTTTATGATGTGCCACAATTGTTTATCGCCCGGGATGCATTCGAAACCTTGTATATTTGTCTGTTGTACACCGATGAGCAGGAATGCAGATATACAGCCATACGTATCTCAGGGAAAAGAATTGAAGAGTTTTTGTCCGGAAAAACAGATTTGCGGGAGTTATTTCTCTCTCCTGAAACCGGAGCGGAATATTTTGATGTGACATTGGCCAACAACGAATATCAGATTACCTCATCCGTACCTGCTCCTCTCTCAGAAGACAGGCTCCCGGAAAAAGGGTATACGGCATGTACCTCTGAGGAAAATGAAAATGAAAACGTAATCGTAAACATTCCGGTATCGGACAGATACTTACTGAAAGAAATTGTCCGAAGATTCGGATGGGCCTGCATGTGACATTTTCCGTAGGACTAAAAAATTATAAATCTATTAAAACAGCATACCAACTGCATGAACGTACTCCCTATAAATGAATATGAGAAACATTGTAAGTCTAATGGCTTATTAACAACAAACATATCACCATTATATTAATTTTTTATCTTATGACTACATTCAAACGTAACATACTGATTACCGGCGGTGCCGGATTTATTGGCAGCCACGTAGTGCGCCTGTTCGTGAACAAGTATCCGGAGTACCGTATCATCAACCTGGACAAGCTGACGTATGCGGGGAACCTGGCGAACCTGAAGGATATTGAGAACCAGCCGAACTATGTGTTCGTAAAGGCGGACATCTGCGACTATGAGAAGATGCAGGAGCTGATGGAGCTGTATCACGTGGACGGCATCATTCACCTGGCGGCGGAGAGTCACGTGGACCGCAGCATCAAGGATCCGTTTACCTTTGCACGCACCAACGTGATGGGTACGCTGTCGCTGCTGCAGGCGGCCAAGGTGTACTGGGAAGGTCTGCCGGAGAAGTATGAGGGCAAGCGTTTCTATCATATCTCTACCGACGAGGTGTACGGGGCACTGGAAATGACGCATCCGGAGGGTATCGAGCCGCCGTTCACTACCACGGCTTCGTCGTCGGAACATCATCTGGCGTACGGGAAGGATTTCTTCTACGAGGATACGAAGTACAACCCGCACAGCCCCTACTCTGCCAGCAAGGCGAGCAGCGACCACTTTGTGCGGGCGTTTCACGACACGTACGGCATGCCGACCATCGTAACGAACTGTTCGAACAACTACGGGCCGTATCAGTTCCCGGAGAAGCTGATTCCGCTGTTCATCAACAACATTCGTCACCGCAAGCCGCTGCCGGTGTACGGTAAGGGAGAAAACGTGCGCGACTGGCTGTATGTGGAGGATCATGCGCGGGCCATCGACGTGATTTTCCATAACGGCAAGACGGCGGAAACGTATAACATCGGCGGTTTCAATGAGTGGAAGAACATTGACATCATCAAGGTGGTGATTAATACGGTGGACCGTCTGCTGGGTCGCAAGGAGGGTGAAGACATGGATCTGATTACCTACGTGACCGACCGTCTGGGCCACGACATGCGTTATGCCATCGACTCTACGAAGCTGCAGAAGGAACTGGGCTGGGAACCGAGCCTGCAGTTTGAAGAGGGCATAGAAAAGACGGTGCGCTGGTATCTGGACAACCAGGAATGGATGGACAACGTGACGAGCGGTGACTATCAGAAGTATTATGACTCGATGTACAAAGGACGGTAACTGAGAGTGAAAAGCGAATAAGGAAAAGGTAAAAACGAAGGGGAAACCGCTCATTTTTACCTTTTTTGTTAGAAGCGGAAGAAAAAGCCTATTCATTAGGAAATGAAGAAAAAAATTTGTTCTTTTGCATTAGAACTAAATCCAAATGTATGAATGTGACAGTTTTTAATCCGGCTCAATTGCAAGTACTCGACATGATGTCGTTTGTGGATAGTCCTGAAGCTTTGGCAGAACTGAAAAAGGCTATTTCTGATTATTTCGCCAAGCAAGCCCAAAAGGAAATTGACCGCTTGTGGGAAAGTGGAGAATTAAATGAGGAGAAAGTCGAAAATTTCTACCAGCTGCATGAACGTACTCCCTATAAATGAATATGAGAAACATTGTATTGGATACAAACTCACTGATTATTGCAATTTCTGCGAAGAATGACTGCCATAAAGTGTGGCAATCATTCTTGAATGGGGATTATACACTATGTATAAGCAATGAAATCTTAGAAGAGTATCTGGAAGTCATGACTCGCAACATAAACAAGTATGTAGCCGAAGCGATTATCTACACGATTCTTACTCGCGAAAACGTAAAAAGATTAACTCCTCACTACCGCTTTCATTTAATTACAGCAGACCAGGATGACAATAAGTTCGTGGACTGTGCAATAGCAGCCAATGCTGAATACATAGTGACAGAAGATCACCATTTCAATGAACTTAAAAATATATCTTTTCCATCAGTTGCCATAATTAATTTGAAGGATTTCGCAAAAACGTTGTAAGTCCCTGCAGTTTGAAGAGGGCATAGAAAAGACGGTGCGCTGGTATCTGGACAACCAGGAATGGATGGACAACGTGACGAGCGGTGACTACCAGAAGTATTATGACTCAATGTACAAGGGACGGTAACTGAGAGTGAAATCTGCACATTAAAAACAGAAAAGAATTTGGTTTTCTAAAGAAAAAACTCTATTTTTATCAAAGGAAGATTTTTATTATGAAAACGAAACAAGAATATCTGAAACTATTGGTAAGCATTCGAAGAAATGCACCTTTTACACTTTGAGGTTTGGTTGTAGCTTT
>ERZ827496.1119-NODE-1119-length-33365-cov-3.540198_pt1 | contig 33365 bp, 19 predicted proteins | sample MGYA00519769_ERZ827496 | MGnify/ENA primary metagenome ERZ827496 (study PRJEB31778, sample SAMEA3449327) | human gut metagenome | biome: human gut; feature: human-associated habitat; material: faeces | place: United Kingdom | collected 2010/2012 ...
TTTGATGCTAATTCCAATGTCCAATACATAAGCTATAAGTATTTAAATTGTGAATATTAATCTTAGGTTTCTATTTTTCGGCAAAAGTATAACAAAAAATTTCACTTGCAACTATTATTCCAAAATATTTCTTCTTTTCCCTCGTTAAAATTGATTTTACGTGATAAAATGAATAAATAATCTGATAATCTGTTTACATAAGCTAACAATTCAGGAGAAATTGTACTACTTTCGGACAGAGTAAGTATCCGCCGTTCGGCACGCCGGCACACCGTACGGCAGATATGACAGACGGCAGCACCGGCCGCGCCACCGGGAAGCACAAAATTACTCAAAGGGGGAAGGATTTCGTCGGCAGCATCTATCTCATGTTCAATCTGCTCCACATCGGCAGGGGTAATGATGCTGACTTCATTCAACCGTACTTTGTCTTGATCGGTAGCTAGGTGAGAGCCTATAGCAAACAATTTATTTTGCACATGCAAAAGAAATTCCCTATCATGCTCTTCATTGAGATAAGTGATCAATAATCCAAGATTAGCATTCAGTTCGTCTACCGTACCATAGGCCTCCAGACGAATATGTGTTTTCGACACGCGTGTTCCTCCAATCAATCCGGTAGTACCACGGTCTCCGGTCTTTGTATATACAAGGCTCTTCTTCATAATCATCGTTCTTTAGGAATTCATTTTATATGGTTAACACACAAATATAATCAGAAGTTGACTATATAGTGCTGTTTTATCTTTGTTTTATCAAAGAAAAGAATCCCCACGTCATAAAGATCAAAAGTAATACCTACCCGATCATCCGCTTTCAATCGCTCCCAAAGGTTCTTCATTGCTTTGGAATAATGAATGCCACGAATCACGAAAACACTCTGCTGAACGACCCGTGCAAGACAAATACGAAAAACATCTTCCACCAGAACCGGACTCTGATGACAATGTATATAAAGAAAATCTACGGGTACGTCCGCTTCCAGAAAAAGTTCGGAAAGCTCGGAAGCAAACGTATAATCGGCAGTTGCCTTTCCGGATTGCAAATACAAAGAAGAAGAGGATGGAGTACCAAAATCGATAATCGTACCGGGTTGTATCCTGTTTACCAACCGGAACAACAGACGCTTTACTTTAAGAGACTCGTTTCGCCATCCTTTACCATGATTCCTCTTCTGTTTTTTTTCTTCCTGCGCCAATTCCTTATAAGCGTAATAAGGAGTTTTCTCGTAGAAAAGACAAGTGATCAATTCAAAGGCAAAAGGGGAATGTACGCCATATCCACAGCGATGGCGCACACGGGAAAGCCAGATAAAAGGCCGTTTTAAAGCAAGTATGATGTTCATAGCGGGGTATACTGTAATATTTTGCAGCAAAGATATATTTTTTAGTTCATAGAATCCACCAGATACCGAAATGTTATTAAGGATCGGCTTATTCAAACAATGACAATTATGAAAATTTCTCCTAATAATCGGAAAAGAAAAGCACAAAGACAATCACTCCCCAATAACAAAAAATAAGGGGTAAGCCCCAAAAAGTGGCCACTCCTTATTTCTACTATAAAACGAACGTATATTCTGTTACTTCAAAACAACCTTTTTCGTTACCTTGCCTGAATTGTTCAGTAATTGTACAATATAGACACCTTTTCCTTGGAAAGGAATAATTTCCTTCTGTACATTTTTCTTCAAACATACATTTCCAAGTAAATCGTATACAGTTACTTCGGACAGTTCACCAGACTCAATGGTTATGCTCTTATCTCCGGCAAAAATGATCGCTTCGCCGGCATCCGGAGCCGTATAAAGACCCACTGATGAATTGACAGTCCACTTCACAAATTTAGAGATTTCCACCACATGGGCATCATCATCCCCCACAGTAACCACATGATCCCATGAATCCCGATCGTATTCATCCTCAGCATCCGGATTGTCTTCCGGTTTTGCTTTCAGATAAAGAGCTATATTGTCAAACGAAAGGTTATCTTCATCTACTAAAACAAAACGCAACGGTTGATTGACAAAAGGCATCGTTGTAGTTACTTTATAGATACCATCGGCCCCTTTCTCCATTTCGAGCGCCTCTATTGTTCCGGTAAAGCCAAAGTCATCATTAAACATTCTACTACCCACATATACTATCCCGTTGGCCGGTGTAGACTCCGGTGCATGGAAAAGGATGGATACAGAAGTATTTTCCACATTTTTCCGCCAATCATAGAATTTGACGACATCATAAATTATTTTATAATCCTCAACTATAATGTGCTTGTCATGATCCCATGAATCAATATCGTATGTATTTCTCTCTGTTCTCCAAACAGCCACATTATCCACTTCACCGTTATCGCCCATTAAAACGAAACGGAGTCCTTTTCCTACAACAAAATCGGTCTCTACTTCGGCACGATACAACCCATCGTCCCCCTTTTCCATCTCAATGACATTTGTCAGGTTGTCAAATCCATAATCCCAATTAAACAAAGTGCTACCAACACAGATAACAGCATCGGCAGGAGTACTCTCCGGTGCATGAAACACGATCTCATTGGATTTAACAATCACCTCTTTTTTCCATGCCACAAATTGGTTGAAATAGTAAACTATATTCCCATTTTCTTCAACCTTATAATCTTCATTTCCCCAAGAGTCGGTATCATAGTTTATCCCATCGTCTTTCAGCCATTGAGCTATGTTTTCAGGATCACCATTCAGGATAAAGCGAATTCCGGCATTACAGAAATCAGCAGGAACTTCTACTGCCATAGCCTTGTCTGGACGCCAAGTGGGAAGCATTTTAATTCATACCCATGATCCGGCAATCCATAACTCGCATCCCAACCGCCTTGCCAGCTCGAGCTGCCAACCAAGATTTTCGCATTCTCTGGTGTCGATTCAGGTGCTTTAAACGCTACCATTGTAGTCTGTGCTTGCATAAGAGATACAAGCATGACTAATAAAAATGTAATTTTTATTCTCATGATACTATAGATTTAAATAAGTGAATAATTTAAAGTAAAAAGGAAGGGAACAGGTTCTTTATAATTCGTCAGGCATCATAAAAGACATCTGGTAAGAGCCTGTTCAAACCTTGTCCAGCCTTGTTTTAATAGTTGTTTCCAAGATATTCTTTTTCATTTTAAGGAGGACTACAAACTGTCCGATGAATGAAAAACAGACCGAAAACAAATACTAAATAAACTGAGAAACTTTTTCCAAAAAAATCAAACAGGCTCTTCTGACTATTATCGAATTACTATTTTCTGTGATAGTGATTGTGTTGCATTCGATACTTTGACAATATAGCTACCTGAAGCTATATTATTTATTACTTCATTGGTTCCGGCAGCGGTCAGAATGATCTTACCCTCCAGATTGTAGACGGTTACCACGACATTATCCTGAGAATTAATCACGATCGTATTACCTGCTACGAATACGCCCAGATCATTGATTTTAGGACTGTCAATACCTGTACCGACATAAGGATAACCTTCCCAGCGCGCCACTACATCATTGAGCACAGCAGGCCCTGCAGGAACAACCCTGTCAACATTACTGTCGTCATTCTCGTCGGCATTTCTTTCACTGATCGTAATGTCACCTTCCATAATCTCCTCGTAGTTCATTACATAGGTATAGAAAGCAGTCGGTTGTTCATAATAAGAAGCAGTAAGTGTCCAGGTTCCATCCGCCTTTTTGGTCATACGGTTGCTATCATCAAGTCCATATCCAAATTTAGCTCCCCAGATATAGATAACCAAATCATCAGGAGTATTGGAAGGAACAGTTACATTATAGGTCACTTCATACGATTGTGCTTCACTCTTCCAATAAACAGCATCTACTGTATACTCTTTTCCTTCGATCAGGCCTTCGCCCACTACGTTTCCCCCATCATCATACACATCTTTGTAAGAAGGCCAATCATCTGTATAAATATCCCCTGAAAGGTTGCGGAACATAGCTAAATTCGTAGGATCGCCATTCATGTAAAAGCGCATCCCAATATAATTACTCATATATCCGGCAGCGTGCTGACCTAACACGGCAGACTCCAAAGTCAAAGAATAAACTCCGTCGCTCTCTTTCTCCAATTGATAAGTTTCGGGACGAAGATCTCCCGTATAATCATCTCCAAATCCCAGCCATTGTCCGGGTTCATACTCGATGGCCGTCCAAATCATCAGTGTCACAGTAGCATCTGCAGGAGTACTTGCCGGTGCATTGAATACAATCCTTGTTTCCTGTGCTTTTAGCATCGAAGCTATTAAAAGCAACATAAGTGTAATTTTAAATTTCATAACTATGGAATTAAACGGTTATTTAATATTTCTTCTAAAAATAAATTTACCTTTATACTTGGGAAAGAATAAATTCCGTTATCCTTTCCCTTAAAATTAACTCACGTTAACCATTGACAATTAAAATCTTTGAAGCAGACTTCAATTTTACGATATAGGTTCCCGATTGCAAATTAAAATCGCTCTTTGAAAATGACACATGGGATGTACCTGCCTTGATTAATTCCCTACCTGTCATAATCCCGGTCAATGAGTAGAATTCCACCACTTCATCATTCTGTAAAGGGGCAGGAAATGCAATATTGACATAGTCGAGCACGGGATTGGGGTATACTTCAAACAAAGATTGATTCTTTCCTCCAGAGACTTCACCGATTCCTGTCCCAAAAATATTATTACTGACAGAAAGCCCCAAACCGATATAACAACCTCCGACCGCATTATGACAATGCACGGCTACGACATTATCGGTATTTGGACAAATGGTCTTTTTGGCCTCATCGGAAAGGGTATAGAAGTGTTTCTTCTCCAATGGCCAGTTCTCTTCTTCAAAAGCAAGCGCCTCAACCCCATTGATATACACTCTCACCTCGCCATCTACATATAGCTCGGCAAACAGATGGCGGATTTGCTCGTCGGTCAACTCTCCGGGATTAAATACTTTACGCATCCATATATCGGGAGTGTTCCACAAGGTCCGCCTGAGTGAAGTAAACAGCTTTCCTCCACTATCACCAAAACATCCGTAGTCTTCTTTCCACGAAGAATCAGAGAAATCCATTCCCTGCCAACCATCAGAAGGTGTATTCAATGTATATTTCCACTTGGCATTGGGAGATACAAGCGTTGTAAAATCATCGGCCGTACTACAACTCTTGATTGTATATTCAATAATCGGCCTGATTCTTCCGATGTTTATTTTATCATATTTACGATCATAAGTAACTAGCCCATTGGTTTCATTTTCCACATCGGCAATCTCCGTATAGATAGCAGCCGACAGCCCGTCCTGTTTAGCCATGGCATTTGCCCATTCGGCTATATTGGTAAACCGCATGGTAAGCTGCTCCACAGAGGTAGCCGGGCGGTCGTATACTCCGGAAGGGTTAGGGTACCAAGTATGACCGGGTACATTGTATTCAATGCCGCCATATTCCCCTACTACCCGAATGCGTCTGGTAGTGGGATAATCAACAGTAGGCACACCCGGATACCAGGTTCCAATAGTCGGATAAGGATACGAATGATAATCCTGTATGTGCCCTATCTCAAAGTCCGTAAACCCACTTGCAGCCGTCACTAAGCGGTTAGGATCCATGTCAAGCACCTTCTGGGTATTTTCCATCGTACTGAACTGCCCCCAATTCTCATTAAAAACAATCCATTGAATAATCGAAGGGTGATTCTTTAAGCTACGAACCACATTTTCTAACTCTATTTTAAAGTTGGCCTTGTTTCTTTCGGATACCCTGGAATCGTCCGTATGATTCCACTCACCCTCCCAAGGACCTGGAGGAATGGTAACACCGTCGCGTCCCGTAGGAGCACTCGGCATATCCTGCCAGACCAAAAGTCCCAACCGGTCACAATGATAATACCAACGGGCAAATTCCGTCTTTCCATGCTTACGTGAAGTATTGAATCCCATTTCTTTTATTTTCAGAATGTCCCAAACCAAAGCTTCATCGCATGGAGCCGTATAGACACCATCGGGCCAATAGCCCTGATCGAGTACGCCAAAATTAAATAGATATTCATTGTTCAGGAAGATCCTCTTATAACCTCCCCACTCTCCCATGCTGACCTTACGCATGCCAAAGTAGCTTTTCACATGATCGGTAACTCTTCCGTTATCCTCAATGCTCAATTCCAGCGTATAGAGGAATGGGGAATCCGGTGACCATAATTTCTGATCCGGAATGGCAATCCGCACCTCTTCATTCATGGCGACATCTTGCCGGGCAATAATCCGTTCCTCCTCTTTTATCAAAACTGTAGCTTTGGTCTGTTGCGTACCATTATCCACATTAACCGTCAATTTCAGTTGGCTCGCATCGATATCGGGAACCATGCTTATATCCCGGACGTGTATGTCGGCAACCGGTTCCAGCCACACAGTCTGCCAAATTCCGGTACATGCCGTATAAAACACAGAGAAAGGATTATTCCACTGCTTCCCATTCGGTTGCCCGCCTTCGTCACTCGGATCATATACCCGGACCACGACTTCATTTTCTTCGCCAGTATTTTTCAATTTATCTGTAATATCATAAGAGAAAGGGTCATATCCTCCTCTGTGCACTCCCACACTCTGACCATTGATGAAGACTTCACTCTCCCAGTCCACCGCACCGAAATTAATCATGATTCGCTTCCCAGTCCAACTGTCAGGAATGGTAAAGTTGCGCGTATACCACACATGCCTCTGCCGTTGCAACATTACGCCCGACAAAGCCGATTCTACGGGAAAGGGCACCAATATCTCCCGATAAGATGAAAAATCCACCGGCATTGTAAGTTCCCCTTTCGTATCCTGCTTCAGTTTCCATATACCGTTCAGGTTCATCCATTCCGTGCGTTCCAATTGCGGACGCGGATATTCCGGCCACACATTTTCCGGTGATATATCTTCAAACCAAGGTGTAGACACCGGTATCGTCTGTTTTTTCCAAGGCCTGACCTGTGCGGAAAGCGCTCCTCCAACTAATAATAAAGCTATTATAAATTTTAATCTCATCATATCTGCTTTTATCTTGATGTTGTTCTTACTATCTTGATATCATCCACAAAAATCCATGTGTCCGAACTTGTCACAGACTTGTTTCCGGAGCCGTCTGTTTTGTAAGCTCCCTCATGCGACAATAGCTGAATGGCCATTCTTTTTCCATCCAATGCCGGTGCCACCGATCCTCTGAAATACTGTTCGCACGATATAAAATCATCCATAGTACGTTCCACTCCCAAGCTAAATGACATTTCATGTATCACCTGAATGTTATTTTCAGACAAGTCCGGATTAGCTTCATCATATTTCTGGAAAGTAATGATACGTGAACGCACAAACGTTTCCAGATCATCACCTTTCGGCGTCGGGTTACTATAGTTTATTTTGGCCTTGAAACTCACAATATAGGTACATCCAGAATGGAAACGTTCGTTCAGTCTCTGCCAAACCGGATGAGAATATTCGCCAATATTCATCACACAATTGCCTTCCGGTGCCGACGGCAGATTAACAGCACCTGCTTTGACTGTTCCGGGTTTTGTATTCGTCCAGTTATTTAGCATGCCAGCACAACTCCATCCGTCTATCCGGTTGAAATTGACTTGATTACTACCCGGTTTTTCAAATCCGGCATTTTCAACATTAACAACAAAATCACCGATGAGGAAAGTATCATACCGGTTCAACGCATGAATAAGAGTTTCACACTCCCGATCTATAATGCGTTGGGTTAAACCGGGCATCTCCAGAATCGCTTCAGCCAGCCCCACTGATATTTCAAGAGAATCTTTTGCTCCAGGTTTGAATTGTCCGGGCAATGTACCCTCCACCGTATTCTCCAATGTGAAATGACATTCGTCAATCAGCTCTTTCAATGAACTGACAAAAGGGTTCTTTGAATCTTCAAAAACGTCTTTAGCCGCCAACAATCCCAAATAGGCATAGTCGATGTTCTCCTGGCTGGCATACTCACTCATGCCGATCTCTTTCAGCGAATCGGCCTTATGCTGATAGATGGCTTTCGAACCCACCCTATACAATCCTTCTTCCTCACCCTCCACAGCTTTACGTATACGGGTATACGCCGAATCCAGTTCCGCTTCAAAATAATAACGAAAAACACGATCGTATTCTTGCTGTCCACAGGAACTTATTATCCCGGCCAATACGGTCAGAAAGGTAATTGATATTAATATATTCTTTAACAACTTCATAATTATAAAATCAATTTAATAGTTTCTCTTCACAAATGGCTTATAATCGTATTTCATCCAATCGATACCGACATGAAGCCGATAATCCTTATCCCAAAAGGTACGATTGTCCCAGTTCGATCCCTTATTCCATGGATTACCGGCAAACCACAACTCGCACCCCAAAAAATCTCCTCCTTCGGCAATTACTCCTAATCCACCGGCTTTCAAAACATCAATGGTAAAATCAACAAACATACGAGCCTGCACCTCAGGAGAATAAGTCGATCCGTAAGTAATCATATCCATACGGGAATATATATTAAAAACTTTATCCGCATTGACATTCGTATACGGAAAAGAGGCACCTACTACCATGAACTCCTTCTCATAGATGAGCTTCATGTACACAGACAATTCTCCCAAAGTACTATAAGCCGAATGACCGGTATCAAAAACATAGTTTATACCCAACACATCAAAATCAAGTGCATACTCATCGGTATAAAATCGCCCCAATAAACGAACGACATCATCCGCCTTTGAAGCATGAAAAACTGTTTTTATCTTCTTATCATATTTAGCAGCAAAATCTCTGACGGCCCGGTATCCGGCATTCATATAGGTAACCATCCGTTCGGCATCATTATCACCGAGACGACACATGAAAAGTCCATTTGACGCAACGAAATCATAATCACCGCCTATAGCAACAAAAGTGGGAAAAAGGTTCTCTCCGGCAAGTTTCTCCAATATATCTTTTCCATAGTCATAGATGGCTTCTTCCATTTCCGGTCCATCGGGTATCTTCAACCACTCTTCGGATTTAAGCCCCTTTTCGTAAAGAATAGATAAGAAAACTTCAAGGCCCGCATCTTTAGCCTTTTTAAAATCCTCTTTCACCCTTTCGAACACATGATAATCAATAGCATAAGAGACATTACCGGCCTTGTCGCTGGTATATGGGCCAAAAGCAACAGAAAGACGCACAATATTCCCACCATGTTTTTTCACCGATTCAAAAGGTGATTCACGCTCTCCGTTCTCATTTTTAAAATACTGCCCGTCCGTGGCGTTACGTTCCAGATAAGAAGCATAGCTCAAGCTTGTACCTAAATAGTATTTATCATCCTGAATGACAGCTCCCGGACGCAAAACCTCTTCCACATCGGGCTCATAACAGGACGATATAAGAAGTAATATAAACCCGGCTATCAGAAAAAATATATATTTATCAAATGGTTTCATAGATATAACTGTTTAAACATTTCTTTATCATTCAATTATTTATAGCCACTGTTTTGAGTGAGTCCGGGATTGGCAGTCATTGCTACCGCCGGGAAAGGTAAATACAGATACCGGGCCACATTCGTTCCTGCATCTCCCGAAGTCCTGGCAATGTGGTCGACCAACTTATTAAATCTCTTCATCGTGCGTCTGCCCTGACATTCAAAATAAAACTCCCACCGTCGCTCGTTATAAATATGATCGCTGATCTTCTTTTTATCATTGCCAAAATCCGCAGTGGCATCCAGTTCTCTCAATCCGGCTCTGTTTCGAACCAAATTCACCATATCGACGGCTTCACCGGCATCACCCAATTCATTTAATGCTTCCGCTCTCATCAGCAAAACATCCGCCCATCTGATGATTATGAAATCGTTTCCGGAAACACTACCATCCGTCGAGGGGTCCGCCGGGTATTTATTCATAATGGGTTTGTTCCATTCCGATTCTGCCAACCAGTCAATCAGACGTCCGGTTTTCAAATCGGTAAACACAGTAACCAGTAATTCCCTCCGCTTGTCGTTTTTGTCGAAAGTGTTGTAGAAATCACGCTTCACACTCATGTCTCCCCAGTTGTAATTATTGGGAAAATAACCGGAATCCGGCTGACCTTCCTCATCTTTTTTAGGTCTTGAAAGTTGTGCATGCAAAACCATTCCCGACACAGCTTTACCATTTATACAACCTGCAGCCGGTAAAGCCCACATAATCTCCGAGTTGCTATACCCTTCGTTTTGCAATGAAAATATATCGGCATAATTTCCTTCAAGGCCATACTCCCTCGTTCTCTGATTGTCTTCATACAGTTTCGTAGTCAAATCAGCACACTCCTGCCACTTTTTTTGTTCCAGATAGATACGTGCAAGGAAAGCCTCTGCACCTCCTTTTGTCACCCGACCATAATCTTTTGTCATATTCATCCGTTCGCTTTTTGTGGGCAGAAACGGGATAACCTCTTTCAGCTCATTTTCCATAAACCGATACACAGAATCCTGAGTCTGTTTGGGTATAATGGGCCTGTGATCGGTTGAACTGGTAACAATAGGTACACCACCGAACCACGTACAAAGATTGAAATAGCAAAAAACCCTGACTGCGCGGGATTCCACAATAATCTGCTCCTTCACCTCTTTAGAGATACTATAACCGGGTTCTCCTGCCTGTGTCTTCTGAAATCCTTCTTCTGATTTGTCAATCACCTTGTTACAATAGCTAATCGATGACCACAGATAGTCATACACATTATTAATAGCTCCCGGAAATATAGACGACCAGCCGGTATAATCTCCCCATTCGCCTGCACCCACGGCATAATCCGACGCACACTCCTCTATTTTGAAAACTTCCAGCGAAAAAGGAGCGTCCCAAGGAATCACCAACCGCCCGTAGGCGGAAGCAAGTCCGGTTAATAATTCCGATTCCGTTTTCCAATACTCCTCTTCCGGAAATTTTCCATAAATCGTTTCTTCAAGTTGATCCGTACAGCCCGTACAAAACAGTACGTTAAGAACCAATATTGTATATATTATATTTTTCATATGACAATAGTTAGTTAAAGTGAAAGATTAATACCAAAAGTAATCGTACGAGTAAAAGGATTCATATTCCCACGTCCGTCAATGTATTGCACATCCGGGTTTATACCCTTATATTTCGTGATTGTGAAAAGATTGGTTACAGAAGAAAAGACCTTCAGTTCCTCTATAAAAAAGCCTTTCTTCAGAGGTATCAGATAGGACAAAGTCAAATCTCTCATTCTGACAAACGAAGCATCCTGAATACACCATGTACTTAAATACAGCTTAGGATCGGTAACACGCGTCAGGCTCGGTACATCCGTATTTTGATGTTCAGGCGTCCATCTGTCCAACGCCTCACGTGACAAGTTGCCATACCACTCGAATTCCGGTCCCGTCATAGTGATCCGGTTTAAATTGGCAACCTTTTTATCGAGAACCGCTTCAATCATAAAGCTCAATTCGATTCCCTTATAGCGTAACGAACTTGAAAAACCACCCAGATATTTAGGACTGCCATTTCCCAGATACACCTTGTCCGCCTCATCCAGTTTCCCGTCTCTTCCAGCTACCACGTTTCCGTCTTTATCATATCCGTTAATGTCCTTGAATTTAGGATCACCCGGTTTCGCTCCATACACACTGGCCACATACACCTCTTCCGTGCTCCATATTCCATCAAAAATATATCCATACATGGCATTGTACGGTGTACCGGCTTTACGAATACCTGCATACCCTTTTTCCGTACCATAATACAGACTATTCCATAAAATTTCATCCCCATCTATATCCTTCACCTCATTCTTGTTTATGGAGAACCATACACTGGGCTTCCACTGCAACTGCCTGTTAAAGAAATCGAGGTAAAAGTCCAACTTCATCTCAAGTCCCTTATTAAGCATTTTGCCTTTATTGATCGTATATTTTTTAAATCCGGTTTCATGCGGCATCTGTCTTTCCATCAGCAAATCACTTGAATTCTTTATATAGTAATTCAGATCAAAATAAAAGAAAGAGTTACCAGCTTCTACCCCAAAATTAGCCGTTGCCGATTTTTCCCAATGCAAATCCGGATTGGGTATATAGTCTCCATTCCACTCTACTCCATTCACAACACCGTCACCCATAGTTGCACGCCTATAATTCAACAGGCTCTGCGTTCTTCCGTTAGGGACATCCGAATTTCCGGCGAGTCCATACCCAACCTTCAATTTCAAAGTATTCACATAAGGATTAGAGCTATTGAAAAAACTCTCTCTATCCACTTTCCAAGCAAAAGCGAAAGACGGAAAATATCCCCATTTATTATTTTCACCAAATTGAGTGGCGGCATCTGCACGGAAATTTACAGTAGCCAGATACCGACCCTTATAATCATAATTCAACCGCCCGAAAAAAGCCTGAGTAGCCCTTTCTGTCCAACCGCTGTTAAATCCATAATCCACACCTATACCGGCTTGTAGCTGATAATAGCTAATATCACTACTGGGAAATTCCGAATTGTTGGCATTCAGCATTCTCCACCTGTATTTCTGGAAAGAAGTTCCGGCCAAGACCGAAATCGAATGTCCCTTGAATGTGACGGCATAATTCAAAATCCAGTCGTTCAACAGATTCGACCAGTTTTCCTGCTGAATGCCAGCTTTGTTTTTACCCACTACGGTGTCATAAGGTTGCTGATCCCAAAAATTCTCATTAAACCTGCGTTCATAGCCAAATCTTCCTTCCAGATACAGCCCTTTCAACAAATTATATTTAGCCGATGCAAACATTCTGAAAGTATTCTCCTCCGAATTATTTTTATTCAATTGCCGGTAACTGAACGGGTTTGTCTCGTCCATCCATCCCATACTTTCAATCGGATATTTGGAGGGCTTCCCTTCGCTGTCATAGATAGGCACGACCGGAGGGAAACGCAAAGCATTATAATAATCCGGTTTCACATTATTCCGCAGTTCCTGCGTATAATTCATGTCGACGTTGAGATACAACTTATTCTTTTCATACACTAATTTCGTAGCAAAATTATAACGCCGGTAATCAGCAGGCCCTACCAAAGCATTCCCATCAAAAAAATTTCCGGAAGCCCTGTATTTAAAATCAGAACTGCCCCCCGATACTGACAGATTATGTTCCTGATTCAAATTCTTATTCAAGACTTCATCTTTCCAACTTGTGTCTGCCAGTAATCCTTGGTAGTAATATTCAATTGGATATGCATAATATTCGCCATTAAAACCGGTACGATATGTATGCGCAAAAGTAGGATCTTTAGCCAGATCATGATAAAAACGGGTGTACTCTTCAGAGTTCATCATATTCGCATCTTTAGCAATGGTCTGTGTATAAATTTTTCCAGAATACTCTATTTTCAATTTGCCCTCACGTCCGGTCTTTGTGGTTACAATGATAACTCCGTTAGCTCCTCTCGAACCATATATAGCCGCTGCCGAAGCATCTTTCAAAACATCCATCTGCACTATATCATTAGGATTTATACGGTTCAGCGCCCCTAAATCATCCATCGGGAAGCCATCAATGATGACCAACGGATCTCCATTTCCCGCAAACGATCCCTGCCCACGCAAGGTCATTGTCGGTATGGCTCCCGGATCCATATTCGCACTGTTCACATACAAGCCCGTAGCACGCCCTTGCAACATCTGTGCAGCATTACTCGCACTGCTCATGGTCAGATTCTCCGTTTTGATGGATTGCACACTACCTGTCAAATCGGACTTCTTGACTCCGGCGTATCCAATTGCAACAACCTCGTCCAACTGCATGGCATCGGGTTCCAAAGTTATTTTAAGGGTCTTTCCTCCCGTCACTTTCACTCTTTTAGTTGCATACCCCATAAAAGAAATTTCCAGAGTGGCATTCATGGGCACCCGAACCGTGAACTTACCGTCCATATCGGTCACCGTTCCCTTGTCTGTACCTTTTACACGTACCGACGCACTCGGTAACGTTTCTCCCAAGTCATCATATACCACTCCAGATACACTTAGATTCTGTGCTGATAATGAGAACATAAAGCTCAACATTACAAATAGCAAGACAAATTTTAATTTGCTTTTCATCGTATCATCATTTTTATATTAACCGTATTCTTTCTTAGTTATAGTTCATACTTGTTAAGGATTATTTTCCGTTATCGCCTGTTCCTTTTTTAGTACTAATTAACCTCTATTCCCGAAGGAGCTTAACTGTGACCGGTGCCTGATTCGCGGATCTTACCTCAAGTAAAAACATCCGCTGTCCACCCGGCAATTCAATCCGAATCCCCCCTGCCGCATTGCGACCACTCTCGTAGAGTAGGATGCCATCCGTGGTGTACAGTCGGACAGTAGAACCATCCTCCAGTTTATCAACAATCAGATAATTACCGTTTATCAGGTAAGTAAACGCATTACGCGTTGTTTCATTCACCGAAACACCTCCCGAATACTTTAGAGCCACGTCATCCACCATTACTTTCATTCCCGAATTACTGAAGAATGAAATCTTGACCAAGTCGGACACCGCCATAACAGGGAAAGGCAACGTAGATACTTTATACCAACGATACGCACCATTAGTATATTCAACCGGATATGCAGACAGGTCACCCAGATTCACAGACAGTTCCCGATCGTTATCGGGATTGCCGGTCTCTATTTTTACTCGAAATACATCCTGACCGGATGCTCCGGACTCGGTCGCCAACAGACATTCCAGCTGATAAGCACCCGGAGCTATCCCTGTGACATATTGGCTCGCTTTCACCTCATTATGCTCTCCATCATAAGGATAAAGAGTCATATAATATCCCTTCTCGGCAGAGCTAGCACTATTCTCACGCGCTACATTCTCTTCAAAATGCCACCCGAGATACGGATTGGAAAAATCAGCATTATAGATACCGGTATTCACCTTAACAAGCTCAATATTCGAAAGGCGGACATCCATCCCCTCGGCAGGTAAAATACTAAACACCAATTCCAAATTAGCCTCCGACGGCAACGTCACGTTATATGAAAAAGACTGCTGTTTCAAGCTCATCGACTCAAAAAAGGAGTGATCTACTAAACCGGATGTGACCGAACTAAGCTTAACATCGGCTTCATCTGCCATCCCCGCACAATCAAATTTCAATAGATAGTCTCCCGCCGGAACTTTCGTCAGTTTCTGTACGATGGCCGTCAGTTTATGATCCGAAAACAAAAGATTACTCGAATCGAATTGTATCGGATTACTCAACTCACCACAGAAAGTATTGGTCGGAGTACCACTCCACGCATTTCCATCCCGGACTTCCCATCCTTTCAGATCATAAAAGAAATAGGGATTCACCGGAATGGTTTTAAAACATGAATTATAAACATTATAGTTATTGCTATATTCCAATTCACCGGCAGTAAGTTCTATCCAGTCAATATCGATGTTGCAACTGGAAGAAGCCTTCATCTCGATGGTGTATTCACCCGATTCAGGAATCCTTACCGTAACACTCCGTACGATCTCCCCCGTGTTTACAGCCGATTTCGGAACAAACAAGCCATCGGACATTCCATCCGACATGTCACTGTCCAAATATTCAGATCCACGTTTTACACGTACCCAAAAGCCCATATCCTCTCCACCTACTGTTCCAAGAGAACCGCTTCTTCTGAATGCCGGAACATTCATCCGAAGGGTATAATTTCCGGCAGGCAAAAATAAAGACGTCTCCAAAGTGCCTGCAATCGCAAATTTCAGAATCTTTTTTCCCTCTGAAACCATCGTATATATGGAGCTACTTTCCGAGTTTTTTTTCCAATACTGAATGGTAGTTTGATTACCGGATGAAAAGGTACCGTCGTTAAAATCGCCGTTCAGACGATAGAGAAAGCTCGCTGTATTTTCCTGTGCAGCTACTGTGGCAGCATACGCCAAAAGAAGCATACACGCCATATTTTTTGCTATATCTGTTATTTTCATATGAATCTTATTCTAATGTGATATGATATACGGAAGCCGAGTATTTCTTGAGAGACAGGCTCTCTCCTTCAACCGTCTCTGCCTGATGCGTCATTACCGGCATGTCCTTTTTATAATCCCATCCGGGATACCAGTCGCCCTTAGTGGGAGTATCACCGTACATTTCGGACACACGCTTTATCTCTTTGATCTTACGGTTGGTTATTTTCAAATCCATATTTTCGTCGGTGTCTTTCGTGTTGATAACATACAAATAAACCTCCTTGTTATCTTCGCTCCGGCTGGCATAAGCCATCACGCCGTCATAAGTACCACTGATCCTTGTCTGGACGATCTGCGGAAACAAGTGGTTGGCCACCATAGAGACGGAGAAACCTTTGGGAGACATTTCATTGTTGGGGAACAGACCGTCATAAGCGCCAAACATAGGTAACTCGCCCGTACCGGAAAAACCTCCTCCCCAATGCGTATTCCAAAAAAACAGCTTACCAAAACGCGGATTCTGGAGTATCTGCCCGATTATATCGATATTGGCCAACGCGTGTCCCAAATCAAAGCCTCCTTCCCAACTGCCATACATGGCATTGAACTCCGATGCCCAAACATCCAGCCCTTTCTCTTTAGCTTTGGCATTGGCATTGATCTTGGCCAGAATTTCATCCATAGGGCCTGTCATCACCCCATTTTTATACTTTTTTTGTGCCCACGTTTCATAATTCGAACCTTCCGGATAGCTCATCAAAGGATAGTTGCTCGTACAGATGTGGTCGATGGCCTCTACCACACCGGGAATTTTCAAGTAACTCTCAACACTCCAGGCAGCACCATTTGATATGATCTCGATAGACGGGCATACCTCTTTCATTGCCGCCGAAAAATCGATTAACAACCGGGCATAGTCTTCGGGAGTACAGGCAACAGTCCCTTTCTTTCCCGGAAAATCACCCGGTACATCTTCCACATAGCCATCATAATAAGCAACTTCGGTCTCATTGGCAATAATCCAGTACTTCACATTGTAATTCTTCTTCACATTGGCATAATAGACCCATGCCGCAGCATGTTCTATCAGAAATTCCCTGTTCTTCTCAACCTCCAACGCTTCTCCTTTATAGTCGTAAAGCGGTTCGCCGGTCTTCATGTTTTTCACCAGTTTATATAAATCTGCCGGAACCACTATCACCGGTTCGCAACCGGCTTCACGACAGACAGTCATAAACTCGTCAAAATCCAAGGGATCGTACTTAAAATCAGTTTCCGTTGCATTCAAGAATCCCTCCCGCAAATACTCCGCTCCTTTTCCCTGACGGGCGGGCGTAGGCTTCGCCACGTGGTACGGTGGAACAGAAAACAAGATATGATCCGCTTTATCACCACCCGGATAGCGCAGATACCTCACTCCCATTTCTCGTAATGCCGCACTCAGCTTCTTCGGTGCTTTGGTAGTTTTATCATCATCTACGTAGGTGTTGATATTGATTCCCAACGGATTGCCATCCAATCGATTTACAACAAGCGAACCAACTACAATCTCCCCCGAAAAGAGACTGGCAACGTACAGAAAAATGTAAATGAAAAATAAAAATGTCCTTTTCATACTATGTTTATTTTATAAATTGATATGGAATAAGCCGGTACTTTCGAAGGTTGCGATTCCTTAACCGGCATGGTAAATATTTCTGGTTCAAGATCGTCACTGGATTTTCCCACCATACAGGCCAAACGCGTGACAGCACTAATTTGCCACCCTTCCAAATTGAGTTCGAAACGTGCTTCGTCACTACCCTGATTGATGAGATAAACATATGCCGCTTTTTCATCTCTGCTATATGTCGAGTAGGCAATCAAGGTATTCAGGTCTGTGGAACATTCCACCATTTCCGGATAAAGATGATTTGCCCAGAAAGACACTGAATAAGCAATCGGATGAAAGTTATTATTATTATCGAATGCATTGAACCCGGGCCACGGATTCGGTTCGAGCATCCAACGGGTATTCCAAAAGCATCCCGCCGCCATTTTTGGTTGTTCCAGCAGCTTACCCAGAATGTCAAAGTTGCACATGGCATGTCCCATATCCGCATTGGCACCCCAACCATCCCACCAATCAAACGGTCCGTATTCGGCTACAATTATTTTAAGATTCTCCTGCTCCGGAGTAGAAGAGTATTTTTTTATCTGTTCCAGTACCCCCCTGAACGGAAATATCAGATCACGGGTTTTAGCCACCCAATCTTCGTACCCGTTCTTATAGGTACGTATCGGATAATTGCTGATGCACAGCATATCAAATTTGCCGCCTGCTTTTTCAAAAACCGATTTTGTAACGGCTTCCACATCGGAAGCGACATTGGGAATGATTTTTATCGTGGGATCCACCGCTTTCATAGCATCCGAAAAATCGCGGACATCTTCTCCGTAATCATCTGCACTATACCCTCCATACATCACGGAAGGATGCCAGCTCTCGTTACCTACCATCCAATATTTGACGTTATAATGGTGTTTTTTATTGGCATACCGTACCCATTCGGCCGCGTGCTCTATCAGCTGCTCGCGGGTGCTGAGATAAGTCGCTTCGGAATAACTGTTTTTACGGCTATCACAAGGAACGACAATAATCGGTTCACAAGATGTCTCCTGACACAAACTCATAAAATCATCGAAATTTAACGGTTCGAACTTAAAGGCCGATTCATTATCCGTAAGAAAGGCTTCACGCCCCATAGAAGTGCCTTTTCCCTTACGAGACAGACTGGGGATTGCTTTCTCGTAAGGCGGAACAGAAAATAAATTATTATCGGACTTATCACCTCCGGGATATCTCAAATACCTGACTCCCATTCTTTTAATGGCGTCGGCAAGAGAGATTGAAGGATTACTCACTTTATCGTTATCAATAAAATAGTTCAGATTTAGTCCAATTGGATTTTGTTCGAAACGATTGATTACCCGGGACGTATTGATTGTTATTATGTTTATAGTATTACTCTCTCTCCCTTTTCTGAATTCTCCAGCGCTCACCGCAATACAAAGATAAACAAAAAGGATAAAACCGTATATTTTTTTCCCCATAATTCTATTTTTATATTTATACCCTATGTTATAACTATTATGCCCGCCCACAACACACGGGCGCATTGTGGTCTGCCATCATCGAACCAGAGCATTTCCAGTGAAAAATCAAAGCCGGTCAGATCACATTTTTATAGCGTCTCATAAATAGATGTGCTTTTGTCAGCTGCGACTCAACCGTGTTTTCCGATAGAGTGAGCCTTTGCGCAATGGCTTTATTGCTATAACCATACTTCTTGCTCATCACAAATATCCGTTGACGTGCCGGGGGAATCAGCTTTATGATCTTATTCACATGTTCCAGAGTAAGACGGCTGACCACGGCCTCTTCCGTCTCGTAGGTAGAAAGAGATTCATTAGTAAACTTACTGCAATAGGCCCGTTCTGTTTTTCTGTGATTGTAATAAGTCATTAGCGTGTTCCGGGCAATAGTAGTAATGTACGAACCAAAAGATTTGTCCATATCAATTCTTTCTCTCGTTTCCCAAATTTTAACAAAGGTTATCTGTACAACCTCTTCGGTCAGATAATAATCGTAGTTCGAGACGGCAAGTATAAAGTTGTGCAGTTTCTCCTTGTACCTGGCATACAATAATTCAAAATCGGAAGCATCTCCCCTTTTCACTCCAAGTAATATCTCTTCATTCGTCTTCATATGTATTTTCTTTTAATGGTTATCTGTTTAAAGGCAAATAGTAAGGAACAAAAACAAATCTCTTAAAAAGCGATAGACAAAGTTAGTTCGATCTTTTCATCTTGAGGATGAGTATTCTTGCAAAATGGATGGAAGGGTTTTGAAGGCCGTTTTTTATGGATGAAATTATTTTCAAATAGCGGTTTAAAAGATTCAAAGAGGGCTTACAGGGTTATTTGAGAGGGGTAAGTAGAAAAAACATCACCTGCCGGAGCAATGTATTCCAAGCAAGTGGAAAGGGACAAAAAACGAATAGAGCCTGTTTAAAATTCGCTCAACTATGTTCTTTTAAGGAAATTTTAAACAGGCTCTCCATAGGGACGGGAATGTCCCGGCAGTTATTCTTAACTTTTCTTTTCGGAACCGGAGTGGTACTTCTCCATGTATTCGGATGGTAGCATCCCATATACTTTCTTGAAGCTATTGCTAAAATATTTCGGATCGTTGTACCCTACAGCATAAGCGATTTCCGAAGTACTGCATTTCTTTCTCTTCATTATTTCGACAGCCGCTTCGAGCCTTATCTTACGGATAAACTCCAATGGCGGCATCCCCGTCAGTGCCTTGAATTTGCGGTAAAGCATGGAACTGGTCACGCACATTTCTTCCTGAAAGGCAGTCAAGTTAAAGTCCGGGTTGGATATGTTATTTTCTATCAGCCTGATGGCTTTCTTCAAGAACTGTTCGTCGAGACTGGTAAATTCCGAAACGACCTCTTGAAAGTCTATATTACCCCGAAACCTCTCCACCATGCGGTTGCGATTGTTTATCAAACTGCGAATCTGGGCTTCCAGCACTTCAAATTCAAAAGGCTTGGTTATGTAAATATCGGCACCGGCTTCAAATCCTTCGATCTGCGATTCCTTACCAATCTTAGCTGTCAGCAGAATAACGGGAATATGACAGGTCTTAATATCTCCCTTCAACGTTTTGCATACCTCGTATCCGCTGATACCGGGCATCATTATGTCCGACACCACGAGATCGGGATTATTCTCAATGGCCAGTTTCAATCCCTCCTGTCCGTCTACTGCGGAAAATACATTGTAATCTTTTTCAAGCGAGTTACAAATAATGTGCAGCAGTTCTGGATTGTCTTCTATTACGAGCAACGTCGGCTTATCATGATCCCGGACAGTAACGTCCGGTCTCGTCTCAACAGGGACAAGTGCATCCTGAGATTGGGGAGTCACATGCCCGTCGTCAATCTGATCAGCAGTAAAGCTACTCTTCAACAGCGGTAAAGTCACAGTGAATTCAGTGTATTTGTTTACCTGACTTTTCACACTGATCTCGCCACCCTGATGCAAATCCACCAGATCCTTGGTGAGAGAGAGCCCGATACCCGTACCTTTTGTCTTAAACTTCCGATACTCACCCTCGTAAAAACGTTTGAAAAGATTTGGAATAGCTTCCGGAGCAATTCCCTGTCCGGTATTATTCACCCGTATGATGACCGAGTCATACTCGCTCTCCTCCCTCTTTATCACTCCCTGAATAATGACATGAATGCTCCCGCCCTCAAAATTATATTTAAAGGCGTTGGACAAGAGATTATAAATGATCTTATCGAGTTTGTCCGGATCAAACCATCCATAAATTGATTCGGGAAAGGACTCGACCTGCAGGTCGATCTGCTTACTGTCCGAAAGAGGTTTAAAATGATCGTTGCATAAGGAGATGATAAACTGCGCGACATCACCGTAAGACACCTTAAGTTTAAGGTTTCCGGTCTCCGCCTTACGGAATTCGAGTATCTGCTGTAGAAGGCGCATCAAACGGTTGATGTTCCGTTTCATTGTCTCGAAGGTGTCATCCTTGTCAGGATAGGTCTTCCTCAACTGGTCCACCGCACAGGACAACACGGTTAGTGGTGTGAGCAACTCATGGGAAATATTGGTGAAAAATTTTAGTTTACTTTGGTTCAGCTCGTCTATCTTGGCATGTTCCATCTCCTGAATTTTAAGTGCATTGGCCACTTTCATCCGGTTCGACAATACGTGATAGGCCAGATAAATCAAACCGATGACTATAAACACATAAATCAATTTGGCCCACCAGGTCTGGTAGAAAGCGGGTAATATTTCAATGATCAACTCTTTGGGCTGATCGTTCCAAAAGCCACTCTCATTGGATGCCTTCACACAAAACAGATATTTTCCCGGAGACAGATTGTTGTAATTGGCATAGCGATGGTTAGCATCCACATATTGCCATTCCGTATCAAAGCCCTTCAGCATAAACGAATAACGGTTTTTCTCCGCATTCGAAAACGAGAGTGCGGAGAACTCAATTCTAAAGTTATACTGATCGGGAAACAAACGTATCATGTCGGAATAATTGGGAAGATTGTCCGACATCTTCAGACGATCTTCGGACGGAAGTTCTTCGATCGATTTATTAAAAATCTTAATATCGGTGATCACCACGTTGGGGATATACCTGTCATCTTTAATACGCTCGGGATAGAAAGAGTTGAAACCACCGTATCCCCCGAAGAACATTTCGCCATGTCGGTTCTTGTAGAATGCCCCCCGGTTGAAAACATTATCCTCGAGTCCGTCGCTCGATGTAAATATCTTGATCTGCTGTTCTTTCGGCAAATTTGCATTATAACGTACCAGGCCATGGTTCGTACTTAGCCAGAGGTTATCAAAATTATCTTCAAGGATATTCATTATCACATCACCCGGAATCTCAGACACATTGCCGATGATTTCGAACAAATCTTTATCAGGATTATACCGGCTTAAGCCGCCGCCTTTGGTTCCGGCCCAGATAACACCGTTCCGGTCTTCAAAAACCTGCTGAATATTATTATTGTTTATCTTCCCATTCTCACGGTTATAGAGAGTAAACCGGATACTGGAAAGATCGTTCTTGTGTATAGTAGCCTGATAGACACCGTTGTTTTCGGTACCCAGCCATATCCTGTCTTTCTTATCCTGTATAATCGAAAGGACCGATGTGCGGCTATCTGTCTGAATGCCTTTCTTATTATAGGTATTGTGGTCTTCAATATCATAAATGATCAAACTGTCCTTATCATTGAACACGTTTATACCACGGGCTCCCACCCAGAGGTTATTGTCTTTGTCCATAAATAGTGTCGATATGCAATCGCTGACAAGGCTCGGAGTGTTCTTCAAACAAAGGTTCTGTACGGAAGTATCCTTCTCGCCCTCCGTGCGGATGATGTAAATTCCCGAATAGAAGGAGGTAGCCCATATACGGTCGTCATTTTTAAAACGATGAAAGGAGGAGATGGTCTTGATCTGTCGGTTCAGTTCGTCATTATTCGCATAGCTGGGGAAATGTATGTACTTATCCGATTTTCGGTCATATTTCACAATGCCGTTCAGCTTAGTTCCCAACCAGAAGATATCATCGGGATATTCGAACAGGGAAAAGACAGAATTGGTGTGATACTGTTCGGGCAGGTTGGCCAACGAATAGTTTTGTATCCGGTTCGGAGAGAGTTGCACCTTTTTCACCCCCGAACCATTGAATCCCAACCACATGATGCCCGACCGATCCCGATAAATAGAAGAAAGTTCGTAATCACTGAACTCACGGCCACTCTGCCTGTCATAACGCAAAAAGGCATCTTTCCTATTTATGTCGGTCAACACATTCAACCCATTGGGCGTACCCACCCAGATATATCCGTAGAGATTATCCTGTGAAATGGAATAGACGGTGTTATTGGACAAGCTGCCGGATTTTCCGGGATCATATTCATAGGTTACGTATTGACACTTATCGGGAGGATGAGCATTCACGATCCGTGTCAGTCCACACTCCCACGAACCGATCCAGATGTTTTTATCCCGGTCTTGAAACAAAGAGTACACCGAGTTACGTTCGTTCACACGGGGATAAGAGATAAAAAGGTTTTCGCGTACGGAATACCGGCAAAGGCCGTCGACCCATGTTCCGATCCAGATATCGCCCCGATCGTCTTCCAGAAGTGTCTTGATGTCGTTACCACAAATGGAATTGCCACTGCTGCCCGAATAATAGTGCTGGAAACTGTCGGTCTCCGGGATGTATTTGTTCAGCCCAAAGTTCGTGCCGACATAGATATCATTGTTCCTGGTCACCAATATCGCACACACCGTTTGGTTCGTCAATTTCCCTTTGGCAAAATGGCGGATCCGCCCCGTCTTCTTGTTCAATATATCCAGTCCGAATTGAGTTCCTATCCATAGGTTCTGTTCGGCATCCTCGGCGATACAGTTCACCCAATTATGTGTCAGCAAATCGGGATGACGGTAATCAGACTTAAAAGTACGTATCTGATACCCATCCCAGCGACAGAGACCGTCTCCACTTCCAAACCAGATATATCCTTCTTTATCCTGAAAAGTACAATAGATTTCCGGTGTAGAAAATCCCTGCGGGATAGAGATGCTTTCATATCGCAACCGAACATTCCGGGCGGCAAAGAGACCGGTTTCCATCCAAAGAAACAGGAAAAGAAGGCATAACAAGCGTGTTCTCATCTGATAAATTCTATTTCGTATGCATATTTACAAGAACAAAATTAATAAAATAATCATTCTCTGATATTTTTTTAACTCCCGGATAAAAAAATAGTATCAGGTAACCGGAGAGACTACCGGTATTTTTCTACCACCAAACCGATGGAAACCGGTTATTTACTAGGCGCAGGGGCCAACGGAATCTGGTAACATTTCATATTGGCAGACTTCACCCGCTCTTTATCCAGCTTAATGATTTTACGGTCGTATGTATAAAGCCCGTTTACCTCATTCTCCACATCCGTCCATTGAGTATAGACAGTGGCACTAAGTCCTTTAGCGATATAGCCGTAAATTTTATCCATGAACTCCACATACTCATTGGTAGCGGCAAGCTTCTTGTCCGGTTGATCTTTGTAATAATCATGCATGTACTTGCCATTATCGCTCCAAGAGTGACGGGGCACGAAATAGCCCAAAGCGCCATATTCGCCATTCACCGTGGCACGCTTGCTGCTTATCAGAGGAAGTGTTGGCGGCAAATAAGAATGATTATCTTTGATATGCCCTACCTCATAATCCACATGGGGAGTTTTTGCATCGATCCCACTGTTGCCCATTACCAGCCGCGAAGGATCAAGCGACATTACGTTTTCCGTGAGCCTGTCCACATCGTACAATCCCCAATGCTCATTAAATACGGTCCACATGATAATACTGGGGTGACTCCAATGTTGATACACCATATTACTCAGTTCCGTCTCAAATTGCACCTTATCCGTCTCAGAACGTGTAAGGTCTCCATTGCTGCAAGGCATGTCTTGCCATACCAATATACCGAGCTTATCGCAATGGTAATACCACCGTTGGGGTTCTATCTTCATATGTTTGCGTATCATATTAAATCCCCAATCCTTTATGTTTTCGATATCCCACCGCAAAGCGTCGTCGGACGGTGCAGTAAAGATGCCATCAGGCCAATATCCCTGATCGAGAGGGCCATGCTGGTAAAGCGGTTCACCGTTCAGACAGAGCCGAGGTATCTTATCGAATACTTCCACAGATATTTTACGCATTCCCGCATAACTTTCGATGCGGTCGACCACCTTTTTATCTTCATCCAGAAGCTCTATCTTCACATCATACAGATAAGGATCGGCAGGTGACCAGAGACGGGGAACGGACACATGCACTGGAATATCCCTAAGGGTCTCTCCCACGGCAGTGGCAACCACCACATCTTCCGCTTTGAAATTGACACGTACCGGACACTTACTCACTTCAGAAGAGGTCACTTTTACATCAAACCGGCTCTTATCAAGATCAGGAATAATTTTTATATCGGTTATGTAGGTTTCGGGTACTGCTTCCAGCCACACCGTCTGCCATATGCCGGAGTTCGGAGTGTAAAAGCACCATTGCGGATCGTCGTACCACGGACGCCATTGCTTGCCGATGGCAATCGGCTTGGTATCGGTGGGGTCGTAGACGGAAACAATAATTTCCTGTTCGCCTTTCGGAACGAGGTATTTGGTTATATCGAAACTAAACGCATCGAAACCTCCCTGATGCTTCCCCAAACAGTGCCCGTTGACGTAGACCGCAGCCTCCCAATCGACAGCTCCGAAATGAAGAAGCACCCGTTGTCCGCTCCAGTTTTGAGGTATCGCAACCTTTTTTCTGTACCATCCCCTGAAAGAGGAGAATTGTTGCCGTATCCCCGACAAAGGTGACTCCCATGGGAAAGGCACCAGTATTTCATCCGAAAGGCGTTTGTTGAATGGTACTTTATCCCCTTCGAACCCTTGTTGAAATTCCCAGATACCATTCAGGTTCCTCCACTCATCCCGTACCATCATGGGGCGGGGATATTCGGGAAGAACATTTTGCGGATCTATATTTTCGCTCCATGGTGTGAGCAACGGAGCATTTTTAACACCCCACTTTTTTGCCTGAACAGTACCTGCCAGCAGACAAAACAAAACGAATGCGATATATTGGGTTCTATGATTCATGATACGATCGGTTTATATTTTCTTAATCTGATTGCTTACTTACTTTCAATGGTGATTTTGGCTGCTTCCATGCCGGGAGTCGTTGCCGTCAGAGTGATTTCTCCGGCATCTGCGGTCGATTTCAGAATTACCAAGCACTTCCCTCTCCATGCTTTTCTCCGGGGTTGGGTATAACTTTCGAGACTGACCGGATTCGCATTTCCCACGCCGGCTATCACCGCAGGACCTTTCACCTCGAAGTCAATCAAATTCTCCGCATCGATGTCAAGCCTGTCGTAATCATCACGAAGCTCTACTGTCACATAACTTAAATCCTGATTATCCGCAAATATTGCATTCCGGTCTGCCGATAATTTTAAATGGGACGCTACAGCATTGGTTTCCAATGCAGAAAATACCTTTTTCCCGGCTTTATAACCTACGGCTTTTAGCTCGCCCGGTGCATAAGGAACCTGCCATGTTGCCATGTATTTACACTTCCGTCCCGTTTCTTTCATTCCCAAAGATTGGTTGTTCAAGAAGAGTTCGACACTGTCACACGACGAATAGCTTTCCACCTTCAAAGATTTATTTTCAAACCCGGGCCAGTTCCATTTGGCCACAAGGTCTTTATAATGCCAACGACTCCAATTAATGCGTTCGCGCTTCAAAGGTTCAAAGGATGAAACGGGAGAATGGACAAACAAAGAAACGACCGGTTCATCCGACCAGAATGCATCCCGATAGTAAGATTGGGGACGTTTCCAGCCACAAATGTCGATATCCCCGCAGTAGGCAAGCGTCCAGGGATATACGCTGTTACTTTGCGGATACCCGTGCCAACCGATGCTGGCCTCACCGATATAGTCTATCGCCGTCCATATGAAATCGCCTATCACAGCCGTATTGGCCTCTACATCCGCCCAGGCATCACAGGCATCGAAAGCATAAGACTCGGAGCCATATATCACACGTTTCGGATGATTACGGATGTCCATTGCATATTTCCCGACAGCATATCCGCCTACGGCATAATTATAGCCGCACACGTCGAGAACCTCCATAAAGGCGTTTAGTTCTTCACCCAGATTGTTGAGTCCTGCCGTCACAGGACGGGTAGGCTCTAACTCATGGATGTAGCTGGTCATCATCCGGGCATTATTGACCACCTCTTCCATCTGCATGGCGGGAATTTCATTTCCAATGCTCCACATGATAACAGAAGGGTGGTTGCGATCCCTTTTCAGCATAACCTCAACATCTTTTCTCCAATTCGTTTTATAATAAAGATGATAATCCTGCGGATTCTTACCGTGCTCCCACATATCGAAAGCTTCGTCGATAACAAGCAGCCCCAACCGGTCGCAGGCATTAAGAAAAGCAGTCGAAGGTGGGTTATGGGAGGCACGCACGGCATTGTATCCATTCGCTTTCATCAACTCCACTTTACGTTCTTCGGCCCGATCGTAAGCCTTCGCTCCCAAAGGCCCGTTGTCGTGATGGACACATCCGCCTTTCAGTTTCAGAGGCACACCGTTGAGAAGAAGCCCTTTTTGAGCATCCACGGATACGGAACGGATTCCAAAAGTACTTTTATATTCGTCTTCCAGATGGTTATTCGCATAAATCCGGGTAGTCACATTATACAGATAAGGGGTATCGGGCGACCAAAGTTGCGGCGACTCGATTTCCGTCTTCTGAGTGAATACATCGGTATTGCCGGCATTGATTTTCTTGTCGGCTTTTATGGAAGCCACCCGGTTACCTGCATCATCGGTAATAACCGTCTCGATCACAACATCGTTTCCCGACGGATAGTTGTTTACAATGGAGGTTTCCACAACCACCTCCGCCATTTCGCGGGTCACTGTGGGTGTAGTAATATAAGTGCCGTGAGTAATGATGTGCAACGGATTGGTTACTGTAAGCCACACGTGGCGATAAAGACCTGATCCGGCATACCAACGGCTGTTATTGCCCTCATTTTTCACCTGTACAGCAATCACATTGTCCTGATCGTAGGCGAGATAGTCGGTTATATCATACACAAACGGGGTGTATCCATAAGGATGATTGCCCAGATGTCGGCCGTTGATCCAGACATCGGTGTTCATATAAGCTCCTTCGAAATACAATTCGAAGTTTTTGTCTTTTTGCGAGGAGGGGACGAAGATGTTTTTGCGATACCATCCGATGCCCCCTTCCGTAAATCCACCGTTGATGCCCGACACGGCATCGGGTGAAAAGGGTGATCCGGTTCCCGGAATATCTTCTATACTAAAATCGTGCGGCAGATCGACGGTACGCCAGGAACTGTCGTCAAAACCGGGCTGCTCGGCATTAGCTTCTCCACGGTAAAACTTCCATCCGGAATCGAGGAGTTGCCTGCTTCTCGTGTTCTCCGATGTAAAATTGCCGCAGGAAACAAGAAGCAAACATGCGCATACATATACTATTATCTTTTTCATCATAACTTATAAATCTAATGGTTGGAGTATTTATCGTGCATCAACATCGCTTTTTACAGTAGCAAAACAGCTGACTCCGGAAAAAGGGGAAATGACCTCCGGCAACCTTCATCAATTGCCGGAGTTATCATATCCCAAAAACTGAAAACATCTTCCTATCTTAACCTAAAAAACCAGGAGCCATGACCGCCCTCTTTATTCCCCTAAAAACGTTTCCCTCTAAAAAATCAACTATCGTTATTCGCCCGCTATTTAAACCAATTGGATATCTGCATGTTCGATTGGGTAATTCTGGACTCATCAAACTTATTCACCTTCCGGTCATAGGTCATCAATCCGTTTACTTCCACTTCCACATCTGAGGTCTGTGTGTACACGGCAGCCGAAAGTCCTTTAGCTATGAGCGCTTTCAACATTTCGTTGTATTCCAGATAGGTATCCGTGGCCTGCTGTTCGGTCGTTATTTTCTTGTTGTCCCAATAGGCGTCCTCTTTTTCCGCTTTCCACAAATGGGTCTCGATGGTACGAAGTATGCCGCCATATTCTCCCACCACATTGATACGCTGCAAATCGAATAACGGCAATTTCGGGTCGGGATAATGGTGTATATCGAGTATATCGCCACACGCCCTGTGGTTGCCGCCACTTGCCGGATTCACCAAACGGGTGGGATCGTATTTCTTTGTCCATTCGGCAATAGTTTCCGTGTCATACTGCCCCCATGCCTCATTGAAGGGTGTCCATACCTGAATACAGGGATAAGGCATCAGATGGTCCATGATCTCTTTCCACTCCTTGCGATAAGTGGCATCGGATTCGGCCGAACGTTTCACTTCTTCGCCACCGTTATACACGAAAGGTTCCCACTTTGGATAGGCGTCTCCACTCGGCATATCCTGCCAAACAAGGATTCCCATCCGGTCACAATAGGTGTACCACCGGGCAGGCTCTACCTTTATGTGCTTACGGATCAGATTGAAGCCGAGCTCTTTTGTTTTCTGCACGTCATACAGCATTGCTTCGTCCGATGGCGGAGTATACAACCCGTCGGGCCACCATCCTTGGTCGAGAGGACCAAAATGAAAAATGTCTTTGTTGTTGAGCTGAAAACGCATGAAACCGTCTTTATCCCTTTGGGCAGATACCTTACGCATGGCAGCATAAGATTTTATACGGTCGGTTTCCTTACCATTATTATACAACACTACTTCGAGGTCATAGAGGTACGGGTTGTGGGTATCCCATAGTTTAGGAGATTTCACAGAAAGCAAAATCTCGCTTCCGGCAACCGCTTTACCACTGGCCACAATCTTCTTGCCGTCCTTGAGTATTGCTTCCACATAGGCGGCTTTCGAACCAGTGGTCCGAGTCTTCACCGTCAGCGTTTCCTTATCAATATCGGGCACTGTTGCCACTTGCTCGATGTGCTGTTCCCTGACCGGCTCCATCCACACCGTCTGCCAGATACCGCTTACCGGAGTGTACCATATGAGATGATTCTGAATCATCTGTTTTCCCACGGGCTGGAAAGAAGCAGTGGTAGGATCCCATACCTTTACCACCAGCTTCTGATTTCCTTTATCCTTCAAATAAGGAGTAATATCAAAAGAGAAAGGGGTAAATCCGCCGGTATGCGTACCGATCATTATATCATTGACGTAGACGTCCGCTTTCCAATCTACCGCCTCAAAGTTCAATTTGATATTTTTCCCTTTCCATTGGGAAGGAACGGAAAATTCCCGTTTGTACCAAAGTTCCTGATTTTCATCGATTCTTTTCATTACTCCTGAAAGGCTCGACTCTACACAGAAAGGAACCAGTATTTTACCGTCAAAAGCGGCAGGCTCGGTTTTTCCTTTAGGGAGGATGGCGTAATCCCAAAGTCCATTGAGGTTTTTCCAGTCGCCCCGTTCCATAATCGGACGCGGATACTCCTGCCACACGGCATCGGGATTCAATGCTTCTCCCCAGACTGTTTTCATCTCTTCGCCTTGGGGTTTCCACTGCGCGGATATGTTGATACTTAATAATAAAGAAAAGATTAATAAGATTTCTTTTTTCATATCTGTATTCTATTTAAAATATAACATCATAGTTTTTGCCATGCAGCAACTCTCATAAAAAACCATCGAAATGAACCAACGCAAAGATATGGCTTTGAATAATACAAAAGGATTATTATTTGTGCAAAAGGGGAAGCAGCAAAAACAAAGAGATTTTTTGAGGGATAAAAAATCTTCAAAAAGGGAGGAGATTTCTTCAAAACGCCTTTCCAGCCATTTTGAAAGGGGTAGAAATGATATAAACATCATGCCCGCCAACCGACCGGCAAACACGAATAACAGTACTCCTATCCACCGGCAACAGAGGGTGAAAAACGCTCCGCCTTTCTATGCACCGTGCAAACCCCTCCTAAGGATGGTGCTTAGGAGGGATAAGCACGGTGCTTACCGGCTGTATGGATAGTGCTCAAAGGAGACCGGCACCGTGCTTAGGGTTACCTTCACGTCGTTTCATTTTTCTTCCGCCACCATTTCCTTCCTGCAGGTCCGATGAATAGAGCAATCAAACAGGAAAGGGGGAATACAGTGGAGGGGATAGAAAACAAACCGAATACAAACGTTGAAAGTGCTTAAAATCACAATTTAAGTTAAACAGCAATACTCTCGTAACGGAAAAACCATACTTTGCAGTATTAAAACAAACCAAAGAAAAGAACCATATACGAGTAGCATTGATTGAAAATACAATTAACTGATTAAAATGAAAAAAAGTTTCTGCATAAGTATAGGACCTGTCTATTTATTGCTCGGCTTACTAATTCACCTGCACGCATATGCGGCTCCCGGCAAAGGAGCAGACCAGAGAACAATAGAAGCCTTTACAAAGTTACTTAAAGTGGAGGTGCCGTATGGATTCGTCATCGAGAACAATGAAACAGAAGGTTATCTTCCTTCCCACATAGAAGCCATCTTAAACGACGGAACAAAGCAATCTGTCCCGGTAGTCTGGAACAGGGGAACTTTCGAGGGAGACCAAAGGCCGGCCAGTTTCTACCGCTCGCACAAACCGGGTGTCTACGAAATTTATGGGACACCTCTCATTGACGACACATCACATCCGGACCTTACAAACCCTCAAAACCTAAAAGCAGTTCTGCAGGTCAACGTCGGCCCTTATAACGGTGCAAGGCCGGAAAACAGAAAGCTACCACCCCCCGCAGACGTTTCGACTTCTCCATGGGACAAAGGCGCAGGCAATCCACTCGTGCCCGGCTATTTCGCAGATACCCACTTGCTGATTCATAACGGCGTTTACTATTTCTACTCTTCAACCGACCAATACGTGAAATTTTTCGCCGACAACGGTCCGTTCGGGGTGTGGAAATCGAAAGACTTTGTCAACTGGGAATTTAAAACATTCACCTACCCGGACCAGTTTCCAAGCAACGACAATTGGCTTTGGGCTCCCATGGCCATTCAAGGGCCCGACGGAAAATTTTATCTCTATTATCAACGGGACATAACGGGAACCCATGTTGCCGTCTCCGACTCTCCGGAGGGACCGTGGAAAGCGGTGCGGGGGGCCGGACTAAACGATAATGCAGATGCCATCCACACCAAAGCTGCCTGGAACTATAAAGGAATGCACGATGCCGACGTGTTCCGCGATGACGACGGCAAATACTACCTGACGTTCAACGGACCGGGACAAAAAGGAATCTCCTCGGTGATATACGTCGGAGAACTTATTACCGACCCTGCGGATGCAGACTACATGTGTGGCTTTGTGAAAGAACCCACTATCGTGATGACCAAAGACGGTGACGGCGAACACGCCTCCGAAGCCGCTTCCCTCTATAAAAAAGACGGCATCTATTACCTCACCTACTCGGAAATGGGAGGGGAATACTATAACACCGTCTACCGGATGAGTACAAACATCTACGGCCCCTACGGAGAAGATTTCCATATTGCCCAACCGGCTCCAAGCCGGCAACTAAGAGGACCGGGGCATGGAATGATTTTCACCAACACGGATGGAAATGTCTATTTGCTACATCACCGTCAAGGTTATTCTCAGAACATCACTCCATACAACCCTGTGAACGAGTCGGGACGCCAGGTCGGCATCGAGCAACTCACATTCAATGCCAATGGCACTATTCAGGAGGTCATTCCGTCCTATGACGGCGTAAAGAACAAATATATGAGTCCCAAACTCGACTGGGAAGAGAATTTATCCGCTGCCTACGACGTCACCGCCACCGCTTCGGAAAACAGTGAATTGGCAACTTTAGCTTTCGACCAGAACAATGTCACCCAATGGGTAGCCAACTCTCTTGCTGGAGAGGAGCAATGGCTATGCGCCGATTTGGGTGCCGTTAAAGAGATCAACAGGACAGAGGTATTTGTGGAGTTTCCCACAAGATATTATGAATACAGAATCGAGTATTCTAAGGACGGAAAGAGATGGGAAAACTATGCCGACCATCGGAACAGCCGCGACCGGAACTCTCCCAAGAAAGATGAAAAAAGAGTAAAGGCCCGCTATATGAAATTGTTTATCGGCAATATCGAAGGAGACCACCGAATACACGATGGTAAACCGGTGGAAGATAAAGTGAGAGCCTGCATTTTCGAGTTCAACATCTA
>ERZ827496.1121-NODE-1121-length-33350-cov-14.688602_pt1 | contig 33350 bp, 21 predicted proteins | sample MGYA00519769_ERZ827496 | MGnify/ENA primary metagenome ERZ827496 (study PRJEB31778, sample SAMEA3449327) | human gut metagenome | biome: human gut; feature: human-associated habitat; material: faeces | place: United Kingdom | collected 2010/2012 ...
CGTCACGCCGATGGTACTGCGCAAGTGGGAGAGTAGGTAGTCGCCGTTTTAACAGGAGCCCTGAGGCAGAAATGCTTCAGGGCTTTTTTGTATCCATAACCCAGATTTTATTGTATCTTTGTTTTAGGTTTTAAAATATATATTTTATGGATACAATCTTACCTTATGCACTGTTGTGCTTCACTTCCTTTTTTACGTTGACCAACCCCTTGGGTACAATGCCGGTCTTTTTGACAATGACGAATGGTCTGGAAGAAAAGGAGCGGCAACATATTGTGAAAAGAGCTACAATCATTTCTTTTATTATACTGATTGCATTTACATTTTGCGGGCAGTTCTTGTTTAAGTTTTTCGGAATATCTACCAATGGATTTCGTATTGCAGCAGGTATTATCATTCTGAAGATTGGCTATGATATGTTGCAGGCACGCTATACCAATACGAAGTTGAAAGACGAGGAGATCAAAGCTTATGCAAACGATATTTCAATCACGCCGCTCTCCATTCCGATGTTGTGTGGACCGGGTGCTATTGCCAATGGCATTATCATGATGGATGATGCACGTACATGGGGTTTGAAAGTTACTCTTGTTTCCGTAATAGCTTTGGTGTATATACTTACTTATATCATTCTACGTTTATCTACGAAACTGGTTCGCATTATTGGGGAAACAGGTAATAATGTGATGATGCGTCTGATGGGATTGATTCTGATGGTGATTGCAGTGGAATGCTTTGTCGGAGGAATGCGTCCGATTTTGATTGATATCATTCAAGGAAGCCGTTTGTAGATAATAAATTATCATAATTTGCATTTTGAGTATATTAAATCATAATTAATGTGTATTTTATGATAATATTCTGTTATTCGCTTTGTTTGACCGAATTAAATTGTTACATTTAATTCGAGAAAGGATTTTCAGTACCTTCTTTTTATTAACTTTTAAAATTTGATTTTATGAAAGTGCTATTAGTCGGTCTGGAACGTGTCGGAAAGCTGTTCTCAATGGAGTCTCTTTTTAAGAAGAAACTCACCGAAGCTGACATGACCGATGTGGAGGTGGTAACAGCTGAGATGACAGAATTTGGTTCTCCGGGAGGGAGAAAGTTGGAACGGAGCATGAACGAAGCTTTACGTGATGAAGCCGACTTCGTAGTAGTAATGGAGCCGTGGCAGAAAGATTTGCTGACTCGCTTTATGGATTATCGTAATTGGCACAAAATTCATTTGTTTGCAGATATCTGCAAACGCAAGTCTAAAGCCGATATGCCTTCATGTGATGTGGATTTTGGTTATAGGAATGGCAATGAGGAAATGAATGACGGATGTCGGAACTTATTGGAAGGTTTGAAAATGCTTTTGAGAAAACGTGAGTCGGATTCTTCCGACTTAGCAATGGTTTAAAAATACCGTTAGTTGTTATGATTCAATTTGTGTAGAGAAGCCCTGAATAACTATAGTTCGGGGCTTTTCTGCGTTTAAAAGAATTCCAGTACGAAGGTAGTATTCCATCCGTTAGTTTCTGCTTTCAGCAGACTTATACTGCCGTTGGAAAGCTTCATAATCTGTCGGGAAAGAGAGAGACCGATTCCGCTACCTTCTTTTTTAGTGGTAAAGAACGGTACAAAGATTTCTTCTGCTTCCTTTTCAGGGATGGCAGGACCGTCGTTGCTGACGTAGACTAAGATATGTTCTTCCTTGGTGGAATAGGCTCGAATGTGGATTTTCCCTTTATTTTCTCCAATAGCTTGTGTGGCATTCTTGAGAAGATTGATAAGTACCTGGCGAATCAGGTTAGGGTCGGCATACAGCATCAGGTCGTCCGGCTCAATCTGGAGTGTCAATTGAATGTGCGAGGGGATTAAGTGAATGCTTTTTACCTGCAAAAGGAGTTCTTTCAGATAGAACGGCTCTGGTGAAGGTTTCTGAAGCGCAGAAAACTTCCGGTAACTGTCTACAAAGGAAATAAGTCCGGTAGAGGTTTCATGAATGGCACGGATACCTTCGTAAATCGGACTATCAATTACATCTTTTCGTAGCAGGAAAGTTTCGCTTAGAGAAGAAATGGGAGCGATGGAGTTCATGATTTCGTGTGTCAATACCCTGGTCAGTTTTATCCACGATTCAAGCTCCTTTGTGTCCATTTCGTTACGAATATCGCTCAGAGTGAGAATCTTTACCGTATTTCCTCCTAATTCCATAATGGATGCACGCACTAACAGTTGGATTTCCCCTTTGGAGGTAGCGTATTGCAGGTTGCACCGTTCACCGGCAGGAAGCGAACTGAGTAATTCAGGTATGTCATTCCCATAACGCTCCAGTTGTTGCAGGGTACCGAGGGCCGGAAGTCCTAACAGCCTTGTGGCAGCTGGATTGGTTTGTATGATTTTGTTTTGTTCGTCCAGCACGATGATGCCGGAACTGATGCCCGAGAGAACCTGTTCATAAAACCGTTCCCGTTGTTCCATCAGTTGTTTCTGCTCGCCCATCATGGCACCGAACTCGTTGAGCGCATTTTGCAGAATACGTTCTCCTCCGATGAAGCCATGCGTAGGAAGGCGGAAAGAATAATCTCTGTTGCGGATAGCTTCCAGCATCAGCCAGCTTTTTTCGCGCAACTGTTTCTGGCTGGCATAAAACAGATAGATGGCTAAAGCAATCAGGAAACCTCCTATCCAGAGCCATTCGTTCTCATCCCGGCTGATACCGAGTGTCAGCAATACGGTACCTCCTGTGAGGAATACGAGCCGTGCCAGCGGAGAAAATAACCATTTAGATGCCATGACGTTTCATCTTGTTGTAAAGTGTCTGTCGCGTAATGCCCAATTGTGCCGCTGCCTGTGACAAATTGCCGTCGCATTGTTCGATGGCTTTCTTGACGAGATTTTTCTCCATCTCGTCCAAGGTTTGCAGCGGAGTGTCTTCTTTACTTTCTTCGTGTGTGGCTGGAGCATCTTGTTCCGAAACTTCTGCCAGTTGCAGATTTTCGGCTTTCAACAGATTTCCATCTGAAAGGATGACCGCCTTTTCAATGGTATGCTGTAGCTCACGGATATTTCCATACCAGGGATAATTCAGCAGGCGCTGTTCTGCATCGGCACTGAAGCCGGTCAGTGTGCGCAGGTATTGCTGATTATATTGCTCTAAGAAACGTTGCGCCAGAGGAAGGATGTCTTCTTTCCGTTCCCGAAGAGCCGGAATGTGCAAATGAATGGTGTTGATGCGATACAGCAGGTCTTCACGGAACTCTCCGTTGTGTACCATTTCATCTAGATTGCGGTTCGTGGCACAAATCAGCCGGATATTGGTCGGCTGGGGAGTATTGCTTCCCACCTTGATAAAATAACGCTTCTGAATCACCGTCAACAGTTTGGCTTGCAGATGATAGGGCAGGTTGGCAATCTCATCGAGAAACAAGGTTCCGCCATCGGCTGCTTCAAAACGTCCTACCCGGTCGGTGTGTGCATCGGTAAACGAACCTTTTACATGACCGAACAATTCGCTTTCAAACAGTGATTCGGTTATGGCTCCCATATCGACGGCCACCATCGGCCCGTTGCGACGGGGAGACAGCCGGTGAATCTCTCGTGCCAGCATATCTTTTCCCGTACCGTTTTCTCCGGTAATCAGGATATTGGCATCGGTCGTGCTGACTTTCTCAACCAACAGCCGTAGCGGACGGATGACAGAGGAATTTCCCCAGTACATACTCGATTTTTCCGTCGGTTGTGAGGCCTGCTTTCCTTTCTTTTCGTTTCCACGGGCTTTGGCATAGGCTTCTTGCAGAGTCTGTACCAGTTTGGCATTGTCCCAAGGCTTTACGATAAAGTCGGTAGCTCCATCCTTCAGCCCCGTTACCGCTAAGTTGATGTCGGCGTAGGCAGTGAACAATACCACTTGAATCTGCGGACGCAACCGTTTGATTTCGCGCAACCAGTAAAGTCCCTCATTTCCGCTGTTGATACCGGAAGAAAAGTTCATGTCCAGCAACACCACATCAATTGCTTCCCTCTGTAACAGAGAAGGAATGGTTACAGGAGAATTAAGGGTGATTACTTGCTGGAAATATTCTTCCAGAAGATATTGCAGTGAAGTAAGTATGTTGCGGTTGTCATCTACAACGAGTAAAGTTCCTTGTTTTGCCATCTGTGATTGAGATTTTGCGACAAAAATAGGAATTTTCAAGGCATAGCCCTCAAAAATGTCTAAAAAATATGTACAGTGACAAAAAATTAGACACTCATTGTCAAAAAATTAGACACTTGAGATTCTATGTAATATTCTATCTTATTGAAAATGAATTGAATAAAACTTTGGCACGGTATTTGAATGCTCTTTTGCGGATAAAAGAAAACGATATGAATAAAAAGAATCTATTACGCATGACGATTTGCTTCTTTTCCGGTTGGATGGGGTTGGAAGCTGCGGCACAGGAAGTATGGGACGTAGACCGCTGTATGAACTACGCCGTACAGCACAATCGTACCGTCCGGCAGCGGGAACTGGAAGCAGACAATGCAAGGCTGGATCGCATGAAGGCTATCGGCAGTTTCTTGCCCGGGGTAACTGCCGGTACCAGCGTACAATATAATTTCGGTCGTTCGGTCGATCCGGAAACCAATACCTACAATACCTTGTCTACTTTCAACAACGGTTATTCCATGGAAGCTTCCATGCCGATTTTCCGTGGTGGGGGACTGGTGAATGAGGTACGTCGGGCAAAAGCTGCCTGGCTAATGGGAAAAGCTGCCTGGCAGGAAGCTAAAGACAATACAGCGTTAGAGACTTTTCAGGCTTATATTGATGCCCTGTATTGCTACGGCACTTTGCGACTGGCCCGCAAGAAATTGCAGGAAAGTGATTCGCTGCTGTACAAGACACGTCGTCAGGAGGAATTAGGATTGAAAGGCTTGTCGGATGTTGCTCAGATGGAAGCTCAGCAGGCTACGGACAGTTACAACCTCACCCACCAGAAGAACTTGTATGAAACAGCCTTGCTGACATTGAAACAGAAAATGAATTTCCCGGCAGAAGATACTTTACAGTTGGATACTGCCGTACTCGATACACAGACACTTCAATATATTCAGTTGACTCAGGAGCGTGCGGACGATGTGTTCCGTATCGCACTGAATGTCAATCCTACCCTGCAGCAGGCTGCGCTGAATGCGAAAGTAGCCTATATGCGCCGTAAGATTTCATGGGCCAATGTGGTACCGTCCATCACGTTGTTCGGTGGAATCTCCAGTTCTTATTATAAGGAACTTCATTCTACGGCTTATCCTGATTTTCGTACCCAGTTCAACAATAACTTCGGTTCCTACGTGGGCATCAGCATGAGTATTCCTATATTCAACCGGCTTTCGGGAGTGACCAGCATGCGTCAGGCAAAAAACAATTACCGTATTGCTTGTGAACAATATGAATCGCAGAAAGAAGAATTGCAGAAATTGGTGCTTCAGGCCGTACAGGACCGGGAAGGCTACCTGAAGGAGAGCATACAGATGGAAAAGAAAGTCAGTTCTGACTCGTTGGCCTATCATGTCACCCGGCGCAAGTACGAAGAAGGCCTGATGACCTCACTCGATGTACAGAACAATGCAGCTACCTTGCTCGAAAGCGAGACCTTGCTGCTGCAAAGCAAACTGACCTACCTGATGAAATGCCGTCTGGTAGACTATTACAAGGGAGAAGAAATCATTCGCGGGTTTGATGCCGCAGACAAATAAATAGAAATTGAAAAAAGACGATATTATGGATATACAGTTAGAAAAGAAAAAAGGAATCCAGAAGAAACATCTTCCTTATATTGGGGGAGGAGCAGTTATTCTTCTGCTGTTGGGCTGGATTATTTTCGGCAATCATGCTTCTACATTGAAAGTCGACGGTAAATCGCTGAACATTGCCGACGTGACTTATGGAAAGTTCAATGACTATATCCGTGTGAACGGGCAGGTGCAGCCTATTTCCGTGGTACAACTCAGTCCCGAAGAGGGAGGTATCGTGCAGGAAAAGGTGGTGGAAGAAGGAGCTCATGTGAAGAAAGGCGACGTGATTCTCCGTCTCAGTAACTCCAACCTGGATTTGCAGATTCTGAATGCGGAGTCTGAACTGGCCGAAAAGCAGAACTTGCTCCGTAATACACAGGTCACCATGCAACAGGACAAGTTGAACAACGAAACCGAGAAAGTACAGCTCGACATTGATACGCGCCGCAAACAGCGTACGTTCCAGCAATATCAGCGTCTATACAAGGAACGTCTTATCAGCCGCGAAGAATATCTTCAGGCCAAGGAAGATTACGAAGTGGCCCAGAAGAAGCATAAACTGATTACGGAACGTCTGGTACAGGACTCCATCTACCGTAACATTCAGATGGATCAGATGGAAGATAACTTGCAGAACATGCGCAAGAACGTCTTGCTGATTCGCGAACGGAAGGATAAACTGGAAGTGCGGGCTACCATTGACGGAGAATTAGGATTGCTGGATGCGGAGTTAGGACAGAATATCACAGCCGGACAGATGGTGGGTCAGATTAATGACTTGTCGGACTTCAAAATCGAGGCCATGATTGATGAACATTACATCGACCGTGTGACCAACGGACTGCCCGCTACTTTTGAACGTCAGGGTTCTTCGTTTAATTTAAAGGTGCGCAAGGTATATCCGGAAGTGCGTGAGGGACGTTTCCGTACGGATTTCATTTTCCAGGGCAACCGTCCGGAAAATATCCGCAGCGGACAGACCTACTACATCGACTTGCAGTTGGGTGAGCCTACTGAAAGCGTATTGATTCCGAAGGGTACCTTCTTCCAGGTGACCGGAGGCAACTGGATTTTCGTGGTCGATAAGGAAGGAAAGAAAGCCTATCGCCGTAAAATCCGTATCGGACGTCAGAATCCGCAGTATTATGAGGTGCTGGAAGGATTGGAAAAAGGCGAACGCGTCATCGTTTCCGGTTATGAGAGTTACAAAGATAATGAAGTATTGGTGTTAAACTAAAAAATAAATTGTGATGAAAAAGATAGTACGTATATTGGCAGGTTTGGTAATGGGTTTGATGTGTGTAAACTGTGCCAGTGCAAGAAGTGGTAACGAAGAAAAAGTAAGTGAAACCCGCAGTGTGAATCCTTTCCATTCCATTGAAGTGGAGAGTGTAGCCAGTGTGTATTTCACTCAGTCGGATACCTATTCTCTTCGTGTAGAGGGAGAAAAGAAATGGGTAGACCAGACAAAGTGTACGGTGAAAGACGGAGTATTGCTGATTGCATGGGCTGAGAAAGGAAAGAAAAATACCCGGAACGTGAACGGATTCTCTATTTATATCAGTGCGCCCGATTTGCAGAAAGTGGCTTTTGAAGGTGTAGGATCATTCAATTGCAAGTCCCGCCTGAACCTGAAGGATGTGAAGTTTGATGTGGAAGGCGTGGGCAGTCTGCACGTGGCCGATTTGCATGCCCGGAATGTACAAGTCAGTCTGGAAGGTGTAGGAAGCGGTGAACTGGCCGTAGATTGCGAACATCTGGATGCCAGCATAGAAGGTGTAGGCAGTCTTACTTTAAGTGGAAAGGCTAAATCGGCTCAAATATCCAAAGACGGAATCGGCAGCGTCTCCACCCGGCGGTTGAAAGTCGGTGAATAACAATCCCAAACCATAAAATACGATGAAAGGACTGAAAACTTATTTTACCTATCTTCACCGCAACAAGCTGTTTACGCTGGTCAATGTGGCGGGACTGGGCATCTCTCTGATGTTCGTGCTGCTTATTGCCAATATGGTAGTGCGACAGCTCACTGTGGGCAGCGATATAAAGAATATTGATCATATTTATGTGTTGTCGAACGAGGAATATAGCGCCAGCAATTACCTGGTGGGTGAACGGCTGGCCAACCGTTATCCGGAAATGGCCGACTGGTGCGCTGTGAATGCCGAAGCTTGTAACTCGGGCAGCTATGCGGTAATAGATAACCGGAAAACCAGCCTCGAAATATATTGTGTGAAAGATAATTTCCTCCGTTTCTTTGGCTATTCGCTGTTGTCGGGAAATCCTGAACAGGCACTGGTCGATGCACACAGTATCGTGCTGACCGAATCGGCCGCCCGTAAACTGTTTGGAGAAGAACTTGCGGAAGGCAAGATGCTTCGTTTGTCTGCAGACAAGAAGGAGATGTACATAGTGACAGGCATCATAAAAGACTTTGATAACTCTGTTATCCCCGATGAGGTAGAAGCCATTGTACCGTTCGATTATGTGGATTTTGTGAACTGGGGAAGCAGTATGCGCAATCCGGATATGAATAACATGGGAGGGACGACGATACTGGTCCGTTTTCCTCAAGGTGTCAATCCTGACCAGAAAGCTGCCGACATGCTGTCCTTTCTCAAAACCTTTTCCTGGGGGTATCAGCATGAGTTGTTCCGCGAGGCATTCTGGATGCCGTTGAAAGACGTGTGTTTCTCCGAAATAGTGAGTCCTCAGTTGCGTCAGTACAATCCGGTGAAAGTCTGGATATTCTTAGTGGCAGGTATTCTGATTCTGCTAATGGCTGTATTCAATTACGTCAGCATGTGCGTGGCACAAGTAAGCTACCGTGCTAAGGAAATGGCTACCCGCCGTCTGTTAGGCTCTTCCGCGCGGAGCATCTTCTGGCGCTTGTTGGAAGAGTCGGCCTTGTTTACCATAGGAGCCTTTTTGTTGGCTTTGCTGTTGGCTAAGGCAGTGGAACCGACGGCCTGTGACCTGCTGCAAACACGGCTGGACATCTGGGGCGACTTGAATGCCATTACTTTGCTAATCTATCTGGTAGGAATTATTCTGCTTTCCTTGCTGGCCGGACTGGTACCTGCCGTTCTGCTTTCTCACTACCATCCATTAGATGTGGTGAAAGGTACTTTCCGTCGGAAAACCAAGGCGGTGTACCTTCGGGCACTGTATGTGGTGCAGAGCGGACTCACCGTAGCCATGCTGACTTGCACCCTCTATCTGTCCGCACAAATCTACCGGATTCTGCGTGAACCGTTGGGCTATACGTACGGTCATGTGCTCGACTATCCTGCCATGACAGTCGGTTCCTCCGAAAAGATACGTCTTTTCCGTGACGAAGCCCGTAAGAAGCCCTTTGTAAAGAATGTCTGCTTGACCGCCGGTACGCCTGTAAACCGGGGAAACAACAATACCACCCAGCTTTACGACAACAACGGGATGCCTCAAAATGTCAGTTTTCAGGTATTCCGTACCGATTCAGCCTTCTTGGACATCTTTCACATCCGGGTGTTCGACGATAGGAAACTTCCACGGAAATGGGGGAACATGTATTTCTCCGAAAGCACGTTCGATTCCTTGCAGCTGGATTACGCGCGCACGGCAGAATTGCGGAATGAATATGGCCGCCAGTATGCTGTAGGCGGGCGGTATGCCGACATCAAATTCGGTTCCATTCTCCTTCCGCAGTCACCCACCATGATTTCAGTAGAGCATCCGGACAAAGTAAGGCCCTGGAACGTGCTGGTAGAAACCATTGAAGGCGACCAGGCAGCATATAAGAGAGAACTTGATGCGTTGTTTTCGGAAGTGGTGGAGGGTATTCCCTTTGAATCCAAATGGTATGCCGATGAGATGACGGAAGTCTACAAAGATTTGTTGCACATGCGTACTACGATTGTAGCCTTCACGTGTGCGGCCCTGTTGATTTCCCTGTTGGGACTGACCGCCATGAGCATTTATTTCATCAGTCAGCGCAAGCGCGACATGGCCATCCGGAAAGTTTTTGGTTCCAGTGCCCGTATGGAAAGGGCACGACTGCTTCGTTTCTCCTTGCTGTCTTTGCTGGCAGGCATGCTGCTGGCCGTTCCTTTGGCGTGGTTCGGTGTACGGCAGATAGACGGTATCCTGCACTATTCACCCATGGCGATGTGGGGTGTGTTTGGCGTTGCCTTTCTGCTGGTAGCCTTGATTTCTTTAGGCTCCGTGTGTCTCATCAGTTGGGGAGCCGTTCGTGAAAATCCGGTGAACCACATCAAGACCGAATAATTTTTCAGTGTGTGTAAAAACAGATAAAACAATCGGGACCTCCGCTCATTTGCCGAGGCCCCGATTTATATTTTAGAGACGGGCAGCTACTTTCTGCCAGTCCACCAGTGTCCAGAATGCTTCGATGAAGGCTGCCCGGCGGTTGCGGTAGTCAATGTAGTACGCATGTTCCCACACGTCGATAACCAGTAACGGTTTCAGTCCCTTCTTGAGCGGATTTCCGGCGTTCGATTCGCTGACGATGGACAAATGTCCGTCCTTGTCACTCACCAGCCAGGTCCATCCCGAGCCAAACAGCGTGGTGGCTGCCTGTGTAAACTTCTCCTTGAAGGTTTCCACCGAACCGAAATCACGGGCCAACGCATTTGCTAAGGGCTGAGGCATTTCCGGCTGCTGAGGAGTCAGTGTATCAAAGAAGAACGTATGGTTCCAGGTCTGGGCTGCATTGTTGAACATCGGCCCTTCCGCTTCCAGCAAGATTTGCTCCAGCGTTTTTTCTTCGTAAGGCGTGCCGGCAATCAGTTTGTTCAGGTTGTCTATGTACGTTTGCAAATGTTTTCCGTAATGATATTCCAGTGTTTCTTTGCTCATTTTCGGAGCCAGCGCTTCCAGTTGATAAGGAAGTTCAGGAAGTAAATGTTTCATATTTTCTCGATTTAAAGTTGATAATTTTTAGTTCTGTTCTTATATAAACAAACAAATCGTTTGTAAAGTTGTAATTACGGTACTAAGTTAATATAAAAATCGGTGTTTTCATAGAAAATCTCTCCCTAAATTCCCTCTATACTGTGAGAAATCGTAATTTCGCTGACAGATTAGGTAGATTTCTATAATATTTTAAGGTTAAAAGTAACATGTGTGGAATTGTAGGATATATCGGAAAGCGAAAAGCTTGGCCGATATTGGTAGAAGGCCTGAAGCGTCTGGAATATCGTGGATACGACAGTGCCGGAGCGGCCTTGATGAGCGACACTCATCAGTTGAATGTGTATAAATCCGTGGGAAAAGTAGCCGATTTGGAACGGACAGCCGAAGGGCAGGATGTGTCCGGTTGCGTGGGAATTGCTCATACGCGTTGGGCCACCCATGGAGAGCCCAGTACGGTAAATGCTCATCCGCATTGCAGCCAGAATGGTGATTTGGCACTGGTACACAACGGGATTATTGAGAATTATGCCGTGCTGAAAGAAAAGCTGCAGGCCAAAGGCTGCACCTTCAAGAGCAGCACCGATACAGAAGTGCTCGTACAGTTGATAGGCTACATCCAGCAACAGGGTAACCTGGACTTGCTGACCGCCGTTCAGTTAGCTTTACGGGAAGTCATCGGTGCTTATGCCATTGCAGTAGTCGACCGTAAGCATCCCGACGAGATTATTGCTGCCCGCAAGAGTAGTCCGTTAGTCGTCGGAGTAGGCGAGGGAGAGTTCTTCTTGGCTTCCGATGCCACTCCCATGGTGACTTACACCAATCAGGTGGTGTATCTCTCCGACGAAGAAATAGCCGTACTGCGGGCAGATGCCCCCTTGAAGATTGTCGACCTGAATAATGTAGAGTGTCCGCATGAAGCACAGACCATAGCTCTGAACATCGGTCAGTTGGAAAAAGGAGGTTTTCCCCACTTCATGCTGAAAGAAATCTTCGACCAGCCCGACTGCATCAGCGACTGTATGCGTGGGCGCGTGAATCCTGAAACTTGTACGGTCACCCTTTCCGCCGTATCCAACTACAAGGAACAACTGTTGCGTGCCGGACGCTTCATTATCGTAGCCTGCGGTACTTCCTGGCATGCCGGACTCATCGGCAAGCAACTGATTGAAAGCTTCTGCCGCATTCCGGTGGAAGTGGAATACGCCTCCGAATTCCGTTACCGCAATCCGGTGATTCATCCTGATGATGTAGTCATTGCTATCTCCCAGAGCGGAGAAACTGCCGATACATTAGCTGCCATTGAACTGGCCAAGTCGCAGGGAGCCTTTATCTATGGTATCTGTAACGTCATCGGTTCTTCCATTGCCCGTGCTACGGATACCGGTTCCTATATCCATGTGGGTCCCGAAATCGGAGTGGCTTCTACGAAAGCCTTTACCGGACAGGTTACCGTGCTCACCCTGCTGGCTTTGGCGTTGGGACGAGAAAAAGGTACACTTTCGGAAGAAGAGTATCATCGGATAGTGAAAGAACTGGTTGCCGTCCCTGAAAAGATGCGGACCGTCTTGAAGCAGCATTCGTTCATCGCCGATTTCTCAAAGATGTTTACATACGCCCGCAACTTCATTTATTTAGGTCGGGGATACGCCTTTCCGGTTGCCTTGGAAGGAGCCTTGAAGCTGAAAGAAATTTCGTACATCCATGCCGAAGGTTATCCGGCCGCCGAGATGAAACACGGCCCTATCGCCCTGATTGATGCCGAAATGCCGGTGGTCATCGTAGCCACACAGTCGCCTTTGTACGAAAAAGTGCTGAGCAACATTCAGGAAATCAAGGCCCGCAAGGGAAGGGTGGTCGCCGTAGTGACCGAAGGAGACACGGTTATCCGTAACTTGGCCGATTACAGCATCGAACTTCCCGCTACGCTGGAATGTCTGAATCCGTTAGTAGCTTCCATTCCGTTGCAGTTGCTGGCTTATTACATTGCAGTTTGCCGTGGAATGGATGTCGACCAGCCACGCAATCTGGCTAAGTCTGTAACGGTGGAATGACGGTACTAATTTTTTTCGATTCTCTTACATAAAAAGGAAAATTTTTAGGCAAATTCTCTGTTTCACAGTGTGAAATACAAAAACCACAGTGTGGGATACATATTTCACACTGTGGGATACAAATCCTGCACTGTGAAACAGAGAAATTTCCAGTAGTTTTCTAGAAAAAGCTCTTTGAAGTAAAAGAAAATTTGTTATGAATTTCTATATATTTTTGTTTTTATCAATAAATAATTATATTTGTATAGTGGGAACAGATATAACGAAAACAAGCTCGAGGAGAAAATTTACGTGAAGATGATCCACGTGAGTTTTTTAGGTACGGGAAGAAATATATATCAAGATACATTTATGACCTTATTGAATAAAAATGAACACCTTTCATGCAGTAACTATGCGAATGAACATACTCAGATTTTTTCATTCATTTCTTTGAAAAAGGGGGAAATTGTAGAGCGAAAACGGTTTGATACAACTTTTCTTGTTTTTATCATAGAGGGTTGGATGGAAGTACAGTATGATGGGGAGAAGCATGTGGAGGCACTTCCGGGTAAAGTTTTTCTACTTCCGGTGGGGAAGCCTGCCATCGGTGTGGCGCAGGAAAATTCACTCTTGTTGCTTTGTGCTTTTTCCAATACCCTGAGTCTATGCTCACGTTTTTCTATCCAGCAGTTGTCGAAGGATATTCCATCAGACGCATCAGCCGATTTTTATTTCCTTTCGTTGGACGACCGGCTTTCCAGATTTCTTTCCTTGCTGGTCGACTGTCTGCAGGAAGGGTTAGGGTGTATCCATTTCCACCAGATAAAACGTGAGGAGCTTTTTTTGTATCTTCGTGCCAGTTATTCGAAGGAAAGTCTGGCTCGTTTTTTCTATCCTATCTTAGGAAAAGATATGGAATTTAAGGATTTTATTTTGACTCACAGCCATACGAACTTCGATGTGAAATATTTTGCAACACAGGCCAACATGAGCTTGAGCACGTTTAACCGCCATTTTAAGGAAACGTTTCAGGATATAGCCAGTAACTGGCTCCTGCTGCGTAAGCAGGAGTTCGTGAAAAACGACATAATCATGACCTCCATGTCTCTGGCAGAGATTGCTGAGAAATATCATTTCTCTTCTACGTCATATCTGGTGACATTTTGTAAGAAATATTTTGGTAAGACTCCTAATGAGCTCCGTAAGGACAGAGCTTTGAACAAGTCTTAAATATCTCAGAAAGGACTCCTTATAAACTTGTGAAGCGAAAGTGTAACTTTTTGACGTGAAATTGTAACATCCCTCTTTGGGGAAGAGGCTAACTTTGCGCCGTAAAATATAAGGATGATAATGATACAAAAGAGTAGAAAACTTTTCATCTTGTGCACTTTCTTTTGTTTCGTATGGGGAGGATATGCACAGGATATCGCATTGAAGACAAATGCTCTTTATTGGGGGACGCTTACTCCGAATGTCGGGATAGAGGTCAGGCATAGTCGTAAAATTTCTACTGACTGGCAGGCGGCATATAATCCGTGGACGTTTAAGGATGGCAGAAAACTGCGTTTCTGGCTGGTGCAGCCTGAATTTCGTTACTGGCTTTGCGAAGCCATGGAGGGGCATTTCGTGGGAGTTCATTTGCATGGGGCACAATTCTATGGAAGTTTCAAGGATAAACGTTACGACGGCTATTTGGCCGGCGGAGGCCTGACTTACGGCTATGCCTGGATTTTGTCTTCTCACTGGAACCTGGAAGCAGCGGTCGGGGTGGGCTATGCCCGTCTTTGGTATAAGGAAAGTCCGCAGATTCCATGTAACAAATGCTATGAGCGGAAGACACGCAATTACGTAGGGCCTACCAAACTGGCCTTGTCCGTTTCTTATATATTTTAATGAAAACAGTAGGTATGAAGTTTAGATATACACAATTACTGATGGCAGGCGTGTTACCACTGGTTGTAGCCGGCTGTGCCGCTTCGCGTGCCAATAAGAAAGTGAGCGTTTCTCCAGTAGAGACCCTCACGCCCGACAGTGCGTCGGAGGTAAACGTGGATGTGACAATCAATGTGCCGAAGCATGCCTTTTCGCGCCGCAGCCGGCTGGTTGTGGTGCCACAGCTCATGCAGCAGGACAGCCTGATAGCCGAATGCCGCCCGCTGGTGCTCGATGCTCCTGTGTTTTACAAGAAGATGAAGCGCGAGAAAGATTTGGGAGGCTATGTGGATACGCTTGAAGCGCAGGCACGCAGGGTAGACAATGGAAGCGACCTTTCGGTGCCCTATACTGAGAAGGTGCAGGTGCCTGCCAGCCTTACCGGCGGACGGGTGGTAGCAGTGCTTTCTACTGACGGATGTGGCGAGTGCAGTGCGGTAGATACGGTGGATATGGCCTATATCGCCAACCTGCCCACGCTGATTGACCCGGTGGAGTCGCTCCACCTCAACTGGATTGAGCCGGAATTTGTAGTACGCCCGAAAGTGGTGGAAGGAAAGGGAGAGGCCCTGCTCCAGTTTGCCATGAACCGCTATGACATCAACTTGTCACTGGGGCGCAACCGGGAAGAGATGAACGGCATGCTGGAAGCCCTGGGAAAGATTGTGGGCGACAGCTTGGCCACGCTGAACGGCGTGAGCATCTACGGTATGGCGTCGGCCGACGGGTCGTATGCCTTGAACGACCGCCTGGCAAAGAACCGTGCCGGTTCTGCCAGGGACTGGCTGGTGCAGAACCTGCACCTTTCTGCGCAGGACGCGCGTCATTTCAGCGTAGGGGCACGTCCCGAAGGATGGACGCCGGTGCTGGAAGCCATGCGGGCCGACGGGCATCCCGACACCACGCAGGTGGCAGAAATCCTGAAGAAGTATGAAGGACAGAACGACGACGTGGCCGAACGCTACATCCGCCGCCTGGCATGTTGGAACGACATCCGCACCCGCTACTTGCAGAACGACCGTAAGGTGGTCTACGAATATACCTACACGCTGAAGAGCTTTACCACCGATGCCGAGATGCTGGACATGTACAGCAAGCGTCCCGACGCGTTCAACGAGGAAGAGCTGCTGCGCGTGTCTACCCTCAAGCAGACGGCGGAAGAGAAAAAGGAGGTGTACCGCACCATCCTGCACTACTTCCCCCAGTCGCAGGTGGCAGCCAACAACCTGGCCGTGCTCCTGCTGCGTGAAGGAAAATCCGAAGAGGCCGGACGGGTGATTGAGGCGCTGGAAGACTATTCTCCCGAAGCCCTGAACACCAGAGCGGCGGTTTATATCTATAAGAACGACTATGAAAAAGCGGTCGAGCTGCTGGAAACCAACGTGGAACTGCCCGAAGCCCGCTATAACCTGGGGCTGGTCAAGGCGTCATACCGCGACCTTCCGGCTGCATACAGCCTGATAAAGGACTACAAGGACGTCAATGCGGCGGTGCTGGCCTTGAGCGTGAACCGCAACGAGGAAGCCGCCCGGATTATGGAGGCATGCGAAGATACCACGCCGAGAGCCGAATATGTGCGTGCGCTGGTAAAGGCGCGCCAGGGCGATGCCGATGCCATGATGGACCATCTGGCGAAAGCCGTCGCAGAGAAAGGACTCCGGGAACGGGCCCGCACGGAAGCCGATTTCATGGACTACAGCACGCGGGCCGATTTCCGCGAACTGCTGAAAGGAGGTGAAGGATTATGAACAGATGGAGCAATGTATTCCTGGGGCTGGTGATGGCCCTGGGGCTGGGAGCCTGTGTGCGAGAGAAACTGCCCGACTGTCCGCCCATGCAGGTGACGCTGACGGTGAAAGACAAGAACTATTTCAATATTGACGACGCCGTGAAGCTGGGACTGGCGGAACGCAAGGCAGACGACCTGCCGTTCCGCGACTACATCCACACGCTGTACTACGTGGTGCACGATGCGGAAGGCCGCGTGGTGGCAGAGCAGAAGAACACCGAGGTGACAGGCGACGCGCAGACGCAGGTGGTCAGCCTGCCGGTGGAACTGCCCTACGGCACCTACACCGTGACCGTGTGGGGAAACATGAAGAGTGAGGAACCGCTGGGCGACAATCCTACCAGCGCCGAGCTGGAGGAGACGGGAGCGGCCTTCAACGATGTCTATCTGGCAAGCGGCACCTTCCACTATGCCTACGGCAAGGAGAACCATGAGCTGGCGCTGGAACGCACCAAGGGCAACCTCCTCATCAAGGCGGAAGGCATACCGGACAACATCGACTTCTCCACCAAGGAGGTGTCGGACATCTATGCGGTGATAGACGCGGCTTTCCGCTATTCGGGAAACACCCGCATCAGCACCGAGCTGGACTGGGATGCCCGCAACGAGATGCAGTCGAACACGCTGATGTGCCCCTCGCCTTCCTACGAAGGAAGTACCCTCGGGGTGACGTTCATCGACAAGAGTGCGGCGGCAGCCGTCGGCCGTGCGGAAGTGGAAAGCGCGGTGCTGAAGCCGCAGGACGTGCACATCACCATGGGGCGTAACGAGATAACCATTTTGAAGTATGTGTATAACATAGCGGAAGACGGGTTCAGCATCTTCCTGCGGGTGAACGACCGCTGGGAACAGATACATAGCATGGTAGTTGACTGATATTTTATAATAAATATAAATACGTGATAAGAATGAACAAGAGAGTGTTATTGGGAATGACTTTGATGGCATCATTGGCATTCTATTCTTGTACGAAAGAAGTCGTAATCGTGCAGGAAGGTGGAGAAGGGGGCATTGAATCTCCGACAGCCCAGGACGGACAGGTTCTGACCTTGCAGGTGGCAAACACGGGTGACGGACTGACTACCCGTGCAGGACGTCCGCTGCTCAGCTCGCAGGCGAAGCAGGATATCAATACCATTGTATTGTATGTGGTAAAAAGCGGTAATGTGGTCTTGAAGAAGACTATCGGACCAGATGAATGGGCCAATGCGTTGGATTATAGCAACACATCAGCTCATGGCAAGCAATTGCAGATTACTTTCAGAGCGTCTGATAAGCAAAAGTTAACCGCTGGTGATTATACCATTTATGCGGTAGGTTATAAGACTGAAACAACTGCTGCAACAAGTTATAAAGTAACAGATGCGGATTTTGGTGTGAAAAAATCTTCAGGAGATGGGCTTGTTGTTCCTACTGAAGTTGGGCAGGACGGTGCAAACGCTACATTAGCTGCTAATGATTTTTCTGCGCAGCTTGATAAAACTTACAATAACTCAAAGATTATTCCGGCTGATGAAATTTTTGCCGGTGTTGTTGAAGTGACTGCCACAGAGGATTATTTAGTGAAAAAAAGTACTTCTACAGGTACAAAAGTAGTTCCTGCGCTGGTATTGAACCGTCAGGTAGCCGGTGTAACAGGTTACTTTACGAATCTTCCAGCTAAGGTAGGTACTCAGATTCCGGCCAAGATTCGTCTGGTGGCTTCGGGCAAGTCTAATAAAGTACATTTCACTTCCATGCTTCCTGGTGAAACCGGTACAGATTCATCTGTTAAGAATGTAGTAAATGGTTCATGGTCTGGTTCATCAGAAGCCGATGCCGCAGAAAAAGGTAATTATTGGGACAGCAGTAATAAAGGTTATATCGTATATGAGATAGACCTAAAGTCTTTCTTCCCTATGATAGGATCAGAGAAGACTCCAGCTGGCCCTGGTGGAAATCCTGCTGCTGTTAATTATACTTTTGCTGATATGGATTTAGACGGAGATGGTTTCGTAGGCTATAAGGATGCACAGTATTATGTATATGATTTAAGAACAAATAATGCCTTAAAGAATAATACTGATGGTGGAGCTTCTGACGCAGCTTTAGAATATTGGGAGGATGCTATTAAAGGTGGTACTGATAACATAACAGTTAGTGAAATTCAATATAGTACTAAAGCGCTTTCAACTTTCTGGAAAAACCCGAATGATAAGACTCAGACTCTGGTAGCAGGTTCTGTATTTGCCGGAGAATTTATCATCCCATTCTTGCAAGTAACTTCTCCATCTAATGTGAATACATTCGAACTTCAGTTGCTTGATGAAAATGGTAAAATTCTGAAGAATTGGAATGTACAGGTGCCTACGGTACAAAAAGTTACTAGTCCAACTTTGGCAGAAGGAATCTCTAGTGATGGAAAACCGAAAATAGAAAACGATAAATCTACCTTAATTTACAACGTCTACCGTAACCATCTCTACAGTCTAGGTTTGAAAACTACCAACATTGAAGGTGGTAAAGACCCTGATCCTGAAAAACCGGTAGATCCGAAACCGAATCCAGATCCGGATGAAGGTGGTGAAAATCCAGATCCAGAAGACCAACCGGAAGATTTGAGCAAAGGTCAGGATCTGTTGCTGAATGTAAACGACAACTGGGAAATTATTCACCAGATGGAAATTGACTAATCACAGTGGATACATACTATTTATCACCGCCCCGGTCTGAGGGGCGGTGATATTCACACAATTTTCAAAACAGATACAATCAATCCAAACATAATATAAACGTAAAACGGTGATGATGAGAAGACAAATCAAACTGATGGGATGGCTGTTCGTTTCGGCACTTGCCGCATGTACATCCGAAACCCCCAATCCGGCTGATGGTGGAAATGCTGCCGAGAATGTGCAGAAACTGGTAATCAACTTGTCCGATGGAGGCGACAGATTGACTACCCGTGCCGGCAGACCACTGCATAGTTCAGAACCTGGACAGTGGGTACAGCATGTCACGCTTTACGTGACCAACGAGCTGGGTATTGTACTGCAAAAGGAAATTGATGAGCACGTCTGGGCCAATGCCGTGGACTATTCCAATGGCAAGCAGTTGGAGATAGCTTTCCGTGCTTCCGATGGGGAACAGTTGCCAGAGAATGAATATACCGTGTATGCAGTAGCTTTTTCCAACAGTACAGACTACAGCATATTACCGGCTCCGAAGTCGGAAACAAAAATCAATGCCATCAATAATGGCAGTATAGATAATGATAAAGTTGAGACTTTTGATTTTCAAAACGAATTTTCAGCCATACTGAACAGCGGTGTTGCCGATGCCGAAGAAATCTTTGCTGGTGTGGCAACCATTGTCTCTACAAAAGATTCTGACGGTAAACCTTGTCTTACAGCAAAATCTGCCGATGATGATGATACTCCTGCCGGTAATGCCGTCATTACACTGAACCGTCAGGTGGCAGGTACCATCGGCTATTTCACCAATATTCCCGCCAAGGTGGGCGATGCCGTGCCTACACGCATTCGTCTGGTGGCAGCGAACAGGAGCGATAAAGTATGGTTTACAAACATGATTACCGGAGAGACTGAAACTACGACTGATAAAAATGATGTCAGTTGGGTAATCAACGGTTCTCAAAGCGCTACGCTGCCAAAGAATGCCTATTACTACGGCTCTGATAGAACGACTTATGACGCATACGAAATATATAGTATTGATTTGAGGGAGTGGTTTGTGTTTGGAAATAGTTTCGCGGACAGTGACTTGAACAGTGATGGATATGTAGGCAAAGAAGATGCTGATAAATATATAAAAACCTATTATCCCGATTCCGATGACCTTTCTGGTTTCTGGAAAAATCCCAATTCTACGACAGAACATCCGCAGCAGTTGGAGCCAGGTTCCGTATTTGCCGGACGCTTTCTGATACCTTTCTCCCTGGTTTCAGGTAAGGAGACATTCGAATTGCAGTTGCTGGGCAATGAAACGGGCAAACCGGAACAAATTTTGAAAAGCTGGAGGGTTAAGGTTTCAGCAGATGGCAAACACGATGTGACAGATGTGGAAGTACCTACCGGTGTGATTGTACCTGCTGCCGACCAGGACTATGTGTATAACATCTACCGTAACCACATGTACAGCATCGGTAAAAAAACTGCCGACGGAGCCGAAGGTAATGACCCTGCAGACCTGAACACGGCACAGGACTTGGTAATTACCGTAAACAGCCAGTGGCAGATAGTACACGGCATGGAGCTGGAACCGGCTACGACACAGCCATAATTAAACTAACAGATAGAATATAAACGTATTTAAAGATATAGAGTGATGAAGAAATTCTTTAGCTTTTTATTGATACTTATGGGATTAAGCATCGTCTTCACGGCATGTAAGGACGATGAAATCGCGTTGATGTCGCTGGATGAAGGACGAGGTTCGGAACTCGATGGGGAAACAACTACACCAGGTGCTTTGCAGCGTGGTGAGAATGGCTTGTGGAGAGCTACTGAGCGTGTGCCTTTGGTGGGTGCTGGACGTGTAGTAGATAATATATCTCAAGGTTTGGTGGCAGTAGCAGCTTCTCAGGATGGTTTTAATAACATTGTGGATTTGAATTTAGATAATTCTGCATCCTTGTCAGGACTGAATGCCAAATTGTTGGGAGATCAAATATTGTCTGTGAGGGATATTTACCGTACGTATGCTGGTGGACAGAAAGTTGGATTTGTAATGAGTGCAAATGATGGTGGAGTACTAAAACTGGAAGTGCTTAAATTATTTGTTATTTCTTTATACAAAAATGGGACTCTCGTAAAATCATATAATGCCAGTGATGATGGAAAAACACTGTCGCTGAACTTACTTTCTATTGGAAACACAGGTACGCAGGCACTTACAGTTGAGGTGGGTGAAGATTATGCTTTTGATGAAATCATGTTGGCTACTACAGGTTTAGTATCTGCAGATTTAGGTAAAGTGAAGATTCATTATGCTTTTGTGGGGGAAACTCCTATACATGAAATTACGACTCAAGATACCCCTGTACCTAAAGTTTACAAAGATGATGTAAAATGGGGAAAGGTTGAAGAAATATTGGACCCAGATGATTCAGATGGTTGTACGTTATATAGTGGTTTGGCTCTCCTCAACAGAGAAGCTGGCATTGATTTGAAATATTCTATACCGGTAGGGACAGAAATAGGTTTTATTTATCAGCAAGGTGAGCTTCTTAACTTGGGATTATTTAATGAGATATCTGTTACGACTTATGATGCTAATAATAAATCGATTGATGAATTTTCTACTAATAGCTTGTTAGGACTATCTGCTATAGGTGGTGGAAAGGGTGCATATAGTTTAATTGCTACCAAAGAAGGTGGAGAAAAAGTTGTGATTAAAAAAACAGGAGTTGGAATTGATGTTGGTGCTTTTCAATTGTTGCGTGCTTTCACGCGCAAAGCTGTTGCTATTGACCCTACAAGTTATTTTACGACTTCGGAACAAATAACTACTCCTTATTCATCTTATAAGTTTGCGAAGCCAGAAAGTGGAGAACTGAGTTTGCGGTGTGATGATAAGGACCCTTCGGTTGTAGTAAATGGAAATATAGTAACAGGAATGAAACCTGGTAAGGAATACAATATTGTGGTTACTTATTCGGGGCCAGATAAGCGAAGTTTTACAGTTCCTGTAAAATTAAAATGTGAAGAGCGTCCTGACTATACTTGTGTCCCAAACTATTTGAATAATAGTGACTGGAAAATTGCTCAAAATAATGATTTTGTAGGTATAGATATTATTACTGTAATGGGAAATACGGATAATATCCTTGACTCTGATTATTCCTCTAATTATGCTTATAGTACTACGGTAATAAATGTGCTGCAACATGGAGTTATTGTCGGGGTTAAAAGCGATTCGAAATCAATAAATAGTGAAAATAAGAAAATCCGCGTAGGTTTTACGATACAGAATGGAAGTGAATTGTTGGGACTAAACGCATTGAAGTTCTTTACAATTAAATTGTATAATAATGGAACAGAGGTAGGAAGTAATGTTTCAACTTCTAATCAGGGAGTATCTTTAGGGTTGCTAAATGGGTCTAGAGATAAATTGAGAATCAGCATTGAAACGGAAAATGAATTCGATTGTGTTGCATTATGTACTGCAGGTTTGTTAGGAGTAAGTCTGAATACATTACGTATATATAATGTTTTTTATGAAGATGTTTCAGATGTTTGTGATGGTGGAGATGATACATTTGATGCTTGTTCGGAAATAATGACTCCAATAAACAGTAATTTACGAATCAATTATGACTGGACAAAATTTAGTACTACAGCGACAGTTGCAAGTTCTTTTAATAATCTTGGAAATATATTGGATGATGATGAAGAGAATTATGCTTTTGTTCCGGTTTCGGTTCAAGCTATTGGTGAATTTTCTATAGGTTTTCAGTTTGATGAGAAAAAAGCCGGTCAATGGATTGGATTGATGTTGAAGCGCCCTTCTGGACTGGCCGATGCAGCAGTATTAGGAATGTTGGAATTCCAGATAATGAAGGGAAATCAGGTCGTACAGACTATATCGGATGACCAAAAAGGATTGTTAGGACTGGAGTTACTAGGCTATGGTGAAAAGGCTTATTTGGAGGCATGTCCACAGTATGATTATGATGGTCTTAGAGTAAAGGTTTTTTCTCTGGCTACTGTCTTGGAAGATTATATGTTTTACGGCCTTTACAGTATGGCTGATGCGGATGGAAACGGCATTCCGGATTGTTCAGAAGACGGTGAAGGGGGAACAACTGATGTGCTTTATCCGGATAAATGTAAATATGACATTTGTAAGTCGGAGCCTCTTGTAATGAATTTCACTGGTGGAACGGCTGGTAAAAAATATACTTTTACTTTTACTAAACAGAGTGGCAATAGTGAAAGTAAAGTTGACATTACTATGCCTGCCAACAGAAGGGTGACTATTGTTACTGATGGAAGTAAAGGATTTGAGCTTCCTGTGGGTGAGTATTATCTGAATATTACAAGTGATTTGACTGATGGCGAAACAAATTATCCAAATAAAATCAGAGTGATTGTGCATCCGAAAACATCTGCTTGGAAAAAAGATGCAAACTCTACTGACTGGAACAATTCAGCTAACTGGACAGAAGGAATCCCTTGGACCTGTACGGATGTCCTGATACCATCAGATTGTAATTATTATCCGGTATTGGAATCAGGTAAAGATTATTATTGCAACCGCATTCAGTTTGAGCCGGGAGCAGAAGTAATCAATACACACTATCTGAACTACGAACAGGCATGGGTGAATGTGTCATTGAAGTCCGGTGAATACAACATGTTCTCTGCGCCGCTGAAAGAAACCTATACGGGAGATATGTTTATTTCGAATGTCCATAGTAATGGAATTACTGGTTATGAGTATTGTTGGCTTGATTATACGGAAACTACTTATTCCGCCAATCGGTTTACTCCTAAAGTTTACCAGCGCTTGTGGAATGCCAGTGTGCAGAATGCGCAGAACGACGACGGAGGATATGTGGCCGTGAATCCGGAGGATAATTTCTGGACGGCTCCGTTCAACCTGGTATCGCAGGAATATAAGGCAGGACAAGGGGTATTGGTAGGCCCTGATAAAGAAGGAGAAAAAACTCCGCAATCTTATACATTCCGTTTCCCGAAACGTCATGCTAAGTACGAGTATTATGATTTAGACACAAAGCAATCATTGGGCAGATGGGAAACCATCAGCCGTAATTCGGCTGATGTGGGACGTTTCATCTACGAGGATGATTTGCGCAGAGTGAGCTTCCCCTATCATGTAACGTTGGAAAACAAGCGTCCTACTACCATGTTCCTGGCAGGAAATCCGTTTATGGCGCATATCAATGTGAAGAAGTTCCTGGAAGCTAATCCTGCTGTGAAAGCGATTAAAGTTGTTGTCAAAAATGGCGATAACTATACTTATAATACTGGATTGACTCAGATTGCTCCAACTCAGGCCTTTTTGGTTGAGGTGAAAGAAGCTTATCAAAGCACCTACCGTTACAAGCTGAATATTCACTTTACGGAGGATATGCTGGAGCAGGGTAAAAATGAATGATTGAACGAATAATAACAGATATTGATTAGATAGAATTATGAAGAAACTGTCGTGTTATATTGGGTTACTGATGGCAACGCTTTGGCTGTCTGCCTGCAAATCGGATACCCCGTTGGAGCCGGAAACTACGGTGGGCGACGGCGAACAGGTGTTGGAGATTACGGTGGACGGCGATTTCTATGCAAGTTCGCGCTCCACAGCGGAATCAGTCGGATATAAGCTGGTGAGTTCGCAGGCTATCCAGCATATCGAACATCTCTATGCGTATATCTTTAATGGAGGTGACATGGACGCTACGTGTGTCTATGTGACAGAAATCCCCTGGGAACAGAACAGCCAGCAGGGATCGGCCTCACTGACTTACCGTCTGAAGGAGGCAAATCTGCCGCAGTACGTAACAGAAGACGGAAAACCAAGCGATATGAAGGTACTGGTGGTAGCTGTGGATAACAATACGGATACGTATAATTTTCCTTATGGCGAAGTAGCCAATCATGCGGATAATACTAATCAAGAAGGTAATAATCCAATTATAGGACAACCGCTTAGTGGGGTAAAGATGAAATTGGCAGAAGCGGCAGCGGGAACAACAACATCGGATGCGGATAAAGCCTTCAAGATGGCTAACACGGAAGTTTTTTCAGGACTTGCATCTTTCAAGGCTGATGACCAAATTATCAAGGTGTCCTTGCAGCGCTGCGTGGCGGGGGTACTCTGTTACCTGACGGATATTCCTTATTATGTGGGTTCCGGTACAGATGATGTTAATAAAATCAGTTCCATAGAACTGCAGTTAGGGAATAATCTGAATCTGAATCTGAATACGGAATATGCTTCATTCTATGATGGCGCAAACTTTGGCTCATATCCTCTGAGTAATAATGTAATCGCTTCCGTAAATATCTTGGAGTATATTTATGGAAAGGGCACTGCGAGTGGAACTTTGGATGTACAGCCAGAAGATGCATCTTCAACAGAGAAGAATACTCATCGTCTGTACGTGCCTGCCATGGATAACGGGGCGGTGAAGACCAAGGAAAACACCATTCTGTTTGGTGCCTATTTGTTGCCGATAAAGAATACAGCCACTAATGATAATACAACCACTAATGATAATACAACAAATGCAACATTAAAGCTGGTGTTGAAATCAAATGGGGGCGAGCAAACTGCATTTATTGTAAAGAATACGGTTACTTCTGTACCAGGGGAACCGGATGCTAGTGGAAGTCCTACGACTATAACTGAGCCTGCGTATGCTTATTCACTGAAAGCAAACCGCCTGTACAGTATCGGTAGCAAACCTTTTGCCACTGATACCGATGCCGACCAGCCTGCCAGTTTAAAAGGTAAGGAGGTTGAACTGAAGGTTATAGATTGGACTGATGGAAATAATAATGTGAACTTCCCTGTCTATTCGTTGAAATCTACTATCTCTGCAGATTGGAACACGCAGTATGAGAATTATATATTCAACTGTATGAGTGAAACACGTACGGTTTATATTTATCCTTCGAAAGAAGATGCACAAAGTCTGAAATTTAAGGTTCAGGTGGCATATTCTGACGAATTTAAAAATCCATGGGTGAAATTCCGTTTTATTGATGAATTTGGGAAGCCATTTGATGGATATGATGATTGGTATACTATTATAGATACAGATAAAATCCCAACTGAATTACAAGGGAAAACACGTATGGCTTTGGAGGTTCGCCTGAATGACTATGTGGAAAAGAAAGAGATTTTAGGCAATAGCTTGATTCCAGATAAAAAAGATGCTTTATTGAAAGATTATCGCACGGCAAATTTGCAATTAGTGAATTCTTCTAATTCTACGGTTTTATCTTCTGTACTTATACAGCAATTTAATGCGATAACTGTTAAGTTTGATTATGAAAATAAAGGAATCCAAACAACAGGCTTTAGTCGATTGGATTTTGGTGATCAAATGGGTGATAATGGTATAGCTAAAGGAAGTGGTAATAAAATACCTTGGGGGTTTAGTAATGGTACAAATCCTTGGCATATTTTTGGAGGAAGTTATAGTAGTCATTTAGATGGGAATTACAATGGTGAACAAGATGGTGACTGGGCATGTGATTATAAATGGGATGGATATGATGATTCTGCATTGTTTAAATGCCGTAAAGCAGCTGAGGGTCTTGATAAAAACTGGTATTTACCTGCTAGAGAGGAATTAAAAGCCTTTATGTCTCAAGCATCAGGCTTATTAGGTATATTAAATATTCAAGAAAATTTGTATTATTGGACTTGCTCGTCTGTTGCTGGTAAATGGAAAAATGCATATTCAATATATTCCACAGATGCGAGTGTATCAACTCAACAACGCTCAAATTCATTTTATTGTCGTCAGGCCATAAAATTCCCTAATTAATTAAACAGCCATGAAACAACTAAATAAAATACTATTCCTGATGCTTGCAGCCTGCCTGATATGGTCTGGCTGTAAGGACGATATGATGGAAGAAAACGGTACCTTCAAGGAAGGAACCGTCACCTTGCAGTTTGCCGTGCAGGGTAGCCAGGAAGTGGAGACCCGTGCGAATGATGAATCTGACGGAGACAGCCGTTTGGATAATGCGCTGGTTTTTGCTTTCGATGAAAACGGCAATTGTGTAGCCAAGCAGTGGACCTATCTGGATGGGGGTACGACTATGTCGATGTACTTGCCTTCCAGTACAAATACGTTGTGTGCGGTATGTAACTTGCTCGATCCGGAAACGGTGATGAACAAGGTTTCCAAGCGTGTCGATCTGAATGCACAGGCAGTAACCATATCTGAAGCGGACGGAGCCTACAAGGGTAAATATGTGATGTCCGGAGAGCTGACAACTTTGCCCGGTGATTATACAATTAATCTGACCCGTCTGGCTGCCCAGTTTAATGTGACGGTAAAGTTTGCCCCGAGTGTGGCGTCGGATGAATTTATGTTGAGCGAAATCTCCCTGCATAATATACCGAGAGGAAGCTGGCTGTTTGACCAAAGTTCTGAAAACACTTTAATTGAAGAACAAAAAAAAGATAATTTTGCTACGGCAGATGGCGGTCAGAAAGGCGATTATGTGTACAGCGAAACCCCTGCAGTCATGCAGACCCGCTTCTTTGAAGAAGAAGTACTGGACTGGGAAGATAAAGTATATGCGGAAGGAGAAACAAAGGAAACGAATGAGTATGCCGTGGAAACAACTTTCAATATCTTCGAGAACCGCAGAGGAACTATGGCAACAACCAATGAGGGGAAAACTATTAACTGGCCGGATTTGTCCGGTGACAATATGACAGAGTATGCCCAACTCTTTAAAAGACAGCTTGCTAAAAATGCCGGATTCACCTATGCTACTTATATGACCATTAAGGGTGTGTACCGGATGGCAGGAGGTACGGATTATGAAACTACTTATTATATATATCTGGGAAATGATAATTACAGCGACTATAATGTGAACCGGAATACCCGGTATAATCTGACGGTAACTATCCGTACTGTGGAGCAGGCTGATACACGAGTAGAGCCGGTTACTTTGGGCGATATGAAAGTATATTATAATGAAAACGAGGTGCTGGACACACATTTCAATGCGGTGCAGACACTGCTCTATTCGCCCGGGAAGTGGGAAATGTGGGTGGAAAACCCGGATGAGAATCCTTGGCTGGAACTGTCAATGGAAAAGGAATATATTCCTCAATCACTTGGAACTTCCACAAACGACGGGGCGGGAACACGACTTACCGGAACTGCTGGAATGGATTATATATATGTGCATACCGACGAATATGTACCGGTGATTGCCTCGCCGCAACAGAATACCGCAAGTCTGCTGCGTCAGGCAAGAATCGGCTATCGCTGGCAGAAGGAAGACGGGACATTCAGTGAAACAAAGTATTTCACTGTAACGCAATATCCGGCACAGATGGTGGTGTTGCATATGAAATACGATGTCCATACCATGAAGGAAGTACGCGATACATTCTATGTGGAGAGGGTACTGGAAAAGAAGAATCTGAAATGGGGATTTGAACATTACTGGAGTTTCGTGACCGACGATCTGATTGCATCGGGAATGTGGGATGGTCTGTCGAATACACGTAAACTTTATGATGTGGCGCTGAATGGTGATAAATGGGGTGTGGAGCCTGCATATCCGGATGGTGTAATTCCTTCGGATGTGGCTTTAAGTAATGTAATAGAAAAAAATCGTGACCGTAACGGAAACGGAAAGATAGATTATAATGAAATTGTGTGGTACATGCCGGCGGTGTATGAGCTGCAGGCTTTGCAGGAAGCTCTGGCCGCACAGAATGTCACCTTTGAGGGGGGAGATGATTTCTTCTTCTCGTCCACACCGTCGTCGGCAGACCCGGCCGGAATCACTACGGGATTTGCCTGGTATGTGAAGATGCAGAACGGAAAGAGTGCTTTGGCACAGCGTGACCGTCAATATAATGTGATAGCGCTCCGGCGGAAGAATGCCTGGAAAGGACCGGAAACGGCGGGAGGTAATGGCTCTGTGGACAAGAATGATGAATGGGATGAAGAAGAAGTGATTATGCCTAAATACTGATGGGAGGAATGATATATGAATAAACAGATTATAATCGGTCTGACTCTGATGTCGCTGATGGCAGTGGGCTGTTCGAATAACGACTCGCCTGCGGCGGACGAAGGACAGGTGCAGGCTGTTTTCAAAATAGAGAGCCGTGCCGACGGTACGGAAACACTGACGGACGAGTGCCTGCGGATGTTTATTGCTGACCGCAGACAGGAACATGACAACACGGAGGCTTTGCATTGCGGGGAGGATTGGCGCATTGACCTGAACACGAACAGTTACGAACTGTCGGGCATGACGGCACAGTGGTATAAGTTTGCTTTCGTGTCGGTTCCTGACTTGGAGGGAATAGTAAATGGAAAGTCTCTGTTTACTGTGGCAAACGGAGCGGACGAGAAGACTTGCGACTTTAATGAACTTGCCATAGACTATGCTCCGGTGCTGGAGGCTCAGCAGAAAGAAAGTAACATGACTTCCGTCGATAAGCTGGATGTGTGGCGTGCGGTGATGAACCGTTGGCTGCAGCCTGATCAAGTATTGAGAGAGACTGTTACGATGCAACGCCTCACCGGGCGGTTGGAATTGAATCTGGGAATACCGGAAGACCAGTTTCGTGCTGAAGTTGCTTCCATAGCAGTAACGCTGAACGGAGTGCCGCAGAAGTTCCTGATTCACGATGAGGACGAAGGGCAGATTATCACCCCAAATACGCCGAATTATACGTTTACATATACAGATACAGAGATTCCTTGGAATGCAGGACAGGATTATGTGGTGACTTTGGCTTTGCCCCCTCATGAAGTACAGGCTGCTTTGGTGGTTACTTATACAGATAGGTCAATTCAGCAGGAAGTGTATCAGATTGTGGACAGTAATAAAGAAGCTGTCTCAATCAAGGCTAATACGAAAACGACTATATTGTTCAACGGCATGGAAACAGGAGAATTCGAAGTGCGCTATGCCGGATTTAATGAAAAAGCCGTAATCGATGTGGACGATGAATGGAATGGATGGTCAGAACAAACCGACGGAGGAGAATAATATGAGACAAAACAGAATACTGAATTATATAGGTGCAGCAAGTCTGCTGCTGGCGGTATGTGCCTGCGGAAAAGAAAATCTGAATACTACGACTGACACCGGGAACGGTGGAACAGTTGCTGCATTGCCTGAAGGAACTTTTGTGGTGGACTATTCTGTATCGGACGGGGAAACTTCTCGTGCTGGTGAAAAGGGTAGACCAAATACGAGTATCAGTTCCCTATTGTATCTGCTGTACGACTCAGAAGGACAGTTGGTAAAGGAACGTGAGATTCCGGGGATTGGCCAAGATACTGAATGGCCGCTTAAGCGTGAGACTATGTCATGGGAGCAGCGTGAGGCATTGAAGGATACGCTGAATGTGGAAATGACATATACGGCAGTTTTTCTGGCAAATACGGATGCTGAATTGTTTAAAGATGCTTCTGGTAAAGCGGAACAGGTCTTTTTTTATAAAACAGTTACGGAAGGAGCAGATGGAACCTCTGAAACAACGTATGCCAATTTGCAGGATGTGTATCTCAAATTGCCAAGTGTTCCGTTTAATGACAAAAATATGTTTTATATCAGCAAGCATACTTTATCGGCAAAAAATGCTGAGGGTACGGTCGAATATGACAGAGATACTCCATATAATTGTCCGGTGACATTGAAACGACTGGTTTCGAGGATGGATATAACCAAGGCTGAAGTTACAGATGAAATGATAAAAGATGGATTGAAAGAATTCTATTATCATGAAAATGCTGAAGCGAATATAATTCTTAAAGCAGTAGAAACGGCTTTGGAAGAATTTGCTGTTGATGCTTGTCCTGAAGGAGAATTATGGAATATCAATCGTGGTAAACTGAAAGAGAAATTAAAAGATACAGGGACAGATGGACAAACGGTTTATAGCAAAGTCTTTGAATCATGTTTGAGTCAGCTTGTAGACAAGTGTAAAGACAATGAATTGTATGAATCCCATGTAGCTTCATGGAATAAAAATATAGATGTAAGTTTTACTTATACGAAACAAGCCAATATCTATAATATAAATTCTTTGCAAGCTGTGCATAAAGATGATATTTTATCAAATCCCAAATATTCAGTGTTAGATGATGGAAGTATTGTAGCCATTGTTTTCTCTAATTCTACGGAATCGGATGGCTTTAATCAATTGTCAGCTTTTAAAGTCGGAGAAGTGAATTATACATTAGATACTTCATGGAAAGTTGCCATGGGACCGAATGAAAAAAATTCTCTTTCTTGTAATCCTGTGGCAAAGATTGCTTCAACAGATCCCGGAAATTCTATGAGTGTGGATGTGACAGTTAATATGGAATCCTTATTTGGGAATTTAGATTCTTTTACAAGTGATGGCTTTATTTACGCTGAAGGAACTACTACACGGCAAGAATTACTAGACGCAATGGAGGCAGTACAGAGTCAATATGGTAGCTGGAGTGCTTTGAAATTGACATTGCAATTGCCTTCGCTTGAGGAAGGTAATTTAGAATTAAAGGCTTCATTAACCAAACAATCGAACCCATGAAACGAATAGGACTAAAATGGATATATCCCCTGTTGTTTATGGCAACAGCATGTGGAAGCGAGCAGGAAATAACTCCTGCGGACGATGAGAAGCAGCAGAGCTTTTCGGTGGTGGTGGAAAGTGTAGGTGAGTTGTTCAGCGGCGGTGAAGGAGTGAATCCGGCAACGGTAGTTTCACGACGTCCTATCTCGAGCGTAACGCCTACACAGACGTTCGACAAGCTGTCTATACTGATTATAGAGTATGCTTCGCCTGCCAAGGTGGTGTATAAAAAGACTATTGAGAACTGGAGCAACCCGAATAACAAGGCAAGTATCCCTTGGAGTACGGAAGACGGACAAGGACGTTATGCTACGATTACCTTAACCGGTGATGAGTGTCTGGAAGAAGGAAAGAATTATATGGCATACGTGATAGGGTATCAGACCGGAACGTATGGCGATTACGAGCCTTTTAAGGGAATTGAAGTGGGCGACTACTATAATCAGACTGAAACAGCTACCGTTCCTGATGGAAGGCGGGCTGACGAAGTCTTTGCCGGTGCCGAAGTATTCTTTGTACAAAATGGAGTAATTCTTTCGAAAAGAAGCCCGGAATCAGAAGTGGAGCACGGCCTGATGGTAGCTCGCCGGCAGGTAGCCGGTACCTTTGGTTATTTCACACGGATACCGGTACAGATAGATAATAAGTCGGTGGCGAAATTGAGACTGGTAGCAACGAAACGGAACCAGACTGTGATTTTTGGTGGATTCCGCAGTGTGGACAATCCGCTTTATTTTCATCAGAATAATGTAGTGAACGGGATGAATCCCAATACGGAGTACGACAGCCATCTGGCCGGTTCTGCACAAAAAGATGCTTTTACGGTTTATGAGATAAATCTGTGCAAATGGTTTCCAGGTAACACGGAGAATACCTTATTGCCGCTGGATATGAATAATGACGGGTATCTGGACAAGTATGACGAGAATTGGCAGACGGACGAAGAGGTGTATCCGAAAGGTACGATTTCACTGCCGCAAGGAACCGTTTTCGGGGATTGCTTTCTGGTGCCACTGGCCATGAATCAGGCTGATGTGGATGGAGGTATTCCTACTTTCCAGATGCAACTGGTGGATACGAATGACAAGGTGATAAAACACTGGGATGTGACTCTACGAAATTATGAGTCGGCCGGAGAAGACCGTTCGCTGGTGTCATTGCCCGATGGGGCGGATGGGCGTACCACCATCACAATATTGGAGAATATCGATACGGAGACTTGTTTCAGCATTGTGCGTAACCGCTTGTATACGATGGGTGAAAAGAGCCAGTCGCAGAATTACGGAGAGGATGAACCTATTGACTTGAGTGCGGCAGATGTGTTGGTGCTGGACGCACGTCATGAATGGCAGATTCATAACTCAGTGATCTTTAATTGATGTAGACCAAAAGTCGAAAAGGGATAAGAATAGGATAATTAAGGGTCGTACTTTGGTGAAAATGCGGAGTACGGCCCTTTTTACTATCGCAGGAGGATGTGAACACCATTAGTGGGATTCCAGAGAAACCGTAAGTAATTCATAATTAATGGTTGATAAGTAAGAAGAAAGTAAGCATACTATTTTCCGCCTTGACGCACATTATTCACAACCCTACCTTTGCGC
>ERZ827496.1124-NODE-1124-length-33255-cov-6.894006_pt1 | contig 33255 bp, 28 predicted proteins | sample MGYA00519769_ERZ827496 | MGnify/ENA primary metagenome ERZ827496 (study PRJEB31778, sample SAMEA3449327) | human gut metagenome | biome: human gut; feature: human-associated habitat; material: faeces | place: United Kingdom | collected 2010/2012 ...
GAGCGCCATCCGCACCGCTCCCTTCTACGGCTGCTGGCTGGGTGCCTCTCTGCTGTGCAGTATGCAGGGCATCTCCATCACCGAGAACTGCCAGGCCAAGGACAGCAACAATGAGCCGATCCCCGGTCTGTATATCACCGGTGATATGTCCGGCAGCTTCTTCCAGAACAACTATCCCTGCGTCATGGGCGGTACTGCCTGCGGTCGTACCCTGACCTTTGCCATTAAATCCATCAAGCAGATGGCAGGCTTGGAGAACGCCTGATAAGGCGCAGTTCTCCTGCATAGATCCAACATTTCTTCTTTTCTTCTTTTTCATGGGAAGAGGGGCGGTCCCGGTCGGGGCTGCCCCTCTTTGCTGTTTTGCCCCGCACACCCCCTACACAAATGCCCGCGATTGTGCTATGATAGGGCTGAGCAGCCGGTTTGCTGCAAACAACCGGCAAAGCATCGAGGTGTATTGTACAATGTCTGAACTTCTTGAGACGCTGCGGCAGGAGGGCGTGGACCCGGCCCTGCTTTCTGCGGTGGAAGAATATCGTGCCGCCCATCCGCTGGACGCTGCGCTGCGGCCCCGCATCCCGGCCCCGGCCTTTACCTACTACGGCAAAGAGGTGTGGGAGCAGGCGCTGGCCGCCCTGCTCTGCGGCGAAAACCTGCTGCTGGCGGGCGGCAAGGCCACCGGCAAGAACGTGCTGGCCGAGAACCTCTCCGCCGCCTTCGGCCGCCCCGCGTGGGACATCTCGTTCCATGTGAACATGGACGCGGCCTCCCTCATCGGCATGGACACCTTTGTCGACGGACGGGTGGAGTTCCGCCCCGGACCGGTGTATCGCTGCGCCCAGTGCGGCGGCTTTGGCGTGCTGGACGAGATCAACATGGCCAAGAACGAGGCGCTGGCCGTGCTGCACGCAGTGCTGGACTTCCGCCGCGCCATTGATGTGCCCGGCTACGACCGCATCCCGCTGGCCGAGGAGACCCGCTTCATCGCCACCATGAACTACGGCTACGCCGGCACCCGTGAGCTGAACGAGGCCCTCACCTCCCGCTTCGTGGTCATCCAGATGCCCACCATCACCGAGGAAAACCTCGAAAAGCTCCTGCGCACCCAGTTCCCCGATTTGAACAGCAAGTATGTCAGGCAGTTCGCCCTGCTCTTCCTCGATTTGCAGAAAAAGTGCGACAGCGCAGAGATCTCCACCAAAGCTCTCGACCTGCGCGGTATGCTGGATGCCCTGCGCCTGATGCGCCGGGGCGTCGCTGCCGGGGCTGCGCTGGACATGGGCATCACCAACAAAGCCTTCGACTCCTACGAACAGGGCCTCATCCGGGACGCCATTGCCGCCCGCATCCCGGCCCAGCTCACCGCCGCAAAGCTCTTCGATTAAAAAAAGGGGCGTTTTTATGGAAGCGCAGAGCTACACCGCCGAAGAGCGGCGGGCCGCCAATCAGGTGTGGGCGGCGGCAGGAGCCTACGGCTTCGAGCCGCTGTTCCTCGCCCGGAACACCGACGGCACCATTGATTTTTACATGAACTGCGTCGTGGGGCTGGTCCACAAATACTACGGCGACGAGCTGGTGCGCAGCCTCTTTGACGCATGGGAGGGCGACATCCGGCAGGCCATGCTGGACGATTTGACCTGGCTCTACCTCGAGAGCGCGGTCTACGCGCTGGAACTGCCCCGCCGCCCGGTGCTTTCGGCCCTCCGCCGCGCCCATGCGGACTACTTTTTCGGCATCCAGTACAAGCTCTCGCGGCAGGAGTGGATGGCGAAGAACCAGCTGGTCTACTCCATGCAGGCCGCGCGCTGGCGGGCTGTGCAGGGGCGCACGCCGCCGGTCATGACCCCCTACGAAAAGAATCTCGACGCCGCCCTCAGTCCCGAGACGCCCCCGAAGCCGGACGAGCTGAAAGCCGCACTGCTGGCCGTCTACGCCAAATTCGAGCTGTTCAACGGCACGGTACATCAGAAGGCCGGGCTGCATCTCCATCTGGACGGCCTGCTGGCGTCCCTCATGACCCGCACCATGCCCACCCAGATGATAAAGACCGACCGGGTCACAGTGGAGCATTCCGGCTCGGTGGACGCCTCCGGCAGCGGCATCCACGCCGACAAGCGGCTGGCCCACATCACCCTGCGCCAGCGCGCCGAGGAAGACCACGCCTACATCGAAAGCTGCTTTGGCCGGTCGCTCTACCCGCCCGAACGGCTGCGGAAGGCCGAGCAGGAGCTTTGCACCGGGGAGCATCTGGGCTGTCACCTCTGGTTTGCCTCCGGCGTCCCCAGCCCGGAGCAGGCCCCTACCCCCGAGGCAAAGCACCTGGCCGAACAGGCCCAGCTTCAGGCTGAGCGAAACCGGGCATACTATTCGAAAAATCTCGAGCTTCACCGCAGCGTCGTGCTGCGGCTGACCGAACAGATACGCAACTGCATCCTCGTCCACCAGCAGCCCAACGCCCGGGTCGCCCGCAGCGGTAACCTCGACCCGGAGCGGGTCTGGCGCACCGTCATGGACGACGACCGGGTGTTCCGCTGTGCGGAGGAAGAGAACCACCCGTCCTTCACCGTTGACCTGCTGCTGGATGCTTCGGCTTCCCGCCTCCACTGTCAGGAGGTCATCGCGGCGCAGGGGTCTATCCTCGCCCAGAGCCTCGCGGCCTGCGGCATCCCGGTGCGGGTGAGCTGCTTTTCCAGCCTGCGGGGCTACACCGTCCTGCGGGTGCTCAAGGGCTTCAAGGAGAAGAGCTTACAGGGCATCTGCCAGTATTTCGCCTCGGGCTGGAACCGGGACGGTCTGGCTCTGCGGGCCGCAGGCGACCTCATCGACTTTGACCCCGGCCCCGCCGCGCGGCATCTGCTCATTCTCCTGACGGACGCCTCCCCCAACGACAGCCGCCGCATCCCGCCCTCCCCCGATGACCCGCTGGGCCGCGACTACGGCGGCAGCGCGGGCGTGGAGGACGCCGCCGCCGAGGTGCGGGCGCTGCAGCGGAAGGGTCTGCGGGTCTCCGCCGTCTTTATGGGCGAAGACGCCAGCGCCGCCGACGCCTCCCGCATCTACGGCAAGAACATGGCCCGCATCCGGGGCATGGACCAGCTGGCCCGGGCCGCAGGCCGACTCATCCAGAACGAGATACGGGAGCTGGGCGACTGAATCATAATAATGTACGGGGCCGCTGTGCAGTTGTATCTGCTGCCAGCGGCCCCGTATTTTTGTTGTCGTTCACAACCATCTTGTTTTGCATTGTGGAAGAATCAAAAAGTTTTTTGGTTTATTTGCAAACTTATAGTTGTATTCTGGCGTAATTTATGATATACTACAACCAACGAAGGGCCGCACACCTACACATCACCCCGCGCCCACAGGAAGGAGAACCGCTATGGATGCCGCACGTTATTTTGAAGAGATGCATCTTGCCATGTCCAGCCAGAAGCCTGAGTACCGCCTTGTGCTCAGCGTCAAGGTCCAAGACCTCGGAGGCGCAGACGCTTATCTCGAGCTGCGGCAGGAGCCGGTCAGCGGCAAGGCCCGGGTGTTCTATTCCACGATGGGACGTCAGAAGCTGAACTTCCAGCTCGTCCGCAAAGGGTGGCAGAGCTGCCACAACGCCTCGGGCGAGCTGACGGGGCGCTTCCCCGCCACCGCCGACGGTCTGCTGGCCCAGACGGATTTCTCTGCTTTTGTTCGGGACGACGCCCTCGACAGCGGCCGGATGGCGCGCATTCTGGATGTTCTGGCCCATACTGCCGGTGGTTGTGGGACGGTCTCCCCCTCTGCCGCCCGGGAGGGTGCGTTCATCACGGTGGAGCGGTTCGTGGGCCGTCCCGCCCATTGGAGCTATTGGAGCACCCGCGCCGCCGAGCAGCTGAACATCGCGGCCATCCTCTGCTGGCTGGGCGACTACCTCGCCGGGGCCGAGCGCCGCACCCTGCAGAGCTGCCCGGAGGCCATGCAGCTTGCCGCCGCATGGCAGGCCGCGCTTTTCGCTCCCCTGCCCCAGACGGCTCAGCGGCCTCAGCCTGTACAGTCCCGGCCCGTCCGCCGTGCGCCCGCCGTCGAGAACAAGCGCTGGCAGAGCATCCTCGCCGTGCTGGCGACGGTGTAACAGAAAGGCCTCCCGCATTGGGAGGCCCATCGCCGTATCCGGCGCGCATTCGTTCATATTTTCAGTTTCGAGAAATCGGTGCAGAGATATTCATAGAGCTTGTCAACGGCCTGAAATCCCATCTTCGCATACAGTTCCTTCGGTGTATCCTCGGAGTCAGCGTGAAGATACAGGATCTCTCCGCGCTCCTGCGCCTTTTCGGCAATATGCTTCATCAGGGTCATGGCGATGTACTGGTGCCGGAAATCCTCGTCCACCAGCAGGCCGTCCATGCAGACATACCCATCGGATGCGAAAATATAGCAATCACCCACCAGCTTCCCGCCCAGATACGCGCCGAGGTAGGTCAGCTTTTCCCGGAGGTTCCGGTTGTTCCGCACGGTAAAATCATCTCCGTACAACGGGCCGTAGTATTTCAGTTCGTGCTGTTCCAGCTGGTCTGCGTCCGGGGCCTTGATCGAGACGTCCGGGTTCGTTTTCCAGCTGCGGATGTCTGTTTCCGGGGGCAGAACCATCGTCAGGGTCTCTTCGCACTCCATGCCGAATGCATCGGCCAGCGGCTCGTACCCTTCCAGCTTGAGGAAGGTGTCTCCCCGCTCTTTCTGGTAGGCCAGCGCGGCCCGGACTTCATCTACCGAGGGCTGGCTGTAATAGCAGAACGCGTTGTGGTCGTATTTATCGCGCAGCTCGCTGTCCTCCCGCTTGGTCAGATGCTCTGAAACGGTGTGAGACGCGGAAAACAGCCGGTAAAAGCTTTCATCGGTCTTTCTTGTAGGGTTCATTGCGCTCCTCCAAAACTTATCGCTCACTTCCACCCCCGGGCCGAGGGGTCGAGCATTTCGGCGGCGGAGTAGATAAGGGCGTTGCAGATGGCCGCAGCGACGTTGCTGCCGCCCTTGCGGCCCATCGCCACGATGGCCGGTACATCATGCTTTTCGCAGACTGCGAAGAGCCGCTCCTTGCTCTCCACCACGTTCACAAAGCCCACCGGCACACCGATGACCAGTGCGGGCCGCAGGCCGCTTTCGATCTGTTCTGCAATCGTCAGCAGAGCCGTGGGCGCGTTGCCGACGGCGATGATGGCCCCGGGATGCTCCTGCGCTGCCTTTTTCATCGCTGCGACGGCCCGGGTGGTGCCAGCCTCTTTTGCGGCGGCGGCCACCTCGGGGTCAGCCATATAACAGCAGGCCGTGCCGCCCAGCTTCGCCAGACCGGGCTTGGTGATGCCGGCCAGCGCCATATTCGTATCGGTCACGATGACGGCCCCGGCGTGGAGGGCCTTGACGGCCTGCTCCACCGCGCGGGGGGTGAAGCGGAGATTCCGCGCATAGTCGAAGTCGGCGGTGGTGTGGATGACCCGCTTGACCACGGCTTCGTGCTCGGGCGGCGGGGTCAGGCCCATCATTTCCAGCTCTTCGGTGATGATGTGGAAGCTCGTCCGCTCAATGTCAGCAGGTAAATGATGCTGCGGCGTCAATATTCTATCCCCTTTCGTGCTTTTATCCCCTTCTGGTAGGGGTGGCGGTGGCATTTCATCTCGGTGGAGTAGTCGGCGGCGTCCAGCATCCACTGGGGCGGCGTGTGGGCCGTCAGGACGCACTCACACCCAGCAGGCCGCTCCAAAACGGCCTTTTTTAATAGATCGACGTCCACCATATCCAGCTCTTCTGCGCTCCCGGCTTCGTCCAGTATCAGCAGGTCGGCAGGCTGTGCTATGGCGGCGGCGAGGTTCTGGTTTTGCAGTTCCCGGGTCGCGGCCTTTTCCTCCGGCGTCATCTGAAAGACGAATTTCTGCCCGGCCTTGCCCCGGTAGATCTCCGCGCCAAGCTGGGCCAGAAGCGGGATCTCGCCGCTGTTCCCGCCCTTCAAAAACTGGACGATGACCACCCGCTTCCCGGACCCCAGCGCACGGAGCGCAAGACCCATAGCGGCGGTGGTCTTTCCCTTTCCGTCGCCCCAGTACAGATGCAAAAGTCCCTGTTTCATTCAGCGCTTCTCCATTCCCATCGCGGCATACACCGCGTCCATATCCAGCGCCCCGCGCACGCCGTCGGCCAGGATGTCGAACTGCTGGCGGCGGTACTCTTCCATCGGGATGAGGGCCGCGTCGGAGGGGTCGATGCCCTTCCGGCGGCAGAGCCAGCCCGCCAGCGCCTCGGTCAGCGTGCCGGTGTCGAACAGACCGTGGAGGTAGGTGCCGAACACATTGCCCTGCACGCAGCCCTCCCGGCCCCCGTCGGGGTAGTGGGCGAAGGGTTCGCCCTCCGCCTCGGTCACGCCGGTGTGGATCTCGTAGCCTTCCAGCTCTGCACCCGCAAAGGGGGCGGCGGCGACGGTCGCTTTGACCTGTGCGCGGCGCTTCTGCTCGCTGAACACGGTCCGGGTGGGCAGCAGACCCAGCCCCCGCAGAGTCTGCGGCCGGCCGCTCTCGCTGCCGGTGGGGTCGTCGAGGGTCTGGCCCAGCATCTGGTAGCCGCCGCAGACGCCCAGAACCGGCGTGCCTTTCGCGGCCAGCTTGAGCAGAGCCGTTTCCAGCCCACACTGCCGCAGCCAGAGCAGGTCGTCCACCGTGTTTTTCGTGCCCGGCAGCAGGATGAGGTCGGGTGCGCCCAGCTCATGAGCGTTCGAAACATACCGCACGCCCAGCAGCGGGTGCTGTTCCAGCGGCATGAAGTCCGTAAAATTGGACAGATGCGGCAGACGGATGATCGCCGCATCCAGCGGCTTTTTGCCGTCCCGCATCTCGAGGCGCTGGCTCAGGGAGTCCTCGTCCTCGATGTCCACCTTCAGGTACGGTACGACGCCCACCACGGGCAGATGGGTCTTTTCTTCCAGCATCGAAAGGCCGGGGCGCAGAATTTCTACATCTCCACGGAATTTATTGATGACGAGCCCCTTGATGCGCCGGCGTTCTTTTTCTTCCAGCAGCTCCACCGTGCCGTATAGCTGGGCGAACACGCCGCCCCGGTCGATGTCGCCCACCAGAAGCACCGGCGCGTCCACCATCTCGGCGAGGCCCATGTTCACGATGTCCTCGCTCTTGAGGTTGATTTCCGCCGGGCTGCCCGCGCCCTCGATGACAATGACGTCAGCCTCCTCGGCGAGGCTGTCATATGCCTTCAGGATGTCCGGCACCAGCTGCCGTTTCGTGCGGAAATACTCCGACGCTTTCATCTGGCCCCGCACCTCGCCGTTGACGATGACCTGACTGCCCACGTCACTGCTGGGCTTCAGGAGGATGGGGTTCATCCGCACGTCCGGCTCGACACCGGCGGCCTGCGCCTGCACCACCTGCGCCCGGCCCATCTCGAGGCCGTCTTTGGTGACGAAGCTGTTCAGAGCCATGTTCTGGCTCTTGAACGGCACAGCGCGCAGGCCGTCCTGCGCAAAAATGCGGCAGAGCGCCGCGCAGAGCAGACTTTTGCCTGCACCGCTCATCGTACCCTGCACCATGATGCATTTTGCCCTGCTCATCCCAGCACCTCTTTCATAAGTTCCAGCAGCCGGGCGTTCTCGGGGGCCGTGCGCACCGCCGTGCGGTACCACTCCGGCCCGAGGCCCGGATAATTCGCGCAGCTGCGCACCTGTGTTCCCAGCGGGCGAAGCCTCTCATTCAGGTCGGCGGGCGCGCGGAAGAGCAGATAGTTCGCCTTTCCATCGATGACCCGCAGGCCCAGCGCCCGCAGGCCCGCCGTCAGAACGGGCCGCTGCCGGGCGATAAGGGCGCGTACCTCGTCCACATAAGCGGTTTCTTTCAGGGCCGCGACGCCTGCCGCCTGCGCCAGACTGGACACGGCCCACGGCTGGCCCGCTGTCTGCATTTTTTCCAGAAGCGTTTCGTCGCCGCAGAGGCAGTAACCCAGCCGGACGCCGGCCATGCCGTAGAGCTTGGTGAAAGCTTTCAGGATGACGAGGTTCCCACTTTCCAGCAGAGGCTTCGCGGTCCACCCGTCGGCGTCGGGCAGAAAGTCCAGAAAGCACTCATCTACGGCCAAAATCGTGCGGCACTCCCCGCACCGGCGCAGCAACTTTTTCACCAGTTCGGGTGAGGCCAGCTGCCCCGTCGGGTTGTTCGGCTGGCAGAGGAACACCATGTCGATGCTCTCGTCCACGGCGTCCACGAGGGCGTCCGTCGGGGCGAAATCATTCGTTTCATCGAGGAAGAAGCGTTTCACTTCGCACCCCACCGTATCCAATGCAGAGGCGTACTCGGCAAAAGTCGGGGCTGTCACCAGCGCCTTATGGGGCTTTACGGCCCAGACCAGCCGGAAGATGAGGTCTGCCGCGCCGTTGCCGCAGAGGATATGCTCCTGCGGCACACCCTCGGCTAGGCTCAGCGCCGCCCTCAGGGTACGGCAGAGGGGGTCGGGGTAGCGGTCGGCCAGAGGCAGTGCATCCCGGATGGCCTGCGCCACCCCTTCGGGCAGACCGAGTGGGCTGACGTTCGCCGAAAAATCCAGCGCGTCGCGGCCAAAGCGTTCGCGGTAGCCCATCCAGTCACCGCCGTGGACCAGTTGTTTCATCCCAAGAACCCCCGTATCGCACATCCAAACGCCAGCACAAACCCGCTGGCTACATACATCATCCGATCTGCCCGCAGAATATCCTCCGGCTCGATGGGCCGCAGCGGGTCGCCGATGGTGGGCTTCGGGTAATATTCCCCGAAATAATAGGCCGGCCCGGCAAGCTGAACGCCCAGCGCACCGGCGCAGGCGCTCTCGGTCTGAGCGCTGTTGGGGCTGGCGTGATTGCGGCGGTCCCGCCGCCAGATGCGCCACGCGCCCTTGGCGTCATTGCGGGTGAACGCCGCCGCCATGATCCAGAGCAGCGCCGCCAGACGGCTCGGGATATAGTTCGCCACATCGTCCAGCTTTGCAGCGGCACGGCCAAAGTAGAGATATTTTTCGTTTTTGTAGCCCAGCATACTGTCCATGGTGTTGATAGCCTTGTAGGTCAGGGCCAGCGGCGCACCGCCCAGCAGCATATAAAGCAAAGGCGCAATGACGCCGTCGCTGGCGTTCTCGGCCACCGTCTCCACCGCCGCTTTGGTCACGCCCTCGGCAGTCAGCGCTTCCGTGTCGCGGCCCACGATGCGGCTCACAGCCTTCCGGGCGGCGGGCAGGCTGCCTTTTTTCAGCTCGGCATAGACATTCATGCTCTCCTGCATCAGCCCCTTTGCGGCCAGCGCCTGCCCGCACCAGAACATCTGGACGGCCAGCCCCAGCAGCGGGTGAAGCATCGCCGCGCCCCAGCAGACAAGGCCCGTGAACAGCAGCGTCCCCACCGGCAGGCAGAACGCCGTCACCGCACCGCCCAGCAGCTCGCCCTGAGGCGTTTTGGGCAGGCGGGAGCGGAGGAATTTTTCCAGCCGGGAGATGGCTTTGCCCATGTACACCACCGGGTGGGGCAGCCACGCCGGGTCGCCGAAAATGGCATCCAGCACGAAGCCTCCCAGCACAGCCCAGGCGGTCATCATACGCCGGCCTCCGCGTCTTTCGTGTACTGCACGGTCTTCACGAGGCGGAGCTGGCGCTTCTCGGCCCAGTCGGCGGCATCCAGCACATAGCCGCCCGCGTTGGGGCCGCACCACGCATAATAACCGCGCCTGGGCAGGGCGTACCGCTCCATGGCCGCCATCTGGGTGCCGCCGTGGGCCAGGATGACCAGCAGCTCTTCGCCGTCGGTCAGCGCCTTGTCCACCAGAGCAGAGAAGGCGCTGCAGATGCGGTTCGAGAAGTCGTCCTTCCGCTCACCGTCGGGGCATTTGCTCTCGCAGTTGGCCTGCACCCACGCCTGATAATCGGCGTCGTGCTCCATCTCGACGTAGTTTTTGCCCTCGAAGCTGCCGAAGCACATCTCCTGCAGGTCCTTCACGACCACAAGCTCTGCCTCCGGGAAGAGCACCCGGGCCGTCTGGGCCGTCCGCTGCAGCGGGGTGATATAGACCACCTTCGGGTCGATGTCGGCCCGGCGCAGCTGGCTCAGGCCCTCCGCCGAGAGCGGGATGTCGCGCTGGCCCTGATAGCGCTTCTGGGCGTTGTATTCGGTCAGGCCGTGACGCAGCAGATAGATCAACATTGAGGTAATTCTCCTTTCAATACCGTCGGGATGCCGCAGAACATCTGCACCACGCAGTCGGCGCGCTCTGCCAGCAGACAGGCCAGCCGTCCGGCGGCCTCCCGCCCGGCGCGTTCCTCAGCATCCATCGGGACAACACCGCCGCCGACCTCGGTGGCGATGACAATATCATATTCCGCCAGCTCCCGGGCCAGCGTTTCGAGCTGCTCCGGGGTCTGAGTCTCGGCGGCGGCGTCCTGCACATCGGCGATGACGCTGCCCCGGAAGTTCCGCGCAAAGGTGCGCTTGCCGCTGTAGAGCGGCCCTGTGATGAACATCATTTACAGCACTCCTCCCCACTGGCTGACGGCCAGCGCCGCCAGCATCCACAGCTCGGCCCGCTGTAAAAACCACCCGGCCAGGTCACCGGTGATGCCGCCAAACTGCTTTTTTGCCACGAAATAATAGCGCCACAGCGCCAGAAGCGCCGCCGCCGCCAGCCCGCCGCCGCCCAGCGCCGTCAGCGCCAGGACGAGCAGAGCCGACAGGCCGCAGAGGAAGCGGCGGACGGTCTGCTTGTCGGCCGCTGTGGCAAAAGTATGGGCGAGGCCGGTGTCTTTCGCCAGCGGGAACGCCGCCACGGCAAAGCCCGACAGCGCCCGCTCCAGCACCAGCGCCAGCGTCCAGCACAGGCCCGCCCGGGGTGTGAACCGCACACTGCCGCAGAGGCCGAAGTAGGCCACAAAGTAGCAGCACAGCCGGATGACAGCGAAGGCCCCACAGTGGGAGTCTTTCAGAATTTCAAGCTTTTTTTCGCGGTCGCCGTAGCTCGAGAGGGCGTCCGAAGTGTCGGCGTAGCCGTCGAGATGGATGCCGCCGGTGATGGCCACCGGCACGAGGCAGAACGCCGCCGCCCGGGCCAGCTCCGGCAGGGGCAGGACGCCGCAGAGACACCACAGCCCGCCACACACCAGCCCGATGAGGGGGAAGGCACACATGGCGTACCGCATATTTTTTTCGTTCCACTCGAACTGCGGCACCGGCAGGGCCGAAAACATCGCAAAGGCCACCGCGATGGTCTGCAAAACAGTCACAGCTTTTCTCCCCCTTTGTAGTACACCGGCAGGCCGCAGACCACCCGGCAGACGTTGTCCGCCCGGGCGGCGAAGGCGTTGTTCACCTGCGCCAGCGCCAGCAGATACTGGTCAGTGTCGCCTGCGTAGTCGGCACCGCCGCTGAACACCTCGTTCGATACGACGATAAGGTTATCACACCCGGCGGCGAGGCGTTCCAGCCCGGCCAAAACGGCCTCGGCGGTGTGCTTTCCTGCCCCGCCGGGGCTGTAAAGCTCGTTGGCGACGAGGTTGCCGAGGTCTTCCAGCAGGACGGTCCCCCGGCCGGGCAGGGGCAGACGGTCGAGGTGGAGCGGGCATTCCAGCGTTTCGAACTGCTTTTGCGCCCGCATTTTCCGGTGCTTTTCCACCCGGGCGGCGCACTCGGCATCCCAGACCTGCATGGTGGCGAGGTAATAGCGGGGCAGGCCGGTCTTGAGCACAAGGCTCTCGGCGTAGGCACTCTTGCCGCTGGCCGCGCCGCCGAGCACCAGCGTCAGCATCCCGCACCCCCCTGCGGCGTGTAGGCTTCGATGCCGCCCTCTTCAAAGGAATAACAGCCATCGTAGACGGCCAGCGCCATGTCCCACAGCGGGATGGCGGCCACCGCGCCGGTGCCTTCGCCCAGATGCAGGCCCGCCGTGATGAGGGCTTTTTTGTTCAGAGCGTTCAGCACCAGCTTTGCGGCCGGCTCGGTGGAGCAATGGCTTGCAAAAACAGCCTTGGCCGCTGCCGGGCAGAACCGGACAGCGCAGAGCGCCGCCACACAGCTGATGAAACCGTCGGCCAGCACCGGCACACCTTCCAGCGCACCGCCGAGGAAGACACCGCAGAGCCCGGCAATATCGAAACCGCCCAGCTTCGCCAGCACGTCCAGTGCATCGGCAGAGTCGGGCTGATTTTTTGCAATGCCGCGATGGATAGCGTTTAACTTCCGGGCAAGTCCCTCGTCCGAAAGGCCCGCGCCCCGGCCCGTCATCACTTCGACGGGCTGGCCCAGCAGCACAGCGGCCACGGCGCTGGATGTCGTGGTGTTGCCGATGCCCATCTCACCGGTGGCCAGCAGGCCGACGCCCGCTTTCTTCTGCTCCTGCACCAGCCGGATGCCCCTGCCGATGGCCTCCACGGCCTGCTCCCGGCTCATGGCCGGGCCGAGGGTGAAATCCGCTGTGCCGGGGGCGATGCGGCAGTCGAGGACGCCCGGGACCGGGTCGCCCGCGATGCCCATATCCACCGGCACCACCTCGCACCGGGCGGTCTGTGCCATCCGGCAGACGCTGGTGCGGCGGGCGGCGAGGTTCTCAGCCACGGCGCGGGTCACGCTGCTGTCGGTCTGGCTGACGCCCTGGGCCACCACACCGTTATCGGCACAGAGCACCAGCACCGCCCGGCGGGAAATATCCAGCTTTGCGCTGCCGATGAGGGCGGCGGCATCCTCGATGGTCGTTTCCAATCCGCCCAGCCCGCCCAGCGGCTTTGCAAGGCTGGCCCAGTGGGCGTGCGCCGCCGCCCGGGCGGCTTCGTCCGGCGGCGTGATGGCCGCACAGAGGGCGGCGAGTTCTATCTCAGTCATGGTCTCTCCTGTAATTTTCAGCCGCAGCGGCAAAGCGCTGCGGCAGGGGCGTACCCGCCCAGTACAAATGCGGGAAGCCCGCATAGAAATGCTCGTTTACAAATCCGCACCGCCACTCTGCGCCGCCCACCGGCTTTTTTGCCGCGAGAGCCACGCCGTTGGCGGTGGAATCCCAGTGGTGGAATTCGTGGATGGGAAAGCTCTCCCCGGCCCGGAAGAGCATACTGTCCGAGTCTGCGCTCAGCGCGGCGTAGCCGAAACGGACGAGACGTCCGGCATCTTTTGCTTCGCCCGGCAGAACGCCCACCATCGGCCAGCTCTGCCCCTCGGCGTCCGTGAGGCTCTGCCCCAGATAGAGGAAGCCTCCGCACTCGGCCGCTGTGGGCAGACCGGACTCGATTTTTCGCTTTATCTCGCGCAGAAGCGAGGTATTTCCACTCAATTCTCTTGCGTGAAGTTCCGGGTAGCCGCCGGGCAGATACAGCCCGCCGATGTTTTCCGGCAGAGCCGTGTCGCGGAGGGGGCTGAAAAAGACCACCTCTGCCCCGGCGTCCCGGAAGGCTTCCAACGTCTCGGCGTAGGCGAAGCAGAACGCCTCGTCCTGCGCCACGGCGATGCGGACGCGGGCCGGAGGCGTCTCCGGCTGCACCGGCAGGACGGGCGGCTCCTTTTCGCAGAGGGCCAGCAGGCGGGGCCAGTCGATGTGCTCCTCCACCGCGTCGGCCAGAAGGGCCAGCTTCTGCTGTAAATTTTCCACTTCCGCCGCCGTGTAGAGGCCCAGATGGCGGGAACCGATGACGGCCTCCGGGAGTTTCGGCAGAAAGCCCAGCACCGGCAGACCCGTCTCTTCTTCCAGCATCGGGGCCAGCAGAGCGTGAATCCGTGCCGTGCAGTTGTTCAGCAGGATGCCTGCGATGTGACTGGGAGTGCGGAAGTTTACGAGCCCGTTCAACTCTGCGGCCAGCGTCAGGCTCTGACCCTTTGGCTCCACCACTAGCAGCACCGGCAGATCCAGTGTGTCGGCCAGATGCCACGCACTGGCCCTGTCGCTGACGCCCCCGAGGCCGTCGTAAAAGCCCATAGCCCCCTCGCACACCGCCGCACCGTGGCCGGCGGCCCCCTTCGCGTAGAGGGTGCGCACCGTCTCGGGCGCAGAAAAAAAGAGGTCGAGGTTGCGGCTCTCCACCCCCAGCACGGCCCGGTGGAACATGGGGTCGATGTAGTCCGGCCCGCTCTTGAAGGCGCAGGGCGCACAGCCCCGCCGCTTCAGCGCCATGAGCAGGGCGCAGGTCATGGTGGTCTTGCCGCTGCCCGAGCGGGGCGCCGCAAGCAGAAACTGTATCATGTCATTCTCCTGTGATGAGGTAGATGGGGTTCTGGGCCATCATGAGGTGCAGCCCGCCCACGGCCCTGGCCCGGCTGACGGCGATCTGGCTCACCTGCACGGTCCGGCCTTTGGCCGTCAGCGCGGCCACCGCCGCCGAAAGGCTCTCAAGGGCGATGGCCGACACGCAGATGCGGGCGTCGGGGTTCTTATCCAGCGCGGCGTCCACGATGGCGGCAAGGCTGCCCTTGCTGCCGCCGATGAAAACAGCGTCCGGCGCGGGCAGGTCCGAAAGCGCGGCGGGGGCAAGCCCCTCCACGAGGACGAGGTTCCGGGTCCTGAATTTTTCGCGGTTGGCTTTGATGAGCGCACAGCCCTCCGGCCTGCACTCCACCGCGTAGACCCGGCCCCGGGGCGCGGCCAATGCCAGCTCCACGCTGACGCTGCCCGTCCCGGCCCCCACGTCCCACAGGATGTCTTCCGGGCGGACGGCCAGCTTCGCCAGCACAGCGGCCCGGACTTCCTGCTTGGTCATGGGGACGTCGCCCCGCTCGAAGGCTTCGTCCGGCAGGCCCGGGGCGCGGCGGGGCAGCACCTCCGCCGCCTCCACGAGAAGGACGCTCAGGCTGTTGAAGCGGCCTGCGGCCAGCTCTTTGACGCTGCCGCGGAAGATCTTCTCTTCCGGCGTGCCGAGGCACTGGCCCACAACAGCCTGCACGTCCCCGAAGCCCTCTGCCGCCAGCTGGGCGCAGAGGGTGGCGGGGTCTTCGCTGCCGCCGGTGAGGAAGAAGGTGGGTCTGCCCTGCATACACTCGGCCACCGGGTCACAGGTGCGGCCATGGGCCGAAACAAGGTTCCACCCCTGCCACGGACGGCCCAGCGCCGCCGCCAGCAGCTGGATACTGGAAAGGCCGGGCAGCACCCGGGCGCGGACGCCGAGAGCCTCCAGCTTTTCCATCATGGCAGACGCGCCGGAGTAAAAGCCTGTGTCGCCGCTGTAGACCAGCACGGCATTCTCTGCGCCGGAAGTCTGCAGCAGCTCTGCCACCTCGTCGGGGCGGTAGGCGGCGGCGCGGTTCTCGGTGCAGCCGGCAGGCAGAACTGCCAGCAGACGCCGTGCGCCCAGGATGAGGTCGGCCTGCCGCAGTGCGGCCAGGCCCTGAAGGGTCAGGTTCTCCGGCTGGCCGGAGCCCATGCCGATGAGTGTCACGTTCATCTTATCATCTCCTTGCAGCGTTTCAACACCTCGGAAGCCGTCTCGCCCTGCTCGGGCGGGCGGCGGATGACCACCAGCTGCGCCCCGGCGGCAGAGGCGGCGGCGGCTTTTTCGTCGAAGCCTCCGGCTGCGCCGCCGTCCTTTGTGACGAGCCAGCGGATATGGAACTGCTCCATCATGGCCTGATTGAGGGCAAAGCTGAAGGGGCCCTGCATGGCGATGATGTTGCGGTGGGGGATGTTCGCCGCCTCACAGGCCGCGATGCTTTCCAGCGTGGGCAGGACACGGGGGTAGAGCCGCTCGGGCGGGATGGCCGCAAACTGTGCCAGCTCCTTGGCCCCGGTGGCCAGCAGAAGATTCCCCTTTTTTGCGGCCAGCGCCTCGGCTGCCTGTTTTGCGCTCTCAAAGACGAGACAGTTTTCCGGCAGCGGACTGGCCGGGCGCAGCAGGCGGAGGTATCCTACCCCGGCCTTCTCTGCCGCTGCTTTGATGTTTTTGGTCGCCTCCACCGCATAGGGGTGGGTGGCGTCGATGCAGAGGGCGGCATCCCCCAAGAGCGCGGCCATCTCATCGGGCAGGAGCCGCCCGCACCGGACGGTGACGCCGGGGGTGCTCCCCTGCTCTTCCTGTCCCAGCGGGGTGGCCACGCTGACGGTGACTTCGATGCCCAGCGCCGCCAGCTGGCGGGAAAGCTCCCGCCCCTCGGTGGTGCCGCTGAAAACGACGACGTTCATCGGCGGTACCCCCTCGGCGTGACCATCCGCCCGCCAAGCGCGCGGGTGGCGGCGTTGCCCACAAAGACGGTGGTGAACATATCCACCTCGGTGTCCCGGAGCTGGCTGAGGGGCAGGATGTGCTTTTCCTGCCCTTCCCGGCCGATGTTCCGCACAGAACCGCAGAGGGTGTCCGGGGCTTTGCCGTTCGCCAGCAGGACGTCCACGGCCCGGCGCAGATAGTCCGGGCGGCCCTTGGAGGAGGGATTATACAGCGCCAGTGCGAAATCGCCCTGGGCGGCGCAGACCAGCCGCTTTTCGATGACCTCCCACGGCGTGAGACGGTCCGACAGCGAGATGACGCAGAAATCGTGGGCCAGCGGCGCACCCAGCACCGCGCCGCCGCTGAGGGCGGCGGTCAGGCCGGGGACGACCTCCACATTGACGTCCGGGTACTCTTCGGCCAGCTCCAGCAGCGGGCTGGCCATGCCGTAGACCCCGGCGTCGCCGGAGCAGACCAGCGCCACGTCCCGACCCGCCCGGGCGGTGTCCAGCGCCCAGCGGCAGCGGTCGATCTCCCGGGTCATGCCGGTGGTGTAGCACTCTTTTTCCGGGTAGAGGGGGCGCACAAGGTCGATGTAGACCGTATAGCCGCACAACACCTCGGCCTGCTGCAAGGCGCTCTGCGCCTGCACGGTCAGAAACTGTCCGCCGCCGGGGCCAAGCCCCACGACGAACACGGTCTTTTTACTCTCACTCATTGCTCTGTCCTCCAATCGGGTGCAAAGGGGCGGACGGCCAGCGCCAGCGTCACGCCGCCGCCTGCCGTTTTGGGCAGAAGGAGCATCCCGCCCGAGGCTTTTACCGCCGAGCGCTCACAGACGTTGTCCACGCCGGTGACACTTGCCACAAAGGCCGACGGGGTGAACTGTCCCGGCACGGCCCGCAGTTCGTCGGCCGGATAGAACGTGATGGGCCAGCCGTGGGCTTTGCAGAACGCTGCAAGCCCCGGTTCATCTTTTTTCAGGTCGATGCTGGCAGCTGCGCAGACCGCCGCCGGGCTAAGACCGGACGCGGCACAGAACGCCGCAAAGGCTTCTTTCAGCTGCTGGGCCGTCGTGCCGCGGCGGCACCCCACCCCCAGCACCCCGATGCGGGGTACGAGGTGGAGCGCCTCGCCCTGCGGCGTGAGGGTCAGGGCGAAGTCAGCGGCTTCGGGTGCGTCAGCCTTTTTCACTCCGGCGGGGGTCTCCCCCGCCACCGGCCACGGCGACCAGTACCGGACAGTCTGCCCGGCCAGCAGGGCGCCGCTGACGCGCTTGATGCGCTCCGGTTCAAGGACAGCGCAGTTCTGGGCCTTGGCCCAGAGGTCCACGGCGAAGAGACCGTTGACGTCGGTGGCCGTCGTGATGACCGGCACCGCGCCGCACGCTTTTGCCAGCGCCCGGGCCAGCGCGTTGGCACCGCCCAGATGGCCCGACAGGAGCGGCACGGCGAAGTTCCCGCCCTCGTCCACGACCACCACCGCCGGGTCAGCGGCCTTGCTCCTGCAGTGGGGCGCGATGGCCCGCACCGCGATGCCCACAGCTCCCACAAAAATCAGGGCCTCGTCCTGTGCAAAATGCTCCGCCGTCCAGCCTTTCAGGGTCACGTCTCCGCCGCAGCGGCTCACGCTGCCGGGCAGAGCTTCCGCCAGCCGATGGGCCAGTGCCTCGCCCTTTGCCGTAAAGGCCAGATATGCCCGGCTCACTGCCCGGCCTCCGTCCCCTGCCGGAACTCGGTGGTAAAGGCGGGGTCATAGAGCTTACTGCGCTCGTAGTTTTCGCCCAGAAAGTCGCCTACGACGATGAGGGCGGTCTTGGTGATGCCGTTTTTGCGGGTCTCCTCGGCCAGTGTGGAGACGGTGCAGCGCACCACCTTCTGCTCGGGCCAGGTGGCCTTATAGACCACAGCGGCAGGGGTATCGGGGCGGTAGCCGCCGCTCTCGAGAAGAGCCTGCTGGACTTTGTCCACCAGCCCGATGGAGAGGAAGATGACCATGGTAGCCCCGTGAGCGGCCAGCTGTTCCAGCTGTTCGGCCTCAGGGACAGGAGTGCGGCCCTCCATCCGGGTGATGATGACGGTCTGGCTCACGTTGGGCAGAGTGTACTCGGCACAGAGTGCCGCCGCCGCGCCGCAGAAGCTGGACACGCCCGGGGTGTCGTCATAAGGGATGCCGTCAGCATCCAGCGCGTCCATCTGCTCCCGGATGGCCCCGTAGAGGCAGGGGTCGCCGGTGTGGAGGCGGACCGTAGTGCCTCCGGCCTTTTCGGCGGCACGGATGGTGTCCAGCACCTGTTCCAGCGTCATCTCGGCGCTGTTATAGATGGCACAGCCGGGCTTCGCCAGCCCCAGCAGGGCCGGGTTGACGAGACTGCCCGCGTAGATGATGCAGTCGGCATCGGCCAGCAGGGCCGCACCCCGCCGGGTGATGAGGTCGGGCGCGCCCGGCCCGGCTCCTACAAAATGGACCATATCTTACCCCTCCTTCACCAAAATCGTTGCGAAATAGCCCGCCGACCGGGCCGGGTCATAATCGGCCAGGTCGGGCCAGACCTCCTCGTTCGGCAGGCCGCAGTTACAGACCATCGCGCTCCGGCTCAGAAGCCCGGCGTCGGCCAGCGCGGCCAGCGTCTCGGGCAGCTGACGGCCCGATTTCATCAGCACTTTCGCGCCCGGTGCGGCCAGCACCTCAGCGGCGCAGCGCCCCGGGGCGATGGTCAGCGGCTGCTCCATGCCGCCCGTCAGGGACTGGCCCAGCCGGGCCGCAGCGGCGCAGAAGCTCGTCACGCCGGGGAGCATCACGGTCTTGCAGCCCTCGGCCTCCAAGATCTCCTGCAGGTAGCCGAAGGTGGCGTAAACGGACACGTCGCCGAGGTTGAGCATGGCGACATCCTGCCCGGCGTCGAGATATTCTTTCACGGCCCGGGCCGCCTCGATGTGGGCGGCTTTCTGCACCGCCGGGTCAAGGCTCATGGCGAAGCGCAGCGGCAGGATGGTCTTGCCGCTCAGCTCCACCGCACCTTTTGCGATGTCCAGCGCCAGCATCCCGCCCTTCGGGGTCTGGGGCGCGGCGATGACCGGGCAGTTTTCGAGGCAGCGGACAGCCTGCAGGGTCATGAGCTCCGGGTCGCCCGGGCCGACGCTGACGCCGTAAAAAGTACCTATCCGTTTTTCCATTCGTCCAGCAGCTCCTTTGCAGTTCTGGTCCGGCCCAGCGGGCCGTATTGGTTCGAGAAGAGCACCGCACCCACCCGGAACGCCCCGGCGGCGCGGCGGTCGAGGTGGAGCTGGATGGCGTCCAGCAGGCTGGATAGCACCGGTTCTCTCATCTCTGCTTTGTCTAAGATCTCCATGCAGGCGTCGGTGGTGGCCGCGTTCATCAGGGCCGCACAGACGTCCCGGGACGCACCGCAGAGGGCGGCGTGGGCGCAGAGCAACTCGGTGCGGCAGTCGGCTGTGCGGGAGTGGGTGTTCATGACGCCGCCCGCCAGTTTGACCAGCTTGCCGATGTGGCCCACCAGCACCACCTCTTCGAAGTGGGATGCCGCCGCCATATCCATCGTATCCCCGATGAAGTTCGAGGTCTTGACCACCGGGATATTCCTTAGGGCGGGCATCTTCTCGTGGAGATAGTCGAGGCCGTAGTTGCCCGGGGCGAGGATGAGCCGCCGGGGGCTTCCGGCCCGAAGCGCCGCCTGCCCCATTTCCAGCTGGATGGTGTCGAGGATGGCCTGCTGGCTCATGGGCTCGACGATACCGCTGGTGCCGAGGACACTGAGGCCCCCTTCCACGCCCATGTGGGGGTTGAAGGTGCGCTTCGCCGTCTCAGCCCCGCCCTCGATGGAGATGGTGACGTCAAAGCCGCCCGCGTACCCGGCAGATTCGGCCTCTTTTTCCAGCGCTTCCTTTATCATGGCCCGGGGGACGTGGTTGATGGCAGCTTCGCCCACGGGCTGGTCGAGACCGGGCTTTGTTACCCGGCCCACGCCCTCACCGCCGTGGATGCGCACCTCGCCGGCCAGCTCGGGCCGGAGGGCGACACTGGCGATGACCGGCAGACCGGTGGTCACGTCCACATCGTCGCCGCCGTCCTTCCGGATGGCGCACTCAGCCCCCTCGCCGGACAGGCGGCAGAAGATGGGCTCCACCTCCACCACGATGCCCTTCGGGGTGCGGAGGGCCACCGTCTCGGGGGTGTGGCCGGTGAGCAGCAGCCGTGCCGCGCCCGCCGCGCCCAGCGCCGCGCAGGTGCCGGTGGTGTAGCCGCAGCGCAGGAGTTTCTGGCCGCTGCGGACGTAGTGCTCAAAGAGCGGGCGCTTTTCCTCCGGCGCTTTTTCTTCGCCGTAGAGGAATGCGTACTGCTCATCGGTCAGAGCATAAATTTTGCAGATGTTTTCCCGGGCAAAGGCCTCTTCCGGCGTCATGACGTCCGAGACGCCCGCCGCCGAGACGCAGACGACCTTGTCGGAAACTTTCTGCGCCAGCTCCAGCTCGTGGAGGCTCAGGATGACGGCCATCTTCTTGTCCCGGGCGAGGCTTTTCAGGATGGCCAGCAATTCTGCCTTTCCCTTGATGTCGAGGAAAGACGTAGGCTCGTCCAATAATATCAGCTCCGGCTGCTGGCAGATGGCCCGAGCCAGCAGGACGCGCTGGCGCTGGCCGTCGCTGATGCGGTTGAAGTCCCGGCCCGCCAGCGCCTCGGCCCCCACGAGGGCCAGCGCGGCGTAGACCTGGCGCTTATCTTCCGCCGAGAGGACACCCAGCCGCCCCGTGTAGGGGTAGCGCCCGGCGGACGCCATCTCGAAGCAGGTGGTCAGCTCGGTGCGGCGGGTGTGGGGCACCATCAGGGCCATTTTGCGGGCGCGCTCCGGGCCGGAGCAGTCCGCGAGATCTTTGCCGTCCAGCAGCACAGCGCCCCCCTGGGGGGCCAGCTGCGCTGCCAGCGTCTTGAGCAGGGTGGATTTTCCCGCGCCGTTGGGGCCGATGAGGGTGAGGATGGTCCCCTTCCCGACGCCGAGTCCGATGTGCTCCATCAAGGGCGTTTTGCCGTAGCCGATGGCAAGGTCCTCGGCGCGGCAGTAGAATTTCAGATCGCTCATTCCCGGCCCTCCTGTGTCTGGCGGCGCACCAGCAGCCAGATGACCACCGGCGCACCGAAAACCGCCGTCACCGAGCTGATGGACAGCTCAGTGGGCGCGAACAGGCTGCGGGCGATGAGGTCGCAGAGCAGGCAGAACGCTGCCCCGCCCAGACAGCAGCCCGGCAGGACATAAAGGGGCTTTGCGCTGCCCAGCAGGTTCTTGACCAGATGCGGCACCGCGATGCCCACAAAGGAGATGGGGCCTGCAAAGGCCGTCACGCAGGCGGAAAGCAGGCTGGAAAGCAGCACGAGGGCCGTCGAGAAGGCCCGCACCGGCACGCCGACGCTCCTGGCGTAGCTCTCGCCCATCTGGTAGGCCGCCATGGGCTTCGAGAACAGGAACGCCGCCGCCAGCGCGGGCAGCACCACGCAGGCCGCTGCACCCACGTTGGCCCAGGTCATGCCGGAAAAGCTGCCCATCGACCAGTTGTGGAGATTGACGATGTTGGAGTCCTGAGCAAAGGTCACCACGATGTCGGTGACAGCCGAGCAGATATAACCGATCATGATGCCGCAGATGACGAGGATGCTCATCCGCGGCACCCGCCGGGCTACCACCAACACAAAGGCCATCGCCGCCATCGAGCCTGCAAAGGCTGCGATGATGAGGGTGGCCGAGCCGGTGAGGAGCCCCTGCTGTAAAAACACCACCATTGTCAGGGCCACTGCCAGCTTTGCGCCGCTGGACACGCCCATGACGAAGGGGCCGGCGATGGGGTTGGCGAAGAAGGTCTGCAGGAGGTAGCCCGCCGCCGAGAGGGCCGCGCCCAGCAGCACGACCATGACCGCCCGGGGCAGACGGAGCTGGAGCACGATGCCCACGGCCAGCGCATCTTCGCCCCGGCCCAGCAGAGCCGCCGCCACCGCGCCGGGCGTCAGGGACACACTGCCCCAGAACAGATTGAGTGCAAACAGCACCGCGACCCCCGCCGTAAGGGCGAGGTACGCGAGGCTGAGGCGGCGGGTGGTGGTCATGACAAAGCTCCTTTTATACGATGCGCTGTAAGAAACGGAGGGACGCCGGGTCGGGCGAGTCCTCGGTGAAGACGAGGTTCATATCCGAGATGAGGTCGGCCAGCTCCATACTCTGCTGGAAGAGGCTCTGGGCCGTACACCAGCAGTCGCCGGACTGGACGGCCTTGAAATCTGCCAGCATCGGGCATTTTTCGATGAGTTGGTCACGGGTCTCCATCATGCCCTCGATGGTGCTGTTGTAGATGAGGACGTCGGCGTCCCTGGCCCGGGCGTAGAACGTCTCCAGCGGCAGTTTGATGGTGGACTGGGCCGACGTCTCCCCCTCGAGGTCGTCGAAGATGTAGACGCCGCCGGCCATCTCCACCATCTGGGCCACATAGTCGCTGGTGCGGCGGACTGTGATGAGGTTATTCGTGGTGATGGAGAAGAAGGCCGCAGTCTTGCCGGTGTTCTCCTGCTCGAGGATAGGGGCCACCTGCTCCACCTTCTGGCGAAAGACCTCTTCCGCCATCTCAGTCTTATTCAGCAGGATGCCGTAGAGCTTGAGCCACTCCATCCGGGCCAGCGGGCCGCTCTCGTAGCTCGAGCGCTCCACGAGGACCGGCACGCCGAACTTTTCCAGCTGCTCCTTGACCTCGGGGTCGTGGAGCACCATGGTGTTCTCGATGGCGAGGGTGCAGCCGGCGGCAAGGATGCGCTCATAGTCCGGGGCGCTGTACTTGCCCGCGTAGGCGATGCGGCCCTCCTGCATGGCCTGTTTGGCCTCTTCCACATACCAGCCCTCGGCCTTCGTGCCGGAGAGGGCGATGCTGTCCAGGGCGTCCAGATGAACGAAGAGGTCCATCACCGAAGTGGAGACGAGATAAATATGATCCAGCGGCTGGCGCAGCAGAACGACGTCCTCGGGCAGGTCGTCCACCTCGGCGGCCCCTTCAGGGACGACGAGGAACCGCCCGGCGTCCGGGATGTCGATCATCACATAGCCGCCCTCATAGCAGTCGGCGGAAAACTGGGCGGCATAGTCCAGCGGATAGCTGTGGTCGAACACGAGGGATGCTGTATTGGCCGGGGCGGTCTTGTGCTGCCCGCAGCCCGCAAGGGCAAGGGCGGCGGCAGGCAGGGCTTTCAGGAAATTGCGGCGTTTCATCGTTACTTTTCCTCGATCAGGGATGCAGAGGCGAAGGTCAGCGTATACTCGATCTCATGCGGGGTACTCATGGCGACGGTATCGCCCACCACATCCAGCGGGGTGTCGAGAGCCGCGACGGGGATCTCGAAGGTAGAGTTGCCCTCGGTGTTGGTGGGCAGATACTTCTCGCCGTCCACCAGCATATAGTCGTAGTTGGGGCTGGACCAGACGATGGTGGCGGTCATCCTGCCGTCGGCCACGGTCAGGGCCGCAGGGCTTTCCACGGTGGCGCGGCCAGAGCCGCCCTCGAGGGTCACATCACAGGTGTAGGTGCCGTCGGCAGGTGCTTCCGCCGCAGCAGGCTGGGCGTTGGCGACACGGACGGTATGGTCGTACCACTTGCCCTTGGAGCCGAGGATGGCCAGCTGGAAGTCCTCGTCCAGAGCCTCCACCGGGATGTCGAAGCCGTACACCTCATCCGAAGTGCCGTCGGAGTAGGTGACGGTGTCGGTGGTGGGCTGGAGCCAGTCGCCCTCGTGGGCCTCGGCGTCAGCGGCCATGCCGACGTAGAGGTTGACGATCTTCTTGGAGACGAGACTGACGTGGAGGGTCATCTGACCGTCCTTCACGGTCAGGGTCCCCTTGCCGTCGTTGGCCTCGTTGGCATGGAACATGGAGCTGTCGGTGTCAAAGTCGGCGGTGTAGACGCCGTCGGGCAGAGTAGCCTCTGCCGCCGGTTCGGAAGTCGCCTCGCTCACGGCAGCGGAAGCCGCAGCCTCGGAGGAAGCGGCAGAGCTGGCCGGGGTGCCGGATGCGCCGCAGCCGGTGAGCGAACCAGCCAGCACAGCGCCGGCCAGCAGAAGAGCAAATTTATGGTTCAGTTTCATGATGATATACCTCGAAGTATCTATTTTACAGAAAAGATTATAACACGCAATGGCCCGAATTCAAAGCAGGCCGAAAAAGAAATTGCCCGAAAAGGCACTCCTTTCCGGGCAATCATAAACTTATGCTCAGCCGTTCAGGGAATCGACAGCGGCCTTGGTGTGTGCGACGTAGAGCTGCTGGATGTCAGCGACCTCGCCCAGACCGGCGATCTGGCAATCCACAGAATCGAATTCGCCGGAGGCCTCGAACTGGCTCTTCCAGGAATCCTCGTCGTCGCCAGCCATATCGTTGTTGGCGTGGTCGCCTGCAACGACCATCAGGGGACGCAGGACGACCTTGGTGTAGCCGGCGGCCTTGACAGCCTCGATGACGTTCTCGCAGGCAGTCTCCTCCGGCTCACCCTCGACGGTGCCGATGAAGACATTCTTGTAGCCCAGAGCGTTCATCTGAGACTGCATCTGGGTGTAGCTCACCTTTGCGGTGTGAGAGGTGCCGTGGCCCATGAAGACGAAGGCGGTGCCGTTCTCAGCAGCGGCGTCCAGACTGTCGAAACCGGCGGTCTTGACGGCCTCGGCGGTGATGGCCTTGGCGACAGCTTCCTTGTCGGCGTTGATGACGGTGGCATCGCTGCCCACCTCGCCCAGCAGAGGCTCGGCGATGGCGACGGACTCGAACTTATCGCGGTAGCTGTCCACCATCTCCATCATCTCGTCGTACTCAGCGCCATGCATCAGATGGGTGGGCTGGACGACCAGATTCTTCACGCCGTTGGCAACAGCGCGCTCCAGAGCCTGCTCCATGTTGTCGATTTTCTCGCCGTCACGGGCCTGAACATGGTTGATGATGATCTGTGCGGTGAAGGCGCGGCGGACAGACCAGTCGGGATATGCGGCCTGGATGGCGTCCTCGATGCCCTTGATGTCCGCTGCGCGGCTGTTGTTGAAGGAGGTGCCGAAGCTGACGACCAGGATCTCGTTGTCGCCGATGTTGTCCTCATTGCGGGCGTCGTCCTTAGAGGCGTCGCCGGTGTCGCGGCCAAAGTAATCGGGGTCAGCCTCTTCGCCCTCGACCAGCTCCTTCTGGGCGTCGGTCAGGGCGTCCCATGCGGCCTTGGCGGCCTCACACTGAGCGTCGGTATTCTCGTTGCGCTCCTGCACATAGATGGCGTCGATGAGGTCTGCCACATTCTTTGCTGCCATTTCATCGGCCTCCTCGCTGCTCACCTCGCTGGCGGCAGCAGAGCTTGCGGCGGTGCTGCTGGCGGCAGTAGAAGAAGATGCACCGCAGCCGGTGAGCACACCGGCACACAGGGCCAGTGCGGCAGCAGCGGCGGTGACGCGCTGCCAGTTCTTGTTGGTTGCCTTACGCATTGTTTGAGTCCTTTCTGTTGTGTGGAATGTACGTTTCCGATAGAAAGGGTACGAAACGGGGGCCAGCTCAAACGAAAAAAGAGCCTTTTCACCGCGCGGAAGGCACAGCAAAAAGACCCTTTGAACTTTCGGGCTTTTTGGTACGACCAATTCCTCGTGATCCGGAGCCGGACGCTCCTGTACCAACAGCGGGCAGGTTTCCTGACTGAAAGCTCACCGCCCGCTGCCGCCTTCCCAGAGGCAAAGCCTCCAGTGACCGGCGCTGAGCGCCAAGGCAGCGGACTCCCTTATCACAGTGACGAGATCGCGCGGGACTCGCACCCGCTTCCCTTTTACCCTCCCGACCGGGGACGAAGCCCCGGCGGCAGGCACCTGCTGTTTTCTATTCAGACGAGGTGAAGTATAACACACTCCGCCCTAAAATGCAATATCTCAGCCCTCCTGCGGCACGGTCCAGACCATGCCCAGCGCTTCGAGCTTTGCGATGCGCTCTGACGTCAGCTTTTTCTCGGCACAGGCGTAGTTTTCGCGCATCCGGCGGACCCAGTCGCCGAGGCAGAAGCCGTCTTCGGTCTTATAGTTCACCGGCACCAGCAGATTGCCGTGGGCGGCGTGGTACTCTTCGGCGCGGCGGAACGCCCCGGCCCACTTGGCCTCCCGGGCGTCCCACTGCATCCCGATGGCGTCCAGCAGAGCGATATGCTCCGGCGTCACCTGAAACGAACCGGGCCGGGCCTTGCGGGCAGCGCGGAGGTTCGAGATCCAGACGCCCAGACGGAAGCCGTTCTCGTCCACATATCCGGCAGGCACGAGGAGACTGCCCTTCTTCTCGGCGTAGAGCCTGGCGCTCTGGTAGTTATCCAGCCAGTTCTGCTCCCGCACACTGCACGCGGGCGGCACCGGGACGCTGAGGCGTCGGCCTTTTTCGCCCTTAAACAGCTCTTTCAGGGCCGCGCGGCGCTTGGCGGAAAGCTTTTTGCCCTCCCGCAGCATCTGCTTCTGACGGGACAACCAGCTGCCCAGCCAGATGCCGTCCTCCGTCCGGTACTGGGCCGGAACAGCCAGACTGCCGTGCTCCTTTTTGTATTCCACGGCCAGCTCGTAGCGGTGCTGCCACGAGTCGGTCTTTTCCCAGTTCATGCCCAGCTCGTCCAGCAGAGCTTTCCGCTCCAGCGTCACCCGGGCGCTGCTACGCTCGGGGTTCTGCCATGCGTACCGCTGGCGGGACACCCACTTGCCCAGCAGGATGCCGTCTTCGTCGATATACTCGGTGGGAACGTCGAGGTTCCCGTGGGCGGCGTGGTACTTCACGGCGGCCTCGTAGGCGGTCTGCCACTTGCGGTCGTTCCGGTTCGCCCAGTCCACTCCCAGCGCTTCCAGCTTTTCGATTTGGGCGTCGGTCAGCATACCCTCTTTATAAGCAGCACGCTGACTGCCCAGCCAGACGCCCAGCGCCATGCCGTCCGGCGTGACATACTTGACGGGAATTTCCAGCGTGTGATTTTCCAGATAATACTGGACGGCGGCGGCATAGCTCTTCTCCCAGAGGATGCTGCCGGTGTCCCACACCATGCCCAGTGCCTCGAGGCGCTCGACGCGGTCTGACGGCAGGTTCCCGCCCAGATAGCGCTGGCGGTTATAGACGATCCACTCGCCCAGCGCAAAGCCGTCCTTATCCTTATAATGGACCGGCACCAGCAGGTCGCTGTGGCTGTCGCGGTACCGCCGGGCCGAAGCACAGCCGTTCTCCCACGCCAGCTCGAGCCGCTTTTGCCAGTTCATGCCGATTTTGTCCAGCCGGGCAGCCTGCGCGGCGGTGAGGCGTCCCTTTTTCTTTCCGGCCCGGACAAGGCGCTGGTTTTCCAGCCAGCGGCCCACGGCCACGCCCCCGAAGCTGTAGGAGCGAGGCACGTCCAGCGTCTTTCCCTCTGCCGTCATCTGCTTTGCGGCGGCATAATAGCGCTCCCAGTCGGAGTCCAGCGCTCGGCGGAGCTGCCGGTAAGCCCGGCGGCAGGCAGAAAGGGGCTCTTCCTGCGGGAAGGCTTCTGCCCCCGCCGCGCTGCACTCCTTCCGCAGCTGCTGCACACAGGTCAGCGCCTCAAAGGCCGCGCTCAGCTCTGCCACCGGCACACTGCCGCAGGCCGCAAGGGCGCGGGCCAGCATCTGCCGGTATGCGGTCGGTTCAGCGCTGCGGCGCACCAACACCACGCCCGAGATCCCGGCCAGAGGAGCCTGCACCGCCGGGCCGTTGGCACAGACCAGCAGCCGGAGGGTGGCCGCTTTGTCGGCCGCAAAGCCTTCTGCATCCTTATAAATATGCGTTCCTGCACCAAACAGCTTCTCGGCCTGCTCTGCGGTCTGCGCCGCCGCTGCATCATCTTCGCAGAGGACAAGATACCGTCCGGCAGCATCCGGGAGCCACTGCGCCAGCAGCTGTTCCACCGGCGGAAGCTTTTCTACGGCGAGGCTCAGAGCCTGATATTTCTCGGCGTTGGGGTCAGGGCAGCCCGGCAGATGGAGGTTCTTCACCTCAGCACGGAGGCGGGCCATCGCATCTTCCAGCGGCCAGAGCAGGGCCGTATAGGAGGCCGGCATGGGCAGCAGACCCTCGGCCATCGCCCCGCCCAGCGCCAGCGGCTCCACGATGGCGTCGGCCAGCATCTCCTCGGCAGCGCGGCAGCTGTCGCCCGGGGCGTCCGGCTCCCCCAGAGCCAGCAGCTTTGCCCCCGGGCAGAGGCGGAACAGAGGCTGGACGCAGTCGGTCCAGTCCTTTGCGCTCATCTCCCTCCAGCCGTCCAGTACCAGCAGGCCGGGCCGGAACTCAGCCAGCGCCACCCAGCCCAGCGCATTCTGCACGGCCAGCTGCTCGCAGCTCATCAGCCGCACCCGGCCGCCCAGCGTCCGGCCCAGCCGCTTTGTCAGGGCGCGGCGCAGTTCCAGACGGGCAGCGCAGGACACCACCCAGAGCACGCGCATCTCGGGGTGGGCGTCCAGCAGCTCCCACACGATGCAGCCTTTGCCCGTACCCGCCGGACGCACCAGCGCAGCACAGTTTTTCTGCTGCAGTCCAGCCTCCGCTGCACGGCAGGCTGTTTTATTTGAATCATCTACCAAAATCGACATATCTTATCCTTTCTGCCCCTTCCGAGGGTTCAGAAATTCGCTTTTTCTGCAAAAAAGAAACGCGCCTGCGCAAAGCTGGCTTTCCTGCCTGCGCTGCGCCTGCGTTTTTCCTGCAAAAATGTTACTTTCATGCTCTATTTTTATCATAAAAGTTTATTTCTTGTCAAGATGATTTGCACAGATTTTTCCAAATAATTTTACATTCCCTTTTTCCGGAAATTCCGGGACCGTTCCCTGCTGCCCGTTGACGGCGGGGACAGTTGGTGGTAGACTTTTTTCATCGGCTCCCCTTTTGGCGGGAGACTCCCCTATTTATGATATGTGAGGTAATCGATATGAACATCATCAGCACCGAAAAAGCTCCCGGCGCCATCGGCCCCTACTCTCAGGGCTACACCGTGGGCGGTCTCGTCTTCACCTCCGGCCAGATCCCGGTAGACCCCGCCACCGGCGCAGTCGCCGAGGGCATCGCCGCACAGGCTGACCAGAGCTGCCGCAATGTGGGCGCTATCCTCGAAGCTGCCGGCGTGGGCTTTGACAAGGTGGTCAAGACTACCTGCTTCCTGGCCGACATCGCCGACTTTGCCGCTTTCAACGAGGTGTACGCCAGGTATTTCACCTCCAAGCCCGCCCGCAGCTGCGTGGCCGTGAAAGACCTGCCCAAGGGCGTGCTCTGTGAGATCGAAGCCATCGCTGAGGCCTAAGCCGCCTTTTCAGCACAAAGAGGGGCCGTCTGCACTCCATTCCGGGTGCGGACGGCCCCTTTTGTCTGTCTTCGATTCCAGTTTTTCATGCTGACTAACTTTCTTAGCCGGAGAAATTGACTTCGTTTTTTGCTTTTGTTACAATAGAATCGAACTGTTGTAAAAGATTTCCGGTCAAATTTGAAAGAGAGGTCCCTGCCCATGTCCAATTCCCGTGTTGAAAGCCACAGCCGCGCCGAATTGCGCAACAAGATCATCAGCGCAGCCACCCTGCTCGAGATCCTGTTGTCCGGCCTCGTCCTCATCGGCCTGCTGCTGTCGATGGTGCCGCTGCTGCAGTGGATGCCCGGCCTGCTGTTCGACGGCAACGACGTCGAGGTGAGCATCTTCTTACAGCGGGCGCTGGACATCGTCATCGGCATCGAGTTCATCAAGATGCTGGCCAAGCACAGCCCCGGTTCCAGCCTCGAAGTGCTGCTCTACGCCATCGCCCGCCACATGGTGGTGGGTCACGAGTCCGCCATGGAGAACCTGCTGAGCGTGAGCGCCATCGCCCTCATCTTCATCGTGCGGAGGTTCTTCTTCGTGCCGGCCTTCGGCGCTCATCTGCCCGACGGCCACCCCGCACCCGACCTTTCCCCCAGCCAGAGCGGCATCCCGTCAGAGGAATTCGCCTCCCGGCTGCGCAAGCACCTGCATCATGACGACACCGACACGGAGCTTGAAGTCGCCATCGAAGACCCCAAGTACGAGGACAACACCGACACGCTGCTGGAAGCGGACCCGAAATGAGTCTGACAACGTAAAATGCCCCGCAGGACGCTCGTCGAGAGCTGCCTGCGGGGCATTTTTTATGCTTAGTTGCTCTTGTGCTTCTGGCCGAAACGGTACTCCTTGCCGTCCCGGATGCGCTGGATGTTGGAACGGTGCATCCAGATGACCATGCCGCCCATGATGGCAGCACCGACGGTGCAGACCACCACGTCCTGAGTCGGCAGGCCGCGCATGAGGCTGTACACCAGCGTCAGCACCGGGTAGGCCGCAGCCATGGTGATGCTGCCCAGCGACACCATGCCGGTGGGGACCAGGCAGACGAGGAAGATGAGTGCCAGCACCGGCAGCAGCACCGGCTGGACTGCCAGAATGGCACCGGCAGCCACCAGCACGCCCTTGCCGCCCTTGAAGCCGAAGTAGATGGGCTTGGAGTGGCCCACCACGGCGAGGATGGCGGCGAGGTAGACGCCCAGATAGGGCGAGACGGCAGCATCGGCGGGCAGATGGCCGAACAGCCACCGGCCAAGGCAGACGGCCACGACGCCCTTGAGCACATCGCCCACCGCCGTGAGGGCAGCGGCCTTCTTGCCGAAGGTGCGCAGCATGTTGGTCATACCGGCAGCGCCCGAGCCGTGGGTTCGGACGTCGTCATGGTACAGATACTTGCTGACGAGGATGCCGGTGTCCACGCTACCCAGCAGATAGGCTCCGGCAGCGACCGCCAGCACAATGAGAAATGCGGTCATAGAACCAGTCTCCCTTCCTTATACGTCCTTCGCGCCCACTTCGCCGGAGCCGCGCTCACGCACGACAAGGCGGATGGGAGTGTGCTCCAGACCGAAGTTCTCGCGGATCTGGTTGATGATATACCGCTGATAGCTGAAGTGGAACAGGTGCTTTGCGTTGACGAAAGCCACGAACGTCGGCGGACGGGTGGAAGCCTGGGTCAGGTAGAAGATCTTCAGGCGGCGGCCCTTGTCGCTGGGCGGCTGCATCCGAGCGGTGGCACGGGCCAGCATCTCATTCAGCACACCGGTGGGTACGCGGGCACCGTTCTGGCTGTCCACGTCGCGGATGAGCTGCATCAGCTTGTTGACGTTGTAGCCGGTCTGGGCCGAGATGAAGATGATAGGAGCGTAGCCCATGAAGCTGAAGCACTCGGCATAGCCCCGGCGCTGCAGTTCCATGGTGTTGGTCTCCTTGCCCTCCACGGCGTCCCACTTGTTGACGACGATGATGCAGGCCTTGCCCTGGTCGTGGGCGTAGCCGGCCACCTTGCTGTCCTGCTCGGTGAAGCCGACGGTGGCGTCCACGAGGATGAGGGCCACGCGGCTGCGCTCGACAGCGGCCAGTGCGCGGACGACCATGTAGCGCTCGAGGCCGTCGGTGATGTTGCTGCGCTTGCGCAGACCGGCGGTATCGGTGAAGATGAACTTGCCGTAAGCGTTGTCCACGGGGGTGTCGATGGCGTCGCGGGTGGTGCCGGCCTCGTTGGCCACGATCATGCGGTTCTCACCGAGGATGCGGTTGGTCAGGCTGGACTTACCCACGTTGGGGCGGCCGATGATGGCGACGGGGATGCGGTCTTCCTCCACGACGGTCTCGCTGAAATCGAGGTGGGCGCAGACGGCGTCCAGCAGGTCGCCGGTGCCGTGGCCGTGGACGGACGAGATGGGCATGACTTCGTCGAAGCCGAGGTTATAGAACTCGTAGAGCTCCATGGGGGCCTCGCCCACGTTGTCGCATTTGTTGACGGCGAGGATGATGGGCTTGTGGCTGCGGCGCAGCATATGGGCCACGTCCTCATCGGCGGCGGTCAGGCCGTTGCGCACGTCCACCACCATGATGATGCAGTCGGCGGTGTCGATGGCGATCTGGGCCTGCTCGCGCATGTGGGCCAGAATGCCCTCGGTGGCCTTGGGCTCAATGCCGCCGGTATCCACCAGCAAAAACTCGTGGCCGTTCCACTCGCAGTTGGCGAAAATGCGGTCGCGGGTAATGCCCGGGGTATCCTCCACAATGGCAAGGCGCTGGCCGCACAGCTTATTGAACAGGGTGGATTTGCCCACGTTGGGGCGGCCCACCACTGCTACGATCGGTTTGCTCATGGGGTCTCCTCCTTTCTTAAAAGGGGTAAAATACAATAAAAATGGCGTTATCAGCTGCCGCTCTTCCTTCTGCGGGCAATGTGCAGGCCGCTGCGCAACAAGGCGCGGGCTTCGTCCCCGCCTGCCGTGGGCAGCACCTCCACTTTTACGCCCAGCTGCTGCCCCAGCTGCTCCACCGTGATATCATCCAGGAAGGTGTCTTTTTCCTCCCGCAGCATCACAGCCGGGATGCCCAGCGTTTTTGTAGCAAGCTTGCCAGCGCACTGGGCGATGATGTCGGTAGCAGTGATCAGGCCGGTCACCCCTACATTGCCGCCGAAAAAGCGGTTCTGGATGGTGTGGACGTGCACGGTGATCATGGGGTACTGCCGGTGCAGCTCCTCCATCATGCGGGTGATGAGGGGCGCTGCCATGGTGCCGGTGACCACGTCCAGCTCCTTGGTGCCGTAGACCCGGTGGGGCTTGTCCAGCTCCGCCAGAAATTCTTCCTCGAACAGGCGCATCATGCCCACGCCGTTTTCCAGCTGGTCGTAGTCCTCGTAGAACGCTGCCGCAGGGATGGGGCGGCCTGCCTTAAGGTACCATTCATCGCTGGGGTAGATGATGCGCTTGCCGTGGCGGCGCTTGCATTCATCGCCGAATTCTTCCATAATGTCGATGACCTCGGCACTGGTCTTTGCATCGTAGGGCACCTGTGGGTACAGATTTTTGCGGTAATCCGTAATGCCGCAGGGCACGGCTGCAATGCTTTGCACCATGGGGGTCAGCTCCAGCAGATCGGCAAGGGTGCGGCGCAGCTCGTTTCCGTCGTTCACGCCGCGGCAGAGCACCAGCTGACAGTTGACGGCAATGCCGCCCTCCACCAGCCGGGGCAGGTACTTGAGCACCTCGCCGCCGCG
>ERZ827496.1137-NODE-1137-length-33062-cov-5.894750_pt1 | contig 33062 bp, 28 predicted proteins | sample MGYA00519769_ERZ827496 | MGnify/ENA primary metagenome ERZ827496 (study PRJEB31778, sample SAMEA3449327) | human gut metagenome | biome: human gut; feature: human-associated habitat; material: faeces | place: United Kingdom | collected 2010/2012 ...
CGGCGGCTTCGCCGCTACGACCCCATCGGTGTACTTCCCCTAAAATCAGGCTTAATTGACAAGCATGACTCCTCAATTGGAGATGTTTTTGTTTGAAAAAAGTAAGAAAGAAATAGGAATTTATTTACCAATACATTTTGGTGAGTAGGATACAGGCGACAATACCTAATGCAGCGACACCCCAACAAAAGCGAAGCACTAGATTATCGATAGTGGATTTGTTGTCTGAAATATAACTTTTAACTGTGGTTGTCATTATTATCGCCTTGAAATATCAATGTGGATAAATCCTTTTTATACTTCAAAACGGTGTTTCATTGTGATCATTGTCACACTATCTAGAATAGGTCATACAAATGCTGTATTGACGCACAGAATTCAAAAGTTTTCGCACGTATGGCTAATTCTGAAAGGGGAAGTGTTCCCCTTTCTTAGACTAAAAATGAATATTGAGAAAATAAAACCAAAATCCAGCCAAATCTACCACGCCGCTCCTGCATCACTTCTCAGGCTGGTGCTTCTCTCTAAATGGTGATTAGAACGGAGGCAAAGTGAAAGTCAGCAGAACTGCTGAGCTGTACAGGTCCATGCGCTTGGGTGTTTATCAAATCCGATACGTGGGTAATATTCTTGAGCCAGTGGTGCTGCGAGGAGAATAATTTTGCAGTCAGGCTTTAGCTGACGACAAGTCATTTTTATTAATTCCTGACCAACTCCCCCTTTTTGTACAGACTCTGATACCGCGAGATCGGACAGATAGCAGCAATAGTGAAAATCAGTTACCGATCGAGCCACACCGATAAGACGCTCTCCTGCCCAAGCGGTTACGAGAATATCGGCATGTTCTAGCATCCCAGCCAAGCACTCATGATTATTCAATGGACGACGAGGGCCAAGCGTCGTTTCAGACAATAACTGTACAAATTGCTCAACGGTGATTGGTTTATTCACGTGGTAGCTTATTTTTTCAGGCATTGGCGACATCGCTTATTTTCCTATCGTCTCAAAGATAATGAAATTAATGAATTAGATATGGCCTACATCATTACATTATCTCTGAGATATTAGAATTATAAATAATGACTTATTCATCACATATTAGCGCTGGCGCTGTGATTTAGCCCATTGTGCTTTCTGCCAATCTTCGCAGCAGTCTTTATCGCAGAAATTGCCACTTTCGATTTTTTCGTGGCAGTTATAGCACATACCGGTAAACGGCATTTGCGTCTTTTGGCGATTAGCCAAGGCTAAATCACGCTCTAACTCTTCCAGTGCACTGGCATTATCAAATTCATCAGCCATTTTTATTCCTCTAATAAATAGTTGTTACAGAACTTTATAGTTACAGAACATGGTGGTTACAGAATCGCTATTCTGCGCTGCTCTTGAATCAAGCCGGCGATTATACTCGGTTGTGAGATGTTCGTCATAGCCCAGAATCGTTTCAGATTAAATATCGGACTACTCCTTGGCATACCTCGCGTAGGGTATACCTTTTGTTGATAAAATCGTTATATAATAATTTATATAACGAGCACTATTTGCTCAAGTATAGCGGGTTATCGAGGTTATCTCACAGGGTTGGTGGATCGTGGAGGATGATGTGAAAAACCATTTTGGTGAAGGCGTGATGGATGGTGTTCGGGCATACGAGCCGAAAACGGCTTCAGAGATGAATCAGCGCTGTTTTGACTATCGCCGCGGATTTGTGTGTGGTTTTGCGCATAGTTTCGGAAAAAGAGTTGATAATCGGTATATGGCCGCTTGCCGAGCTGGTGAACTGGCTCGTGATTATGGGCTTGAGCGAGACGCAATCGCCGATTTTTTCCATGGTAGCGAAGAGCGAGGGCTTCAGGATTATTACTATTCTGGGTATGAACGTTCACGGCGAGCTGATGAGGTATCGATTGATGCATAGACTATAGGGGTCACAGTCGCTGTGGATGCTCCTGTTGTTATGATAGGCATCTGTTACTATCGGAAATGGTTTCTACACGTCTAATTTTCAAGGAGAGTCGAATGTCTGTTTCTGCACGTAATCAACTAAGCGGTGTTATCTCAGCGGTAGCGGATGGGGCGGTGAACGATGAGGTGGAATTAACTCTCAACGGTGGTGCTAAAATTGTTGCTGTCGTGACTCATACCAGCAAACAAGCGATGGGATTGGCAAAAGGCAAAGAGGCCGTGGCTTTAATTAAAGCGCCGTGGGTGATCCTCGCTTCGGCTGACTGTGGTTTAGTATTCTCTGCCCGTAACCAGTTTGCTGGGGAAGTCAGCGCATTGCTTAAAGGTGCGGTGAATTCGACGGTGCACATCAAAACCGATCAAGGCATTACGCTGACGTCTGTGATTACCAATGAAAGCGCAGAAGAGATGGCATTGAGCAACGGAAGTCGTGTGATCGCGTTGATCAAAGCTTCAAGCGTCATGCTGGCAACTAAAGCTTAATGCTATGTGTCAAATTCGATTTCGACCTTTTGTCGAGGCGGATATTTTACCGCTACGGCACGTTTATGAATCCGCGGTTTCTGAGCTTACCGCCCGAGAATATACCCAAGAGCAGCGTACCGCGTGGATTCAGGCTAGTCAGGCGCCAGAGTGTTGGCGAGCAACGCTGGAGCGTATTCAGCCTACTGTGGTCATTATCGATGACGTGGTTAGTGCTTACTTCGATCTACAGCCAGACGGTTTAATCGATCAGTTCTATGTTGCGGCACCGTTTGCCCATCAGGGCATTGCGCGTCTGATGATGGCGAAGATCCTGCATCGCGCTCGGCAGCAACATTTGCCAGAAGTTTATGCTTATGTCAGCCTCACGGCCCAGCCGTTTTTTGTTCGCAACGGTTTTGAGGTCGTTTTTACCCAAAAAGTTGAGCTAGGCGGACAGGTTCTTGAGAATGCGCGGATGCGTAAAGTTTTGCTGCCTGAGTAAGTACTAACCTTCCGATGAAAAAAAAGCCCGCATTTCGGGCTTTTTCAGTTAATCAGGTAGAGTTTTTACTGAGCGATTTCTGCATCGTACTGTGGAGGCGGCTGACGGAAACGGCGGGTCAGGAAGGTCAAGTAGCCCAGACCAATAGCGCCCCAAATCAGGCCTAACGTCATGGAGCTTTCTTCCAAGTTCACCCACAGAACGCCTACGGTCGCAGCACCCAGAACCGGCAGGATCAGGTAGTTAATGGTGTCTTTCAGCGTACGATTACGTTTTTCACGAATGTAGAACTGAGAGATCACTGACAGGTTCACGAAAGTGAACGCGACCAGTGCACCAAAGTTAATCAGCGCCGTTGCAGTGACTAAGTCAAAGGAAACAGCAGACAGTGCAATTGCACCAACCAGCAGTACGTTGAACGCCGGAGTACGCCATTTAGGATGGATATACCCGAACAGGCGCTCAGGGAATACGCCATCACGACCCATAACATACATCAGACGAGAAACGCCAGCATGTGCTGCCATGCCTGAAGCCAGTACGGTCACGCAGGAGAACACCAGAATAATAGACTGGAAGAACTTACCTGCAACGAACAGCATGATTTCTGGCTGTGATGCATCTGGGTTGGTGAAGCGTGAAATATCTGGGAAGTACAACTGTAAGAAGTACGACACCACGATAAAGATCACACCGCCAATCAGCGCAGTCAGGAAAATCGCTTTAGGGATAACGCGGCCTGCATCTGGCGTTTCTTCGGACAATGAGCTGATGCCGTCAAAGCCCAAGAACGAGAAGCAAAGTATCGTCGCCCCGGTTATCATTGGTATCACATGCGCATTTTCAGAGATGAACGGACGGCTGCTGATCAGCGTACCGGCACCTTCACCACCGTAAATACCGTGGATGACCAGACCCAAGAAAATAACCATGATAGCAACCTGAATCACCACAATGATGGAGTTCAAGTTTGCAACGAGGTTAATGCCTCGTAGGTTAAACAGGGTCATCAGCGTCACTAAACCCCCAACGAAGATCCAAGATGGCACGCCTGGGAAAATCGCTTCTAGGTAAATTTTAGCCAGCAAAATGTTGATCATCGGCATAAACAGATAATCAAGCAGAGAAGACCAACCCACCATAAAACCAACGTGCGGGCTAATCGCCTTCTGCGCGTAGGTATAAGCTGAGCCAGCTGACGGGAAGCGTTTAACCAGCTTTCCGTAACTAACTGCAGTGAAAAGCACTGCAATCAGAGCAATAGCATAAGACGTTGCAACGTGGCCATCTGTCAGACCGCTGACGATACCAAAGGTATCAAAAATGGTCATCGGTTGCAGATACGCTAACCCCATCATGACGACTTGAACAAGCGTCAATGTTTTACGGAGTTCTACACGTTTTTGAGGTGCGGTATTAATCGCCATGACGCAGTCCTCCCATGCTCTCGACTTTTTGGTTCGATGTTGCGCAAAGCGGAGAGATCACAGGAAAACTTCGTGTGAAGATACTACTAATAATTGAATAATATTCGGACAGGGAAGGTGTAAAAGAGGTGCGAGCGGAGAAAGAAGCTCCTGCCCCATAGTCGCTGCTGCTGCAGCGCATGCCAGTGAATCCCGGCGCGAAAGCGAATGATTGCCCCATCTAAGTTTCCTCAGTAGTAGCGCGGCTAAATGTGCCGCTAAATAGCGATTATCATGTCCGGTTTATAAGCCGGCCTCAGTTATAAAACTCATTACCTGATGCAAAAAAATAACCGATGTCATTTTAAACATCGGCCATTTGCAGGGCGCGTATTTTGCCCCAAGGGGGGCAATCTGACAAGATGTGTAAGCCTACTTGAGGCCTTTCTTTTTTGCTTTTCGTGCTATTTTTTCATTTTATTTATCTGTGGCAAAAAACATGCCTAAAAAGCTAACAAATTTACAACTTATTTAGGCCTCAAACATTCACGTAACTGCTAAAAAATAACCTTATTTCGTGACCTGAATCATGTATCGCAAATGAGAATAAATGCTTGGGTTATCCTTTGTTTGGCAAAATTTATATGGAATCGCGTTTGACGAATTCGGGCGCTATTGCCAAAGTGTGAGTATCTTGACATTGGTTTGCTCTATTCGTGATGGCTACCAGTGCCTGCAACAGAGAAACGCCATGAACATTAACGACAACTCCTTACTACAAAAGCTACGTGAATCCCGCCGGTTACGCCGAGAAAGATTTCTTAATCAGAAGAAAGCCGCTAGCGCGGCATCTCCGACAGCCCCTACGTTAACCTTTGGCCAACGTATGGCAGACGGCGTCACCAGCACCATTGGCTCGTGGCGTTTTATCATTATCCAAAGTGTTCTGCTGGCTTGCTGGATGGCCGGTAATGCGTGGTTTGGTCATAACGCATGGGATCCGTATCCGTTTATTTTGTTGAACTTATTACTCTCGTTTCAGGCCGCTTATACGGCTCCGGCCATTATGATGAGCCAAACGCGTCAGAGTGATATGGATCGGAAAAGAGCTGAGAATGATTTTGAAATTAACGTCAAAGCTGAACTGGAAATTGAGTTGTTGCACGAAAAAATAGATTTGTTGAAAGAGAAGGAGATTCAGGCGCTCACCGAAGCGATTCGTACGCTGACTGCACGTCTGGATGCTGCGGCTGCCCAGTCAAATAGCACGCCACCTGCGGATAAAACTTGATCCTATCATCACACGCTAACGCGTTGGCTGAGCGGCGTAGCGATATTTTACCGTTACGCCGTGCAGATTAAGTGCTTACTAACCGGCTAACGATACACGCGCTGAGCCCAACGCGCTAAGCCTGCCGTTACAGAACCAAAATCGTTACCGCCGACGATTGGGATGCCTGGTAACTGGCGTGCCAGTGCGTCTCGGATAATCGGTGAGCGAGCACTTCCTCCGGTCAGATAAATGACTTCAGGAGTGATATTGCTAACCGTTAATGCACTGTTGACCTGTTCTTGGATACGCTCCAGCGGTTGAATAATCGCCTCTGCCAATTCGTGCGCATTCAGATGCTGTACCAAACCTTTCGCAATGAAGTCTAAAGTTGTGCTGATGCTGTCTTGTTGGGAAAGCGCAATTTTGCTCTCTTCAGCAGCACGTACTAAACGATAGCTCAAACGTTGCTGATAAACTTTCAGTAGCAGTTCAACCTTATTGGGCTCAGCCGCGTCGCGGATTAAATCACGCAGCATACGGCCGTTAGCAGTGCTGTAGAAATCGCTTTGCGCAGGCACATCATTCGTGGCGACGGCGTTCCAATAAGGCAGTGCCGGCAGCGCTGTACCTTTCTCTGTGACTCCCCCAGCACCCAGCAATGGCATCATCTGTTTGAAGGCCAGCATGATATCCAGATCGTTTCCGCCTACGCGGCACCCGCTGTGGCCTAACAGGCTGTCGTGGCGGTCGCTAAGTTCCCGCCATTGTGGCCCCATTAACAGCACCGAGCAGTCGGTTGTCCCACCACCGATATCGACCACGAGCACTTTTTTCTCTTCACTGAGTGTGGCTTCAAAATCTAAGCCTGCGGCCACGGGTTCGAACTGGAATGTAACGTCTTGGAAACCTGCGCGATGTGCGGCACGGTCGAGAATACCCTGTGCCTGTGCGTTTGCCTCTTCGCCCCCAGTGCCTTGAAAATTGATTGGCCGTCCGATAACGGCCTGAGTAATAGGATGATTAAGCGAACTTTCGGCCTGACGTTTGATGTGGTACATCATGGCGCACACCAGATCTTCAAACATGGCGATCTGCTGGGGCTTAAGACCATTTGCGCCCAAAAATGATTTAGGTGATTTTACGAAGTAGACCTCTTCAGGATCTTCCACGTAAATTCCAAGAGCCTTTAAACCAAATTGGATGCTATCGCTGTTTACAGGAATATCTTCTTCGCGGTTAAAGTTTATTGCTCGGCGCAATAGCTGTTGGTTTTCATCACTGCCGGTTGGCACTTGCCAATGACGATGTAAGCATTCGCTCACTGCTTCACGAGTGGGCGCGCATAACATTGAGGGCAGATACGGAGAATCCTGCTCAAGAGGTAATAACTCAGGTTGGTCACCTCGCATCACTGCCACAGAGCAGTTTGCGGTACCATAATCGAATCCAATAAACATATGTTCTCCAACGTTCCCCATGCCATGAAGGGCGGCGACTTTACTCTATTGCGCCGTTTTCATCAAATAACTCTCCTCTCATCGCGATTTTACCTTACGGATGTAGCCGAACCGGTGGTGATATCAATGTCCGATTTCCGCGAGTCAGAACCGTCAATAAAGGATAAGCTGTAGACAGAAACGGCAGGAGGAAGTATGAACGGCAATCATGAAATCTGGTATGCGGCATTGAAAGCGCGTGATCCTAAGTTTGATGGGCGCATTTTTGTTGGCGTGTCATCAACCAAAATATATTGCCGTACGGTTTGCGGGGCTCGTACGCCAAAAGCGGAGAACTGCCACTTCTATCCCAGTGCCGCCGCAGCGGAGCGTGATGGATACCGCCCCTGTCTTAAATGCCGCCCAGAGCTGGCTCCAGGATTGTCGATAGTCGATCTTTCCAGCCGCTACATGCAGCTTGCAGTTCAACTGATTGAACAGGGTTTTTTAACCCAGCATAGTTGTGAAGAGTTAGCGACACGATTAGGGATTTCCGATCGCCAACTGCGCCGTGTATTTGCCGATCGTTTTGGCGCCTCGCCCATTGAGTACGCGCAGTCCTACCGTTTGTTGCAGGCTAAGCGGTTGTTAATGGACAGCCATTTGCCGCTGGCAGACGTTGCGCTCAGCGCGGGATTTGGCAGCCTGCGCCGTTTTAACGAATTGTTTAGTGCGAGATATCGAATGACGCCAAGTTCTCTACGGGCAAATAACAAAGGGCAGGAAGACGGGTTAACGCTGTCGCTGAGCTATCGTCCTCCCTATGATTGGGAGTGGATGCTGGGTTTTCTCGCTGCGCGTAGCGTTTCAGGTGTAGATAGCGTTGCTGTGAACGGTGACTATCAGCGCACTTTACGGATTGGCGATGCGGCCGGTTGGATAGTTTTGCATCCAGAGGCGTCGCGCTGCCGTGTAAAGGTACAGATTTCTGGTTCTTTGGCACCACATGCGCCAGAGGTTCTGCGGCGGGTGCGTCAACTTTTGGATCTGGACGCCGACCCAGTGGCAATTTCTGCCGGACTAGGCAGTCTTGCCCAAAATACCGGATTACGGCTACCTGGCTGTGTAAATGCGTTCGAGCAGTCAGTTAGGGCGATTTTAGGGCAGGTGGTTAGCGTGAAAATGGCGGCAAAGTTTGCATCTGCCGTCGCAGAACGTTGGGGGGAGACTGTAGATACCCCGCGGGATGAATTGAAGGTCATATTCCCAGATGCACATCAACTCGCTCGGGTAACCCCCGAGGCGTTGAAAACGATCGGAATTCCTCTTAAACGTGCGGCGAGCATTGTACATTTAGCAAAAGAAGTGAGTGAAGGTCGTTTATCGCTAGAGGATGTGCTGGATATTGAAGGAGGCATTGCGGCGATTACGGCAATTCCGGGCATTGGGAGTTGGACGGCAACTTATATCGCGATGCGAGCATGGAGCTGGCCAGATGCTTTTTTACAAGGGGATTATCTGATAAAGCAGCGCTTTCCCCAGATGACGCCGAGCAAAATCGTGCACTACGCTGAACGTTGGCGGCCGTGGCGAGCCTATGCCACTTTACATTTATGGCATAACGATAGTTGGACAACGGAGACAATCTAATGAACTACGGTCATTTTGCAACGCCCCAAGGGGAGATGTTTGTGCTGTTCGACGAAGAGAGTGTGCACGGTATCTACTTTGACGGACAAAAGTATCTTCCTGATTTTAGTCTGCATCAGGCGCTAAATAATCATCCTTTGCTGGATGCTGTTAAGCCTCAGCTACTCGCCTATTTTTCTGGTCAGAGCGATTGTTTCGATTTTCCACTAGCAGTGAGAGGAACGCCATTTCAGCAGGCTGTTTGGCAGGCACTCCGTGAAATTCCTTGCGGTGAAACCTGTAGCTATATGGATGTTGCTATCAAAGTGGGGAATCCGAGAGGTGTACGCGCGGTGGCTCAGGCCATCGGGCATAACCCTTGGTCAGTCGTCATTCCGTGCCATCGCGTGATTGGTACATCGGGTAAATTAACCGGCTACGCCGGCGGAATAAATCGCAAAGCATGGCTGCTGGAACGCGAAGGTGTAAACATTCCGGCTTAGGTGATTGAGGCTAATTCATGCCGAAATAGCCATCCTCAAGGACTGCCGTAAGCGGTTTTACCTCTTGAATCATGTTACCAAACGCGAGATCGATTTTTATGCTGTCCAGTGTCAGCAATGTAGCCTGTATATCGGCAGGCCCTGCAATGGTTTGAGCTCCATGCCGCCACGCGTTGCCGTGAATGATAGATACCAAAACTTCATCCATTTGATTGCAATGTACATTGGTAATTAGCGTGGGGGTAATCATTACGTATTCAATATTGATCGACTCTAGCCGCTCTATGGCACTGAGGTTGCGTCCAAAATCCTCGACAACAAGTCGACAACCAAGCTCAGACAGCGCCTTTAGCGCGGGCAGTGATTGCGCATAGTCTTCATTTACTGCGCTTTCAGGTACACGGATGAGCAATCGAGAAGTAGGGAGAGCCGACTGTTGCAGCATTTCAATTAACTGTGCGGTAAATTGAGCGTTACAGAGACTGCTGCTTGCCAGAGGCAACGCGACACTGACGCCTTTATATTTCAGCGCTTGAGAGGTGTGGTTTAACACTTTATGTAGTAGCCAACGATCGACATGTTCTCGTCGGTGGCTCTGGAAGCATGATTCCAGAAAAAGCTCGGGTAAAATATTGACGCCATTATTCTGATAAGGCATGAGCTCTAAATTATAAAAGGCAATAGCACGAGGTGTTTTAGGGGGCGCTATTCCCTGTGCCAAAATGTGTATTCGATCCTCAGCCAAGATGGCATCGATATCCTCACCGCTGAGTAGTCCTTTCTCATAGTTAATATGCAGCTTGTGTTTTGGCTCGTAGCACATGAGTTTGCCGCGACCGCTGTGTTTTGCTGTGTAGCAGGCAATATCGGCCTGATTCATCAAATCGGCAGCGATTGCGTTACCGGAATTAATCACCGTCATTCCAGCACTGGCACCCACGCGATGTAGCTTACCTTCCCATTCGAAGAGATAGTCATTTATTTCATTGATAATGCGCGTGATGTGTTCTTTGGCTTTATGGATTTCACAATCAAGCAGGATAAAAGCAAACTCATCTCCGCCGAGGCGGGCGAGCATATCTGGTGGGCGGGTATGGGATAACATTGATTGGCTAATTTTTTGCAGCAGTGCGTCGCCGGCCGCATGACCCGCGCTATCGTTAACCGCTTTGAATCGATCCAGATCGAGAAACACCAGTGCGTGAGTGCGTTTTTCTTCAACGGCCTGACGTAGGGCACGTTTTAGTGCCTGCTCGAAGCTTACGCGGTTAGGTAATCCGGTTAGTGGGTCATGCAGGGCACTGTAAGAGAGTTTACGCAGTAGCTCACGGGATTCGCTCACATCTTGGAAGACCAAAACGTAACCCATGAGGTTACGATGGATATCGGTGAGCTCTGAGACGCGACTCTGCACGTCAAAGTGAGCTCCTTGCCGATTTTTTAGAATCAATCGGTCTTCTGTGCGTTTTGCATGACTGACTTCATCAATACGTAGCGGATGAACGGTATCACCATCAACACCATCGTAGAGATGTACGATGTTATCAATGGGAAGCCCCAGTGCTTCCAGTTGTGTCCATCCCGTCATTTTCTCCGCTACGGGGTTCATGAAGGTGACGTGTTTATAGCTATCGGTGCTGATGACAGCATCGCCGATAGAGGTTAGCGTAATGTGTAGGCGCTCTTTCTCTTCATAAAGCTTATCGAGCAGTTGTTGTTTATATCTTTCGTTATTTTTTATCTCACTGATATCTTTTATCTGCGATACAAAATACAGCGGCTTTCCCTGAGGATCGCGGATCAACGAAACACTCAGCAGTGTCCAGATGCTCTCACCTGAACTGCGTAGATAGCGTTTTTCCATGCTGTAGCTATTGATCTCACCGTCAACTAACGCATTAAGTTGGCGCAAATCTGTCTCTAGGTCATCGCGATGGGTGATATCCTGAAACGTCATGTCGGTAAGCACATCAGCCGGATATCCCAGCATTTGGCAAAGCGCTGGGTTAACTTGTATCCAACGGCCATCGAGCCCGACTAAGGCGGTACCAATGGCAGAGAACTCAATGACGTTACGAAAACGAGTTTCGCTTTCCTCAATGTGATCGCGTTCTGAACGAAATGCATGCATCAATACTGCTACTGAGTTGACCGGTAGTAATACCAATAAGAGCGGGGTATACAGGAGAACATCGTTCACTGAGGGGTATGCAGCACGAATATCGACGATGTGGTAAGCAATCATGATTGCCAATAAGATAATCACGCATAAGAAACTGGTGAAAGCCTGTAGCAGCGGCAGACGGATAGCGGCCCAGAGCATTGGAATGACGGCAAAAGTAAAGGGAAAAGGGAGATATTGCATGGCGTAAAAACATGAAATAAGCGCAATAGTAATAATCGTAATACATTCCACCATGGTCTGTTCGCGGAGGCTTTTTTGTAAGAAACCGTAGTAATACAACAGGCCTACCGGTGTTAGCGCCATCACGCTGATTGACTCGGACATAAACCAGACACCGAATACCTGATTAAAAGTGGCAAGCCCATGTAACGAGACAACAATCGCCGCTAAAGTCGCGCTGAGAAGCGGTGAGACAATGACACTGCAGATCACAAACTTGAACCAAGTATGTAGACCGTCGATCGGCGATTTATGATTGAGGAATTTACTTAAAAGCAGCGTGCATACCACAGCCTGAATTTGGTTGATTAGTGCTAATTGAACCGAGAATAAACTGATAGGGAAGAAGGTCCAATTCGCTGCCATAGTGGCTAGCTGTGCTGTAATCAGGAAAAGAGGCCATAGCCGTTTTTTATGATGGAACAAAAAGGCAATGGTGGCCGCAGTTGGAAACCAAAGCGAAGCTAAATTGGTATCATGCTGAGTGAGAGTAATGCAAAAGCAGGCCAGAGAATAAATCAAGCCAGCAAAAACCGCGAGTGTGACAACGATATGGGGCTTTTTTTCAACTCTCACATCTAGACTAACATCCATACCCTAACCTTAGCGATGAGCGAGTAATACATTAATATTTTAATGTTTTTTACGCTGGCATTTGCACGAATGTTAGTCTAAATGCCACTATGTGCAACATTAATAGCCATAACAAATAGTTTATAGACTTACATTTGATGGGTGATTTGGTTATAACCCCAAAAAACACCGTATTTTATGGGGCTAATGATAAATTAGGGCGGTTCTTAGCTAATTAAAGCAGGAATAAAGTGGCTAATCCAAGAAAGATAAAGAACCCACCGGTATCCGTTATTGCAGTGATAAGCACGCTGGAGCCCACGGCAGGATCGCGACCGAAACGGGTCATTGTCATTGGGATAACCACCCCCATCAGCGCCGCCATCAGGAGGTTTAGTATCATTGCTAGCGTCATAACGCCGCCCATCGCCGCATTATGATAGAGCAGATAGGTGACAAGCCCCATGAGCCCTCCCCAGACAATTCCGTTAATCAAGGCCACGCCGAGTTCGCGCAGTAATAAAAACGAGATATTGCCTGCTTGAATATGTTGTAACGCTAAGGCTCGAACAATCATGGTGATGGTTTGATTACCGGTATTACCACCAATTCCAGCCACGATCGGCATTAGCGCAGCCAGTGCGACGAGCTGAGAAATGGTGTGTTCAAATAACCCAATGACGCGTGATGCGATAAAGGCAGTACAAAGATTAAGCGCCAGCCATGCCCAACGTGTTTTTACCGCTTTAGTGACTGGGGCGAAGACATCTTCTTCGGCACTCAAGCCCCCCATACGACGTAAATCGGTATCGCTTTCCTCATAAACCACGTCAACGATATCTTCAATGGTGAGGCGTCCCATCAGCTTACCTTTGGCATCAACCACTGGGGCGCTGAGTAAGTCATCACGTTCGAAGGTTCGCGCTGCTTCTTCATCATTATCTTCCGGATCGAATGTTGCGGGATCTTTATCCATGACCTCACTGACGCGTTTTTCTGGCTTGTTCAGCAGCACGGTCGTTAAACAAAGTTCACCCAGTAGACGATTGCTTCTATCGGTGACAAAGAGCTTGTCTGTGTTAAGGGGAATAGTCCCGCGCATGCGTAAAAAGCGTTGTACGGTAGCGAGTGAAACATCAGGACGTACGGTGATAATTTCGAAGTCCATAATAGCGCCAACGGTATGTTTACCGTAGCGAATGACTTCGCGAACCTGCGCACGTTGTTCCGGTTCCATCGATGTCAGTAGACGTCCCATCAGATTACGTGGGAGGTACTGTCCGAGATAAACCTGCTCATCGATATCAAGTGACCGTAATGCGGTTAGCAGTTCTTTGTCACTCATTTCATCGATAAGGCTGTCCCAAACGCTTTCAGAGGCTTCGACGAGCGTTTTACCACGCTTCTCTTTACCCACTAAACGCCAAAGCGCATGACGCTCATCCGCGGGGAGCGCTTCCAGTGTATCAGCCAGATCCGGCGCGGGCAGTTTATTAACGAGTGATTTTATTTCAGCGGTTTGGTCGAGGAGTTCTGGGTTGTGCAGTTGTTCTGGATCCTCAAGTTTGCCGAGGATACCTTCAGATAGCGATTTATTATTAAGCAGTAATTGCAGGATACGGAAACGGTCTTCTGCGCGTTGTTTAACATGATTTTTTGCAATGACGGGCATCAGAAAAGTAATTCCTTTTTCTTATTCATTATGAGGTTGTAGGCGTAAATTTGCCTGCTTAAAGCTTAGTCTTTAAGCGGTGTCTGCGCGTCTTTTTTCTGCGCAGGTTTTGCAGATTCAGTATCGAGTTGAAGTGGCTGAGATTTCTCAGTTGGTGCGATTTGCTGATTTTCCTTTTTATCCTGATGATGGGAAATCGCGCCAAAGGAAGCGTAGAGTAACCGACCAATCAAAATGATAAAGCTGATCAGCAGTACAATTTTGGTCATTTGGACGTTAGTACGTCGTTTTAGTTTATGAATATTCATCGTCGTCTAATCATCTCGTTTTAGAGATATCAGCCTCTGATTTAGGCATAGTCAGGCTGAGGCGTCAATCATAGATGTACTAAAGACAAAATCTTTCGAGCTATGAATGAGTTATCAATCTTTGGTGATTAATGATGGAAAGGGTAAGTTTCACCATCGTTAGCGTCTAGCATTTTATTAGCTTTTTAAATTTTGGTTTAACATTGGTTCAATATTTAATCTATTTAGTTAATAGAGAAAGAAAGATGCTTACAGGATAAATCTGGATTAAGCGCAAATTATAATTGAATTCAGTGTTTTTTGATCATCATCAAAAGGTAGAATACCACGTTACATAATATCTCAGGCCATTCTCAAAGCATCTTCATATGATGGGCTTGGATTGACGTCTGAACTCCTAGTGGGGGTTCAAAAGAGTGATTAGGATGCCACTTTTTATTAGCACTGTTTTTGCAACGAGCATTGTTGTTATTCATTCACTCAATGACCGTGTTAGAACATGTAGCAAGGAGTGACCTCGGAACCCATAAAAGTCTAGTCCATGAGCCAATTACAAAATCAAATACATCGCTTAAGTTATTGGTGGGGGCTCCCCCTACTTTTTGCAGCTATTTTATTACCTTTTAGTCTGATGGCATCCCCTTATCTTCTCGTTGGTGAGGGCGAGGTGTTTCTCCTATTCCTGCCGTTAGCGATCTCTGTCTCTTTATTAATGATTTTTAGCTGGCGCGTATTCCCCTCTCTTGCCATAGTTTCTTTCGTTCTCTATATCTACAAATTAGGACTTCTCCCCGGAGCATGGGTCGCGTTAGCGTTTACGCTTTCGCTAGGAATATGCTGGTATAGTTTTTTAAAGCATGTTGGAAATCGATGGTCATGTGGGTTCGGCCGCATGCAAACGATGCTGCCACGACTTTTTTGGATTGTCGTTGTTTTACCATTGGTTTTTCTTTTGTTGATACAGATTGCTGTTGCTCTGGGGGTGTTCATTCCTGTAGAGAGAATGGCTGCCTCTGCTCCCTTCTCAATAAGAACACTCATTAGTTACCAAGCATTAATATTGGCCTGCTTATCTGGTGTGCCAATGTGCTACTACCTGCTCCGTGTTGCCATCAAACCGCGCTTTATTCGCGTTATTGTCAGTCGTTGTCGTAAAGAGCTAGCCCAAGGCGTTAGCGCTTGGGAAATTCAGCTTTGGCTGGTTTTGTTGGTCATTATGCTGGTCATGTTATGTATCCCTGCTAACGATAGTACCAACATTTTTTTCACTGATTATACGGTGACGTTACTTTTGCCTTTGATGTTATTTGGGGCTATGCGCTATGGGTATCAATTAACTAGCCTTGTATGGTCAGCTTCGGTGATTACGCTACTGATTAATTATGATGGCTTTGTGCAGTGGGATAACTTAGCGCATAGCCTAGCGCTAATTATGTCGATGATGGTGATGTTTACACTTACCATTATTCTGATGGCCGCAGTAAATACACGCCAACGCAGGCTCTATATCAAAACGCAGCGCGCATCGATGATTGATCCTGTTATTCAACTGCCCAATTTGAGATGTTTGCATCATGACTTAAAACAGCATGAGCGCTCGGTGGTCTGTTTTTTACGCATCGCGAATCTGGATACGCTTTGCCGTACTTACGGGATGCAGTTACGGCTTGAGTATAAACAGCGTCTGGCCAGCATGATGAAAAAGGTGATGGCTAATAATGAAGGGGTATACCAGCTTCCGAGCTATGACCTCGTACTACGGCTAAATAATAAAAGTGCGGCTGAAACACTGAAGCGGCTTAACGATGCAATGAAAGCATTTCGTCTACTGTGGAATGGTCTGCCTTTGCGTTTACATTATGGCATTGGTTATTGCACCGTTCGTCAGCCACTAGAGCACATTTACACCATTATTGACGAACTCAGTTCGATGGCAGAGCGTTCTCTTATCACTGGGAACGCAGAATCAACCCACCTTAATGCTCAGACATTGCAAGAGGGTATTCATAGTAAAGTTGCGATGCTTCACCACATCCAGAATGGCCTTGATAAAGATCGTTTTATGCTGATGGCTCAGCCTATTGAGGGATTTCGTGGCGATCGCTATTACGAAGTTTTGCTCAGGTTGCAGGACGAACACGGCAATATCATCATGCCAAACGACTTCTTCCCAGTGGTACAAGAGTTTGGGCTTAACTATGACGTTGATTTATGGGTACTTAATAATACGCTGGCATTTATCAATGAAAATCGTGAACGTCTGCCAGCGGTGTGTTTTGCGATCAATCTGACCCCATCAACGTTAGCTAGGCCGACTCTGGTGCAAGATATTGCTCGTATTCTGTCACAGTATCAGGTTGAGCCTTATCAAATAATCCTAGAAATCACCGAGAGTAATATTACACAGACCAAAGAACTGACTTCAAAAACGCTATCTCAATTACGCCAGATGGGATGTCGTATTGCCATTGATGATTTTGGTACTGGTTTTGCGAGCTACGATCGACTTAAACACATTGAAGCGGATATTTTGAAAATAGACGGAAGCTTTGTTCGTCAATTAATGGATAGTCCTATCGATCAGCAAATTGTATCGGCAATGTGTCAGATAGCACGCCTCAAAAAGCTTTTGGTTGTGGCTGAATATGTTGAAGATGAAGCACAAAAGTTTCAGTTGAAAGCACTGGGTGTTGATTATATTCAGGGTTATCTACTAGGAAAGCCACAACCTCTCTCTTCTCTCTGACTTTCTGCATATGACGACTAAATCTGCTTTTTATCACTGCTGGGCTTGTCCCGCAGTGAATAGGCGGGGTTAAGTAGTTAACTTATTGATTGAATTATTTTTTTATTATTTGTTTTTGCTGTTTTTATATCAATAAACGTGAGTTTTATGCTTAAGGTCTCAGTAGTGTAAAATTCTTATGTATGTGTGTTTTTTAATCAATCATCCGCAGAGAACACCACATTATGGGGCAATTTATGTATGGTGATACTCTTAAAATACCAAATCATTAACTAGCTCACCAACTTTCTCTGGATGATGATTCCGCAAGTCAATTTAGCTCTTGTCTTTTACCTGCTAGAACGTGTTTACTTATCCGCGTAGTCGCCATATCTCGTCAGCTAATAACTTATACAGTAACTTTCTGTCCGGTGATGTAACCCAATCAAATGGCTTTGCACAGGGAAAGTCAGGGGGATTCAAACTCAGGCAGAGCGGCGTTTTATGTGTAGATGTGAATGATGTTGTTGGAAGGAAAGCCGACTACGAACTCGGTTGTCTTTTCTTCATTACCCCTACTTTCATCTGCAAGGCGATTTTTCCGCGGCTCACGATTCGTTTGAAACTCTTAAACTGTTATAAGGCAACACGACATCTCATTATGACTCATCGTTTAACGTCCAAAGATATCCTGGCATTAGGATTCATGACTTTCGCGCTGTTCGTTGGTGCAGGTAATATTATTTTTCCTCCGATGGTTGGGTTGCAGTCTGGCGAGCACGTCTGGATTGCGGCTATCGGTTTTCTTATCACCGCGGTAGGTTTACCGGTGATGACGGTAGTGGCCTTGGCAAAAGTCGGCGGCGGTATTGATGCGCTTAGTACGCCAATTGGTCGTAAGGCTGGGTTACTGCTGGCGACGGTCTGCTATCTGGCAGTAGGGCCGTTGTTCGCCACGCCGCGTACGGCAACCGTTTCATTCGAGCTTGGTATCGCCCCTTTAACGGGCGATGGCGCTGCTCCGTTGCTGATTTATAGCGTGGTCTATTTCGCGCTGGTCATTGCCATATCGTTGTACCCAGGCAAACTGCTGGATACTGTCGGGCACATTCTGGCCCCGCTGAAAATCGTTGCGTTAGCTATTCTCGGGATTGCGGCGGTTTTATGGCCTGCGGGCGTACATGTGCCAGCCATTGAAATCTATCAGCAGGTTCCGTTCTCAAGTGGATTTGTTAACGGCTATCTGACCATGGACACGTTAGGTGCCATGGTGTTTGGTATTGTTATCGTTAATGCTGCGCGTTCCCGTGGTGTAAACGATAGCCGGTTGTTAACTCGCTATACGGTTTGGGCTGGTTTGATTGCGGGTATCGGTTTGACTTTGGTATATCTGAGCCTGTTTAAGCTCGGGTCAAGCAGCGGTGAATTGGTACCTGATGCACAGAATGGTGCGGTGATCCTGCATGCTTACGTTCAACATACCTTCGGTGGTATCGGAAGCTTGTTCTTAGCGGCTCTGATTTTCATTGCTTGTATGGTAACGGCCGTTGGCCTGACCTGTGCCTGCGCGGAGTTTTTTGCTCAGTACCTACCGTTTAGCTACCGCACGCTGGTCTTTATTTTGGGCCTATTCTCGATGGTTGTGTCGAATTTGGGTTTGAGTCATCTGATCCAGATTTCTATTCCGGTACTGACGGCGATCTATCCGCCATGTATTGTGCTGGTGGTCTTAAGCTTCACCGTACGCTGGTGGAATTCTGCTCCGCGTGTATTTTCACCGGTTATGATTGTGAGCTTAGTATTTGGCATATTAGATGCGTTGAAGGGCTCTGCATTGGCTAGCCATTTACCTGTTTGGACTGAACATTTGCCATTGGCAGGTCAAGGTTTGGCATGGTTGCCACCGTCACTGTTGGTATGCGTGGTTATGGCAATTATTGACCGCACGATGGGGCCGCGAAATGTCACGGTGCATAACTAAAATGATTTTTGATGGATCTGATTACATTTTTAGATAGTGTCTTCAGTGGTCTATGCATTTATAATCACAAATTATGAGTTTATTTGCAGCACGGGCGTATAGCGCCCGTGTTTTTTTTGACAGGTCTCCACGGGTAAATTTTGTATGCAACAACAACCCAACCAATTAAAGCGCGGACTGAATACGCGCCACATTCGTTTTATGGCGCTCGGTTCAGCTATCGGTACGGGGCTGTTTTATGGCTCCGCTGATGCGATTAAGATGGCTGGCCCAAGCGTGCTGCTGGCTTATCTCATTGGTGGTGTCGTCGCCTTTATCATCATGCGTGCGTTGGGCGAAATGTCGGTTAATAACCCGCAAGCCAGCTCGTTTTCTCGCTATGCGCAGGATTATCTCGGGCCAATGGCTGGTTATATAACTGGCTGGACATACTGCTTTGAAATCCTGATCGTCGCGATTGCCGATGTGACTGCATTCGGTATCTATATGAGCGTCTGGTTCCCTGTGGTACCGCATTGGATCTGGGTGCTCAGCGTGGTGCTGATCATCGGTGCGGTAAATCTGATGAGTGTGAAGGTCTTTGGAGAGCTTGAGTTCTGGTTCTCGTTCTTTAAGGTCGCCACGATTATCATCATGATTGTAGCGGGTATTGGCATTATCTTCTGGGGAATAGGTAACGGCGGCCAACCTACCGGCATTCATAATTTATGGACCAATGGTGGCTTCTTTAGTAACGGCTTTATCGGGATGATTTTCTCGCTCCAACTGGTGATGTTCGCTTATGGTGGGATTGAGATTATCGGTATCACTGCTGGTGAAGCAGAAAATCCAAAAGTGTCGATCCCAAAAGCCATCAACTCAGTTCCGCTGCGTATCCTTGTGTTCTATGTCGGAACGCTGTTTGTCATTATGTCGATCTACCCATGGAATCAGGTCGGGACACAAGGTAGCCCGTTTGTACTGACGTTCCAGCATATGGGGATCACGGTAGCTGCAGGTATTCTGAACTTCGTGGTGATCACCGCGTCCTTATCGGCTATTAACAGTGACGTGTTTGGTGTGGGGCGTATGCTGCACGGCATGGCACAGCAGGGACATGCGCCGAAAATCTTTTCGAAGGTTTCACGTCGTGGCATTCCGTGGGTCACTGTTCTGGTGATGGTTCTTGCACTGTTGATTGCAGTTTATCTGAACTACATCATGCCGGAAAATGTGTTCTTGGTTATTGCCTCATTGGCTACGTTCGCCACGGTTTGGGTATGGATTATGATCCTGTTCTCTCAGATTGCATTCCGACGCAGCCTGAGCCCAGAGCAAGTGCAGGCGCTAGAGTTTCCGCTACGTGGTGGGATCTTGACCTCAGCGATTGGCATTATTTTCTTGGTATTTATCATCGGTCTGATCGGCTATTTCCCTGATACCCGAGTTTCACTGTATGCAGGTATTGTATGGGTGATTGTTCTGTTGCTAGGGTACGGTTTTGTTAAGAAGTCGGCTAAAGTAGGCCATCAGGATAAGCAAAAACATATTGCTCGCTGATAGATGCTTGCATAAGCGAATCAAAAACGGAGCTTTTAGGCTCCGTTTTTGTTGGTGTTGAATTAACTCAAACGACTGATGTCTTCAGCTTCACTATGTTCCTCCGGTGCAATTATTTCGTGGCGATCTTCATCTCTCTCTTCTCGACGCGACTCGCGAACGCTGAGTATCAGCGCTTCACGAACATCGTGTAAATCACTGGTCAGTTGAGAATAGTTTTGTGCATTTTGGCTGGCGATTTTGCTGATATCGACATCCGCAGAGTGCAGGCTGGTAATCAGGATCAGCGCAGACAAAAATGGCATCAGGTGTGCTCGTAATTTGCCAAAGCAGAGTTTACTGAACAAATTCCCCTCCGTTGATACTAATAAATGGAGTGTCATAAATATCAGATTTCTATTGAAAGGAAAGTGTGAGGAAATCATTCGCCATGCTTGTCATGGTTCCCTTACCTTCAGACACATTTATGTGGGGAAATGTCAGTTGAAGGTAAGGGTAAAACAGTCTTAGTCAGCCTGTGTATGGCCGATAGCACGCATATCATTGCCCGTAGGAGTCTGGTGCACACGTAAACCAAATTCAGACACGATGGCAAACGTATGATCGAAGATATCGGCCTGAATGCTTTCGTACTGTGCCCAGACCGTGGTATTGGTGAAGGCATAGATTTCAAGCGGCAGGCCATCTGCCGTTGGCGCGAGCTGGCGCACCATTAGGGTCATATCTTTGCGGATTTGTGGATGCGCATTCAGATAGGCGACTAAATAGGCGCGAAAAGTGCCAAGGTTTGTCATGCGTCGTCCGTTTAGTGGAGAACTCAGGTCAGCTTGCAGTTCGCTGTTGTAGGTTTTTAGCTCCTGCGTTTTTGCATCGATATAAGGCGCGAGTAGCGCGCTTTTCATTAAGCGTTGATGCTCTTCTTCTGACATGAAATGTACGCTGGTGGTATCAATATTCAGGCTGCGCTTGATACGGCGGCCACCAGACTCAGACATACCGCGCCAGTTGATGAAGGAATCAGAAACTAGCGCGTAGGTCGGGATCATGGTGATGGTGTTGTCAAAGTTACGCACTTTGACCGTGGTCAGCCCCACGTCCACGACGGTGCCGTTAGCGCCATATTTAGCCATTTCCAGCCAGTCGCCCAGCTTGAGCATGTTGTTGGCTGAAAGCTGAATTCCTGCCACTAGCCCTAAAATGGGATCTTTAAACACCAACATCAAAACCGCTGCCATGGCGCCCAAGCCGCTTATCAGCAGCAGCGGAGATTGCCCTATCAGCAGTGAAATCATCAAAATACCGATGATGATGGCGGCAACGAGTTTGATGCTTTGGAAAATCCCTCGTAGCGGTAGCTGATCGGCAACCGACATATTGCTCGCCAGATCCAGTAAGGTATCAAGCAGAGAAAACAGTGCGAGTAGGGCATACAACATAACCCACATCTGGGCACAGATGATGAGTGCATCACCGGCATCGGTGCCAGGATGAAGCCAGAATACGGCCTGAATATTGACGATAACACCTTGTAAGGTAAAGGCTAATCGGTGGAAGAGCTTATGCTGGGTAATCACTTTCAGCCAGAGTATTTTGCTATGCTGACCGCGTTTTTCTAAGCGTGAAAGAAGTACCCGATGCAAAAGTAGATGGATGATGACCGCGGTCACCATGATGAGGCCGATAACAATAATCAGCGAAGTCACATGAGTGAATTCGATACCATACTGTTCTAGCCATCGTCTCAGTGTGTTATGCATTGAGATTACCTTTTCTTTCAAATATTTTGATGCAATATGCCGACATAGGCTAACCGTTCAGGGTTTACAGTCAACCCAAAAGCAAAGTTAATCACGTATCAATTCGCCATAGGTCAAGTGACATGTGTGTTGGCTGCGTTTGTTCGCTCTAGTCACAGAGTGATCTATGCTCTTAGGGGCTCACTCACTTGCCGCGTAACTCGACAATGTCTCGCTCCTTAGGAGCCCGCGTTGTGCGCTGTTAAAAAAGCGAAAGCCTTATTGCCCTGCAGCTCGAATTATTTACGGTAAAATAATAGAGGCTATCCTCCCCCGAACTCATCCCTACAAAAAGTGTTTACAGATGAGTGCAGCAAAACTTCAGCATGGCATGCTCCATTCCAATGATTATTGGGGGACTATTTTATGTTATTTGCTTGGCACTTACCCGTACCACCCTACGTACATCATCATGACGATCGTCTTGAGATCGGTTTATGGTTACAAGGCGATGATCTGCCGCATCAGGTCATGCTGCGGTGTGAGCCTGATAACGAAGAATGGCTGCTGGTGATGCAGACACAAAAGCAGGGGGATTATACCCGCTATCAGGCAGACCTTACGCTGTTGGCCGGTGAGTCAGTACGTCGGTACTGTTTTAAACTGTTGTGGGAAAATCGTCAGCAATGGTTTGGCCCTCAGGGTTTTAGCATTATTCCGCCAGCCCAGATGGCTCAGTTTGCATTAGAGAGCCCAACGCTGTCACCGGCGTGGGTGGCCGATCAGGTTTTTTATCAAATATTTCCCGATAGATTTTCCTCTAGCGGGCTTGAGCATACGGTAAAAGATGGCAGCTATTTTCATCATGCGGTGCAACGTGATGTGATCCGCAAAGCGTGGGATGAACCTTTAACCGATGAAAATGCGTCTTCTACGTTCTATGGTGGTGATTTAGACGGTATCGTCGAGCGCTTGCCTTACCTAAAGGCGCTAGGCATTACCGCGTTGTATCTGAACCCTATTTTTACCGCGCCGAGCAACCATAAGTACGACACCGAAGACTACTATCAGGTTGATCCTTATCTAGGCGGAAATGCGGCGCTGATCAGATTGCGGGAGAAAACCCATGTGTTAGGTATACGCTTGATCCTTGATGGGGTATTTAATCATACCGGTGATACTCATCCGTGGTTTGATCGCTACCAGCAACAAACCGAAGGTGCTTATTACGATCCTGCATCGCCTCACCGCACTCGATTCACTTTTACTGCTGATGGGCGGGTGCTTGATTGGAAAGGAAACACCACGTTACCTAAACTGGATTTCTCTAGCCAGTCGGTGGTCGATAGCGTATATCAGGCCGATGACAGCGTGCTACGCCATTGGCTGCGTGAGCCTTATCATATTGATGGCTGGCGTCTGGACGTGGTGCACATGTTGGGTGAAGGCGGCTCGGCACGAGGGAATTTGCACCATCTCGAAGGCATGTATCGTGCAGTAAAGAGTGAAAATCCGCAGGCATACGTGTTTGGAGAACACTTTGGTGATGCACGCCGCTGGCTACAAGCCGGAGTAGAAGATGCCGCAATGAATTACATGGGCTTTGCTCTGCCAGTGCGAGCGTTTTTGACCGATGTTGATGTGGCGTATCAGCCTATCCAGCTTAGCGCTACACAGTGTGCCGAATGGATGGATAGCTACCGTGCGGGATTATCACATACCCAACAGCTCGCCATGTTTAATCAGCTTGATAGCCATGACACAGCGCGTTTTATCACTCTATTGGCAGATAATCCACAACGTATGCCAATGGCCTTGGTATGGCTTTTTACTTGGATTGGTGTGCCTTGTTTGTATTATGGCGACGAGATTGGGCTAGATGGCGAAAATGACCCGTTTTGCCGCAAAACATTTCCGTGGGATGAGAGTCGATGGAATAGCGATTTATTGGCGTTAACTCAACGGATGGCAACGTTAAGACATCGATCTACGGCATTACGTCGTGGAGGGTGCCATATTGTACATGCTCGCAATGATATGCTGGTCTTTATCCGCCAATATGAGAACGAAACGGTACTGATTGCTCTGCAACGCAACGGTCGCGGACGTTGTATTTTGCCCAATTCACCGTTTATTCCAGCAGGACGTTGGCGTTGTATTGAGGGATACGGGAAACTAGTGCGTGAGAACGGCTATATCGAATTGATGATGTCCGCTGAAAGCGTTGGTGTCTGGCGTATTGATTCTGCTAATAATTAATTTATCTTTATTATTCATGGCAGGTACAGAACTGCATCTGCCATTGATTCTTTGAACGCTCGAATTATCCATTTTGTCCTCACCTATGTTTTATTCATCTTGAGTAGCAGCGATTTATCAGGCTATGTACCATAATATCTCTGGCTGCGACAGCAATAAAAAAATGAGAAAAACGCCATGGTGGGGAGATGTGCGCATCCATGATAGGCGTATTTTAAGAATATTGTTTAATTATATTTAACAGTTATTGTTCAAACCCTGTGTGCTAATCCGCAATTTACTTGGATAAAATCGCTCATGGGATTGATGCCAAATTTGGAATCAATGAGGGAGTCATGCCAACGTATAATTCTCCTCGGCCCATTGAGGTAATTGGGCAGTCTGCGTCCTTCCAAAAACTATTACGCATGGTTGAACGAGTTGCGCCTACTCATCAGACACTCCTTCTCAATGGCCCAACGGGCAGCGGAAAAGAGGTTATTGCCCAGCTAATTCACCAGCTAAGTGTTGATCCTCATGCACCTTTTATTGATCTTAACTGTGGTGCTTTTCCTGAGCATTTAGTCGAAGCTGAATTATTTGGTCATACCAAAGGGGCTTTTACTGGGGCACAAAATGATCGCATGGGTCATCTGGAGATGGTGAGGAAGGGAACTCTGTTTTTAGATGAAATTGGTGAAATGCCGTTGGCTATTCAGGCCAAATTGTTGCGAGTATTGGAAAGTAAAACCTTCAGGCCTCTCGGCGGCAGCGAGGTTCGCCACTTTAAAGGACGAATTGTGGCGGCGACACATCGCGATCTGTTTGCGCAGGTTAAGGCGGGATCTTTTCGCGAGGATCTTTATTATCGTTTGAATGTTATCGTGCTTGAATTGCCACGCTTAAGCCAGAGGGTAGAAGATATCCCTGTTCTGGTTGATCACTTTAGCTCGAGTCATCCTCAGCCGCTAAGTTTCAGCCGCGAGGCGATTGCATATCTGCAGCGTTATGCATGGCCAGGGAATATTCGAGAATTACGCAATCTGATCGAGCGCTTGTCTACTCTTTCTGACTCACCTCATATTTCAGTCGAACAATTACACTCATTTCTGCCCATATCTCACACCGAGGTGAAGGTTTCATCTGATTTATTGGCTGATGCTATGCTGGCTTTGCCTGCCAAAGATAAGCTGGCAGCCGCCGAACAAATCATGATCGAACGCGCATTAGAACGAACAAGTGGGAATAAAACTGCAGCGGCGAGTTTGCTTGGAATTAGCCGCAAAGCCGTTGAGCGTAGGCTTCAGCTCCGCGCAGAGCGAAGGCCTTCGGCAGTGCGTTATCTGTTAAAAGGGCAGAGTCTGGTACAACAAAATAGTTATTTAGCGGCGATCCAATCCTTAAATGATGGGATTGTTCTACTGGATGGGATAGCCATGGATGATGAAATTCGTGCGCTTCACTACTCTTTTTATCGTTTACTTGCCGTGAGTTTTCAGAATCTTTATGGATGGCTTAATCCACACGCTGTTGAAAATCATAGAATGGCAGTAGCCTTAGGGAAAAAGTTGGGTGATGAAGTCGAGCTTATTTGTCTACAGTTCTGGAGTTGGCCTGCGAGACTCGCTTCAATGGAGTTACAGGCTGTGCGCACGCTCTCGCAAGAGCTTTTACAGCTTGGTCTTACAGAAAAGACAACGTATATCTGGGAAGAAGCTCATCTCGCAATGGCTAGCGCCCGTTTTTGGGCTGGAGATTATTCTGAAACGCTGATTGTGCTGGAGCGCGGACAATTGCTTGGGGAGCGGCAGGTGCTGCATGACACGCCTGGCATGGATCTGATGGGGCAAGCTTTGACACTAGAAGGATTGGCTGCTTTTCAATGTGGCGATTTTAGGCGCTCAGGTATGGCATTAAGTCAGTTGCTTAAGCGAGCAAATAGTCCTCATTCTGAGGTTTTGCAGCGTGTCGTTTCTTTACTTGGCATTGTTTGGCTGACGTTTCTCTTTGAGGATTTTCAGCAAACGAAAATTTTTTCGACAGAGCTTGTGACTTTGGCACAGGCTTACCAACTGAAGTTCTATTATGGATTGGGCAAACTATTTTATCACTACGTCACACAAGATCAGGGGGATGTGGGAAAGGATATTGACGAGTGCTATCAAACATATTTATCGACAGATGGCGGGTGTCTCTATCATACGCTTTACATATGGCTTCGAGGGGAGATTTTCCTTGCCAGCCACCGACCTGCCGAGTGTCTTCTGCTGATTGTTCAAACGCTGCCGGTTTTGTCGCAAGGGCAAGGTCGTGCATTTATCAGTGAGCTTTTTGAATTACAGGCGAGAGCTAAAGCCGTACTTGATGGCAATCTTTTGGCTGAGTCTGCATACCGTCAAGCCATTTCAACCGCTGAACTCTTAGGTGCCCTCCCAGCCCAAATCAATGCTAGCGTTTCGCTGAATCGTATTTTAATCGCATTGGGACAGCCGCCTGAAACTGCATCGTTGCGACTAAAGATGCAGAACGCAGTGGGTGGAGAAAAGGACGTTAAGTTACTGGTGCGGGCTCAGCAGATATTAGATCAATATTAATTTCTGTCATTTCTAATTCTTCCTGGATGGACGATTTCGGCCATGTCAGTTTTATCTTATGGACGTAAGCGTCCGCCATAATAGCACTTTTATATGCGACTAATTCTATAAAACCTTTTATATCAATAAATTAAATGTTTGGCATGTCTATTGCTCTATTGAGGGGGCGGTGAGTATTTCAGGATGTATTACCGCAGTATCAAAGCAGTGCCAATGTGGCTCATAGGATAGCAACATCCGTGAGCCGTTAATGTGTCTATCTTATCTAAGGAACACAACATGAGTACTCTTTATACCATCAATGTGGTGAACAATAGCCTGTCTAATCAGGATTTCTTCTTCTTCCAGAAACCAGCTATTTATACTGGTGGTTCGCAGGTTTATTCAAATAGTCTTTACCAACAAATGTTGTTACCGAGTACATCTTCGGGATCAACACTGACGTTCCAAAGTTTGCAGCAGTTTTATGCAGGTGCGCAAACTCAGGTTCCTAAGTTGACGATTGGTGAAGCATCTGGTTACACCACGGCAATCCAGCCCATTGATCTGACGCCTGTGAAAGCGAACCCTTCATCGCCAGTCAATAATGCTACTCTGATGACTGTTTCACCTGCGTTAGGGCTGTCTCCTGCCGTACCAGGTCCTGCCAGTGAGCAATCCGGTGCTTTTCGCATCACAACGCCAACGTTTAACTCACTGACTCAGCAATATAACGCGGGGATGGCGGTGAAAAACATGGTGACGGGGGACATTGTGCTGTCTAACTTTGTTAACGCTGAACCGAATAAGAATATCGATTGCCAACCCGTGATGATTTTCTATGTTGCGGTGGGATCTTATGAACCGGGATCAGTGATTAATTTCAGTGAATCTTCAGTAACATCAGCCGTCTGTGATGCTACAACGGGCTTTACCAGCTTTGATGTGGTGTATAACCCAGACGGTACTTGGACTGTGGTTAACCTATCCTGAGCGAGAGCGATATTTCGGCGTAGAGGGTGGCGATTGCGCCACCTTCTGTTCGATGGATCTAGGAGGCTGTATGGCTAATTTTAATGACAGTGCAAGTTTGGGTGTGATTTTAGATCGATTACCGAATATTCCTCACGATGAACAGTTGTCTCAGCCAGCAGGTAGCAATGCTTGTGGTGCCTACGTATTAACTGCATCGTTGGCCACGCTTGTTGGCTGGCCCAATAATTGGCAGATTGGCTACGGAGGACAGGTGCGAGTTATTTTGGCTCAAGATGCGTTTGCAGTAGCTGCGGGTAAGGTTTTTCAGGTGACGGGTATTTTACCTCCGCAAGGAGAAGATATTGTGCCACCTGATGGGGGATATAACTCGCCAGCAGCAATGGCAAAGGTAGCTTGCGATTTTGGTTTAGACGTGGTGATTAATGTAACCCATGAAGCATATGAGGCATTAGGCGCACTCTATCCCAATGAGTTGCAAAATTGTTTGAATGTTGCTGGCGTTGAGGTATTGCTCAACGCTGAATATTCGAACGATATTGCAGATAATGCGTTGCAACTGCTATGTGTTGATAATGGTTTCGGCGGATTGCATTTTGTCGCACGTGGATCTAATGGATTGTATTATGACCCTGCCACAGGAGTGCGCAGTCTTGACTGGGGTGATCCTCAACTCATGACTTTCGTCATTAATTCAGGTTATGCATTTAGTGGGTTATGGTTAGTGCTGACATTGCCAGAGTAATATTTATTACCGCTAATTTATTACTGCAATAAACTAAAAAAGCGGCCATTTGGCCGCTTTTATCATGTGACAAACTGAATTACAGTTTAGCCGCGTTTTCAGACAGGTATTTAGCAACGCCGTCTGGAGATGCGCCCATACCTTCTTGACCTTTTTCCCACTGAGCTGGGCAAACATCACCATGCTCTTCGTGGAACTGCAGCGCGTCAACCATACGCAGCATTTCGTCGATGTTACGGCCCAGTGGCAGGTCGTTAACGACCTGATGGCGGACAACACCTTCTTTGTCGATCAGGAAAGAACCACGCAGAGCAACGCCAGCTTCTGGGTGCTCAATGCCGTATGCCTGCATGATTTCGTGTTTGATGTCAGCAACCAGTGGGTACTGAACTTCACCGATGCCGCCATTGTCGACAGGGGTTTTACGCCATGCGTTATGAACGAATTCAGAGTCCATAGAAACGCCAACAACTTCAACGCCACGGGATTTGAACTCTTTGTAACGGTGATCGAACGCGATCAGTTCAGAAGGACATACGAAAGTAAAGTCCATTGGCCAGAAGAACACGACTGCTGGCTTACCTTTAGTAAATTCTTTGAAGTTGAAGTTTTCAACGATTTCACCGTTGCCCAGAACGGCAGCGGCGGTAAAGTCTGGGGCTTGACGAGTAACCAGGACCATATTAACTCCTGTTAATTGTATGTTGGATGGATGATTAAATTCTTAGGTCGGGAGTCACTATACGTATTAAACGTTGGTGAATAAAGCGTAAAGCGCCGATTGATAAGATAGCTTTTACCTATCAATAATGCAAAAGGGTAAAAGTAAAGATTGGTATATAACATAGCGCTTTTGTAAAAAAGGGCAATAGCTAAACGCGGTAAGTGTTAACAATGTCAGTGTTTATAGGGTCTTTGCTTTGGCTTGAGCGATCATTTGCGGATAAAACTGCCAGAATGTTTGTTCAAGTTGCAGGTAATTATCTTCAATATCGACAAAAGATCCGGCCAGAGCGCCGAGTTTTGGCCGTCGATTAGCCATACCTTGTAACACTTTGGCAATAAACGGGAGCTCAGCATAGCGTTCTAGCCAGCGCTCTTGCCACATAAAAGCATTAAGATTTTGAAAGCGCTCGGGAGACTGCGGCAACATGGGGGCGATTTCGGATCGAGCGTGGTTTACGAAAGCGTTTAGAGATATTTCCGGCTCTAACTCTTGCCAATGTAGTGCCAGGAAATGATCCCAAACCACATCGAGCGTAATAGGCGCGACGCGACGAAACTCTTGGCGAAAACAGCGTTTGGCTTCTAAGACCTGAGGGAGTCTATCGGTCATAACATCGACTCTACGATGCATAAAAATGCCATCAATGATGGGGGCAGAGTAGATGCCCTGTGGATTACCACGGACAAAGTCGGCTAAAAGATTGCCATACAGTGAGCTATGGGCCAATGAGGCAAGGTGAAGGTGTGCTAGAAAGTTCATGGGATGAGTATAGATGAGAATAACGCAGTTTAATCCATTCAATAACTAAGGTTATTTAATCTTATTTATTCTGGCTTATATCATACTGAACCGCTTAACAGTTGCAGCAGAGCGTTTGCAGCTCTAGACTAAGCGGCCTGTTTTTTGCGTGCTCCCTGCGTCCGCTATATATAGAGTGAATAATAACCATGCGTGTTTCTGATTTTTCGTTCGAACTCCCCGATAACCTTATTGCCCGCTATCCACAAGCGGAGCGCAGCGCTTGCCGTTTGTTATCGCTGGATGGGCCAACGGGAAAATTAGGGCATGGCGTGTTTACCGACGTTTTGAACAAAATAGACGCGGGAGATCTGCTGATCTTCAATAATACTCGAGTTATCCCGGCGCGTTTATTCGGTCGCAAAGCCAGTGGCGGAAAACTGGAAGTGTTGGTGGAACGTCTTTTAGATGATACTCGCGTATTAGCGCACGTTCGTGCATCCAAGTCCCCTAAGCCGGGCGCAGAGCTGCTGCTTGGCGATAATGAGGATATTCGTGTCACGATGGTTGCACGCCATGACACGCTATTTGAGCTGCGTTTTGAAGATGGCCGCGATGTACTGACTATTTTGAATGCTGCAGGGCATATGCCTTTGCCGCCTTATATTGATCGTCCAGATGAAGACGCAGACCGCGAGCTTTATCAAACCGTATATAGTTCACGTCCTGGCGCAGTTGCGGCGCCGACGGCTGGGCTACATTTTGATGAGCCTCTATTGGAAAAACTGCGCGCTAAAGGCGTGGAGATGGCATTTGTAACTCTGCATGTTGGCGCTGGAACATTCCAGCCGGTACGAGTGGACACCATAGAAAATCACACCATGCACTCTGAGTATGCAGAGGTTCCGCAAGATGTGGTTGATGCCGTATTGGCCTGTAAAGCGCGTGGCAACCGTGTTATCGCCGTTGGAACCACGTCGGTTCGGTCGATTGAGAGTGCAGCCGCTGCGGCAAAAGACCAGCTTATTGCGCCATTTTTTGACGATACGCAAATCTTTATCTATCCGGGCTACCACTATCAGGTGATTGATGCTCTGATAACCAACTTCCATTTGCCTGAATCCACGCTGATTATGTTGGTATCTGCATTTGCGGGTTATAAAAATACCATGCATGCATATCACGAAGCGGTGGCAAAGGAATACCGCTTCTTTAGCTATGGGGATGCGATGTTTATCACCCACAGCGAATTAGCGGAGCAAGAGAAAGTGTCAGCCGAATAATTTCGTGGCCCGTACTGTTGCGCTGAAATGCGACGTACGGGCCAATTTTTGCCCACTTAGACTTTGGCTTCCCGTTCTAACGGGTATGTCGAATAGGGCGTCTTTCCATTAGGAATACAACATCAGACTGTTTTTCTGATGCTGACCAGATTTAAATTCTGAATAACGCCTTTATTCTCATTTTAAATCAGTAGTTTACAAGTGATAAGGCAGGGCGATTTTCTTTCCCGCTTTCATCTTGTGCCAAAAACGTGACAATGCCACTAAAACGACTCAAATGTTCAGTGCTCAGGTGAGCGTATTTATTGACCATTTCTAGCTTCTCCCATCCGCCGAGTTCTTTCAGTGTCATCAGCGGTGTTCCGTTCTGGACGTGCCAACTTGCCCAAGTGTGCCTTAAGTCGTGAAAACGGAAATCGAAGATGCCTGAAACCTTCAATGCGTTTGCGAAATCAGCGCGGCTGATCTCCTTAATGATGCCGCCGTCCACTGAGAAAACATATTCAGAATCACGGCTACGGCCAGCGATAATTTTCACAGCCTCATCATTGAGGGGTATCGGTCGTGCTTTACCTGACTTAGCATTTTCTGCCGTAACCACAGCAATACGGCGTGAAAGGTTAACGTTTTCCCATTTCAGAGAAAATATCTCTCCTTTCCTCGCGCCAGTAAGCAGCGCAAATGAAACCACATCCTTCATCCAATCCAGACGCAAGGCACTGATAAGCATCCTTGCCTGTTCCTTCTCAATCCACCGCACACGAACCTTTGGCTCTCTCTGCGTTGATAGGTGAGGCATTCCATTGAGCCAGCCAGACGCAACAGCCAGAGAGAATGCTCGCATAATAAATGCCCTGTACCGGTTACGGGTGGCATTAGATAGCTTGCACTTCTTCGCGGTCGAGTGAGTAGGGAGGTTGTTTGCTATATCCTCCCCTGTGATTTTAGAGATGATCCGGCCACGGAAAACAGATAACCAGTATCTGGCGTAAATCTGCTTATTTTCAAAGCAAGATTGATTCTCTGCATCACGCAACGCAAGGATAACTATATCCTCAAAGATACGGTCAGGTATCTTATCCAGCTTCGCAACCTGCCATAGTTCGTGCTTTAGCTTGTCGTGGTACTCCTGAGCTTTCGTTTTTTCCTCGGTGCGAGTAGAACGCCTAATTCGCGTTCCGTCTGGAGCGGAGATATCGACCCAGTATATGCTTCCTCTTTTGACGATCGGCATTTTTTTGACTCCTTACCGACCACACCCAGCCGGATGGCATTGTTAACTTTACGTGAAAAAGTTTCCAGACTTTCTTCTTTTGCTCGCCAAGAACCACCAACCTTGAACATTTTGAACTTGGCTGGATTTCTATAGATTGTGTGAGCAGAAACATTTAGCAGTCTGGCGACGGCTGATACCTTTAGATATTGCTCATCCATCATTTATCCTTATCCGTCACTTTCATGCAGTAGCAAGACAGCACCATCCACGGCTTAAACCTGCCGCACAGTGGCGCTATCTTTGCTGAATGCTTATCGAGTAACTGGCGGTATGTGAGGTTGTTTTTTTTGCTGCGGAGTTCGGTGAGAAGGGCTCTTGCCACATTGCGGATCGCGTTGTCTTGTTCTGCTGTCATGTCATGCCGCTTTCACT